>Ga0325400_1004250_pt1 | contig 13218 bp, 10 predicted proteins | sample PopdelMetagenome_2_FD_205662 | JGI IMG/M metagenome (GOLD analysis project Ga0325400, IMG submission 205662) | Populus deltoides microbial communities from Bellville, Georgia, United States - Xylem-PdKOR-R1 | ecosystem: Host-associated > Plants > Phyllosphere > Stem > Wood/Secondary xylem...
TTTATTTATTTAATAATATACCACGTTTTTAGTTTATTGAGCATTTCATTTCACACGGGACCGGATTTACTAAATGTGTTTTTGGCATTGAAGTCCATTCCAGCTACGCCCAGCTCAGCTCAAGTTGATGTGGAGCACATAAACGCAGGGGAAACAGAGAACAGAAGATTTCCATTGCCATTTACATCTCATATTTACAGAGTAATGCCCTCAAATTTCCCCTACAAAATTCTTCATCAACTCCACGAGATTTGTTTCTTTCTAACCCCCATCCACCTAACCTTGAAAATATACCACCTATTTTCTTTTTAACTTCTTTCTGCCCTTTCTTCGACAAATCCTGGTTCCAAAGCCCATCCGGAAACTGATAATCAGTCCGTGACCAGCTTAGGTTCCATGAGTCTAGGCAACCGAAAACGTATGAGTAAAACTTAAGCTCTGCTTTCATCAATCTTGATAACCTCCAAGACTGTTGCATTGCAAAAGAAACATCTATGACAATTTAAAAGATGCCTGGTTATGCAGCCATGGCAGGACCTATGTGAACAAGGGGCAAACCTTGCATCTGCTTTACAAGAATAACAAATGCAGCAAGTATTATCATCAGCTTCTGTCTCTTCCTCATGTTTCGTTCTTTCAATTTGTTGCAACTCAATCCTGCTAACAAGGAGGCTCAAGAAACTCTCTAGCTGCTGAAGTTTTCCACTGTAAGCATCCCCTCTTGCGGACCTAGTCTGTCACAGCAATAACAGAGTAAATTGCAAAGCTTAAAGGATAAGATAAGAAAAGATGATGAACAGTACATACATTGATTCTTCTTCTTTTCCCATTTTGTTATTAGTTGAGAATTCTGTTCTTTCAATTTGTTGGGTTTTTTTACTCTTCCTTTCTACATCAGTCATCTCTAGACAACCATCATACACCTATTTAATTTATTCCCTTGTAGCCCCTTTAAAATTACATGAATGGCAGCACTTTTGTTTCTCCATGGAAGTAAATACAAAAAGATGCAAATTAAAATTCTAGTCATGAGTACAATACCCTTTTGCCAACCATGAACATGAATCTTCTTCTGATTATGATGTTTGTATGCAGAGTGGAATAAAGAATGAGGTTGCTACCCACAAGATAGAGAAGTTATACATGCATATAGAGAGAGAGAGAGACAGGGCTTAAAGCAGACAAAACTAACCCAGTTGTACTCTAAGAGATACTGGAATCCACAGTGTACAGCATCAGGGCAGTCCATGCTTGCAAAAACACCCACGACATCATTCTGCTGTCCACATTCCGTCCCCACCCTTGCATCCAACAAATTCAAGATGATCCCTACAAGAGGTGCTAATATCATGCCTCGATTTACTTTTTCTTGAGAATGACCATGTCGTCTAAGTGACCTGCAAATACAGTGGCATAAATATATGAACTTCTTAACCATTGAGGAAGCATAGAAGTCGCAATATGGACTTCGTAACAATTCACAGTTCTTTCTTTAATTAAATATGTAATTTATGCACTGGTAAAGCCTTTATCATTGGTATTAGAAATGCCAAATCTATCACCAAAAAAACCACCTTAAAAATGTCCAGAGACACTATCTACTAGTCTCCAGTAAACTTGAATAGTTACAAAAATCTGAAAAAACTGAACGCTATATCTGGGTGTGGTTGTCATAACATAAGCAAACCAACCAAAGAAATCCTAAATGTCAACTTGTCATCATCACCAATTCCCTTGCGTGCTTCTTCAATGAAAAGCAAGACTCATATTGCATCTCAAATGGCACAATGCATTTATACCATGTTTTGAAACACTACTTATTACAGTTAGAAAAGGAAAAATGACAAGCTGGAAAAGGTAGAGAAACATGATTTTGATTCACCAGCATGGAAACTCACAGATCAAAAAACTCAGCATCCGCAGTTGAGGTAACGTGGTTGAGAATAAAGACTATCAGTTCAGTTAGCCTCTGAAGGTTCGTCTCAGTTCCAGATAGGAATGCTTGAGGGATTTCACGAGTATAGAACTCCAAAACCTTTGCAAGGTTGCATGAGAGATCAAATATGACACCACATTTTCTTTGCTGAAACTCCAAAACCTATAAAGATATTTAATACTAGTAAGAAAATAATTTGAAGCAAACTGGGAATAAATGAGGGCAGAAAATTCGATACAGTTAAAACCTATTACTAACTACTTAAACCAACAAAACTGGTATTACCCACATAACAGTAATATGACTGCCCCAGACAAGTGATCCACTTAAGTTAAAGCAATTTTTATAGAAATGTGAACCAAGAAAAGTGACACCCCAGGATATAGATAGATAAGCACGCAACCACAACCACATGTGCATGTGGCGGGGGGGGCTATTTGCACTAGTGCAAAGCATAAACTCTAGGTCAGACCTTTTGAAAGCCATAGAACAGCAGTCATCAAATACTTGGTATCAATAAATCATACCTGGTATTTTTCTTGCATTTCCCGAATGGATACAGAGAATTCAGTCATCGTCCAGCTGAGTGTATTAAATAGTCGATTCAGAAAAGCTGAGAACAACTCTTCATCATTGATGCAAGCTTCCCGCAACAAGTTCTGCTTAGATTAAGCCAAAAAAGAGGATAAATCCTTGCCCACAAATTGTTCCATGGGAAAGAAAAAAGGATTTAAAAATTCTGTGAAAAGATTGATATTTTTTACCTGGAAAACAAATGACGATGATGACGATGACTCCCCGTGCTTTGAAGAACTGAAACGAGAACCCTTGCACAACCGCAAAAGAATGTTAGTCACTGAGATCCAAGATCTGTTGTCAAATGCCGACAATAGTGCTTTTGGCATTCTTTGTGTGGCCGCTTCATTGCTCTCAAACACTGTCAAATACTCCTTATACTGTACCAGGACTGAAATAGATTGGAGGAGAAGATCCTTGAGATCAGCACTCAATATCCTCAGATCATTGAAGTGGGAAACAACAAAAGTTACCTGATGAACAGGAGAAATCGATCAATCCTCTGAAATCCATTGACTTCAAGCATTGAATATATTCAACTTCTTAAAATCGAGGAAATCACCAGATTGCATGCAGTGATACATGTCACGACTCTAGAAGTTCAAGGAAAAATAAGTTTATTCTCTGGCAGCTACAAGTGTCAGTTGGTAAAGTACAAATCACAGTACAAAAGTAGTCACAACGTCAAATATAAAAACCCCGCTGGTCCCTGAAAATGAGCCAGCAGTCAGCAATTAACTGCCTGTTGTTTGGAACTTCGGATGGAAGATTTTGTAGTACTTGTAAAAGAAATGTGCATAAATAATTCCTTGTGCTTCTCTCTATCATGTGGCACAAATTAAATCAGATTGGAACAATACATTGTGTAATCACTTTAATATTCTTCCATCCTCAAAGTTGAACTATTCATCACAAACACCAAGGAGTCAAGTACTATTATAGTTCTACATTTTATAACTGAAAACAACCAAACCATTCTTACATATACATGCAAAAGATCTTAACTTCTTGACAATAATTAAGTGTGACCATTAAAATCTCGTGAAATATAATCAAAAGGGTACACTTGCAACTATCAACTGAAACTTCAAACTAGCAATAAATCCATCAGACTTGAGAAAGATGCACACAGAACCGCAGTAGATCAGAAAAGATGCATTAAAATTATCCATGTAGGAAGCTTATTTACTTTTGTAGCTGTAATATAGCTAAAGAAAGATCGGCAAAAAGCAGATAGGAGGTAAGTTTTCTTGGCTTATAGTAATATAATAAACTTCCTAGAGCATTAGGATCTCTAGTCTTTATATGGGGGCTCTTGATGTGACCAAGAACAATTACAGACATATGTTGACCACTACAACAGGAAGGTTTGAGAGATGGGTAATTCAACATAAATAAAATAATATTAGTTGAACATATGCAATCGGCAAAATATAATAACCAAAGGATTGGGGAGGAAAAATAATTGTTGTAATGCCAAGAATAGTGGTTTAAGCATACTGTTGTAAGTAGGTTTAATGCATGAGAATTCCGGAATGTAGAGACATTCCATTGTGTTTCATTGTGCAAGATAAACATTTGATGGAATTTAGCTCTTTGTGAATCAGCTAAAGTTGGTTATTTCAAGATCAGCGCTCAATGAGGTAGCAACCCTACCTAAATCTTACTAACCATCCAAATTTTCAAAAAAGAGTTTAGCCATCATTCCCTTTCTGTTAGTATTTGTTTCTAAGATGTAAAATGCAAGCCGTCAATGGTGGCAGCTATAGCTCCTCCCGTCCCTTACCTCTTCAATCAAGGGCTACAAAGAAACTTATCCACTACATGGCAGGAAACTTTTTTTTTGTGTTGATACAAAAGGTGGGCTCACACTTCACAGTGCCCCACCTCTCGTGTGCAATGGATTCAGCATTGACAGCACAATCAAGGATATAATTGTGCTTGAGCTGTAATTAACCAATAACACATGCTAAAATAATTCATATATCTTAAGAGAACATCGTCAGTTTCAATAATAACAACTTGACATTATCACAATGGCATACTTTCCTGATCTATAAATCTAGAGACAAAATGGAGAACAAATTGCCAAGATTTGATTACAAATTTAAACCACAGCCAAAAACCAAACAGCAGATTACACAAAAATCAACTCAATAAAAATCTGCCTGAGACAACAGTAAAATGAACAGTACGTGAGACTTACAAATGGAGCAAGTCCTTGCTTAATAAATATTGCAGGGGGTACAAATGGGGGGTCACTCTTGCGCAGCACATGGAAGCAATCAACCTGCAACGGCAATAGAACAGCATAATGTAACAGCTTGATATACAAGTTAACTTTGGGAACCACATCAATGACACACTCCACAAGCAGAGCGCTTAATTTAAAACTACAGGTAGATGATGCAGCGAAATCTGATAAAACAGATAGATTAAAAATGCACCAATTACATGTGTTCTAACAGCTATAGAAAATATTTAGATCATATTTGAAACAAAAAGAAACTGGCACCTCAGGGTGAACACTTCACCAACCAAAAATCTTCACACAAGATTTTGCTAGAATGGGATGTTAAAGGCCCACTACTAGCATTGATATTTTAAAGAAGAAAAAAAAAAGAGCTTTCATGATATAGTTGAATCTAAACTTGCAGTTTTATCAAGCAATCAACAAAGTCCTGGTGAACTTCCAAAACATGACCCTAAAAAGCACATTAACATACTACATGTGGTAGCTCAACTTCAAGAAGTGATGTAAGAATATTTGCAAGAGAACGATGGGTTCTGAAGAGATGTGAGTGTTCCGAAGAGATACCAATCTTGACACAAGACAAAACTCTATATAAGAAGGTCAAATTTATTTATGCTCTGTATACAGGTTAAAATACCTGCTCACAAGCTGTAATAAACACTATTTCAGACAGACACAGGTTGATAAATACACCCAACATCATCTTGCCAGTGATTGAAGGGAAGTATTTATTTACCAGGGTTTCAAGATAAAACTCAGGAATATAAATAAATAGGGAATCCACTCTGCTAAGAACAAGAAGTAGTTGGACTATCCACATGCATGTTGCATACATTCCTCGTTGCTTCCACCGCGAGAAAAGAGAGATGCGATACCTGTCCACAACAAAATGGCCAACAAAAGATCAGAAGATGCAATGGGCTAGCATAAAGTATGCAATACATGTAGCTGGTGTTGTTTAGTATCAAGTACCAACAACCAGCACCATACAAAGATAGTGATAAAACTAAGGTTGTGCTTGGTGTGAAGTAATTTGGAGGTAAAATGCTACTAAGATTTAAGGGTAAAGTGTTGAGGGTGTAAAACATCCCTTGAAGGGTAAAGTTTTAAGGTATTGAAAAAATCATGAGCATTATTAGTGGGCCCACAACAAACCACATTTGATTTGATTATGTAAATATAACAATATTAAATATCTATAATTGTGGGCCCATGATAAGAAGTGGGAGTAAATGAAGATAAATGGATGTTCAATTAAAAAAAAAGAGGGAAAATGCAGAGTCCAAAATCTGTCTCCTTTGAAAAATTATTTACCCCTCAACTCACGAAGTTAACATTTAACCCCATTTTGGGGGTTAAGGGTTAAGACATTAAAAATGACCCCTCTTCGAAAAGTTCTACCAAACAAAGGTAAAAGGGGTGAAAAGTTTCAAGCATAAATTTTCACCCCCTTTACCCTCATAACAAACACATCGTAAGCAGTTAAAGAGCAAGCGGTGGTCTGGAGATCTGAGGAAGCAGCAGCTATTTGTCTTCAACATTAGTGAATTAAAGAACCCAAGCAGTGGGAACAGTAGAGCACTATGGATGGCAATGAGCAGGTTAAGTAGCATCACACTGAAGTAAGGCAGCAGGAACACACAAAGGCAAGGCGACAAAAAAAAAAAAAAAACATATTCCCACAAAAGCAATATCAATGCTTTCCAATAAGACCAGTGGAAACGGCAAACACAGAACCTAAAAGCTTTTGAAGTTTTTGCCTATAATTTGATACATCAAAATGCTAGAATGTTGACCCATAACGAGCCTAACAAAATAGAAAGTCGCATCTGACTACAATAAATAGATATACTATGATAGAAGAAACATATCCAGCAGTTAGAACTGCAAGATAATTTATTCTAAAGATTTGGGAAAACAGGCTTCTCACTCTCCCTGTTTCTACCAGAAAATCAAAGCAATTTATTCTTATCATACAAGAAAAAGACATTTTGTGACATTTTGTGCCAGATATATTTCCATAGGCATTGAATTTGGAAGCCAAGCTTGGGCAACTGGGCGAAAATCAATAGTTGCAGGTGCTTAAAGTTCAGGCCACTAGACAATTAAGGACACAGCAAGGAAGAACTATAAACATATTTAAAGAAATGCAGAAACAGAGAAATATCATAAAACAAATTTAAACAGTTCTTATCGTTGCAAAGTGCATAAGTTGCCAGTAACAAGTAACCTAATTTCATAAACCAATGTTACAGTTATGCATCTTGCTTGTTAAGACTGCCTATCCAACCGCTCCATCTGGGATATCCATTTCTCATTCTAAACATAGAAAAGGAAGGCAAAAGGGTGCATCAGGCTTCACACATTCATTCAATGTTTCATATGGTTGAGATCAAGATAAATATGGTTCCAAAACAAAACAAGACAAATACAGTTCGGGGACATCATACCATGCACAATGTCTTACACAATCCATTACTTCTTCACGGTATTCATTACGAGCTTCTTTCAGGCGTCTTAATTTCTCACAACAAGCACGTTCTCTTATTTGTTTGTCAGTTTCTTCCAGGAGTGATATTGACTGTGCCTGATGAGACATGTAGTACGATGCCTACAATCAAGATAGACATATTACGACCTTTGCAAAACAAAATGCAGCAAGAAAGCATGCCATCAGTAAGCAGAAAATGATGTTCATCCACTAAACAGAACATCCCAAAAGCACAGAAAAACAATATGATTGTAATCCCAGAAAAAACATAAAACGTGAACAAGTTTTCCAGGAAATGGTGTTCCCTTTGGACAACAGTCAACAAGCAGGACACAGTCTTCAACTGTTCAGTCAATGAGTAGGCCACTGTCTTGACATCGCTACAATGCTTCAGAAATTACAAACCCCAATTTGTAGAACATAAAGACATGTGACGCATATTTTAAATACTGGAGCTGAAGTGAAAAGATTGAAATAAAATAACGTGATGCAGCAATTCTTCTAAATACAGCATAAATCTTTCTCACTTTTTATCAAATTCTCCTTCAGGTATCACAAAAAACGATTAGAAGGACAGCTGTTTTGTATTACATGACAACGTATATATCTTCTACAGGCATCTTAGCTTGCATTGGTGTAAACAATGATAAGATACCATATTTTATGATCAAACTGACTATCTGCAACTCAAGCATAAAACCTTTTGGTTACGGTTACTGCCTTGGACCGTAAGAGAAAATATACACAAGCACATTGAGATTAATAGGCACTTGGCATAGGAAAATTCAGTTTCCAAATGACGAAACTACTCATAAATTATCCCCTATTACATAATTTTTTATCACTAACCATTTCTTATTTTAACAGACAAGGCACATTAAAGGATGTCATGGTGATTTAACCCTGACTTCATCATTTCTATACCTGAGCTCAAGATATTGTCTTTTAGAGAAACCAAGAACTGTTGGAATTCAGAGGTTTGCTATGATCATTTGACTTTGGTTTTATTTTTCAGATTCGATGATGGATCCTTCAAAAACTTAAAACAGTTTCTCCAACTCCACTCAAATGTTATCAATTTTTCAGGCTTCAGGAAATTCATTCATTTATTATAGTTAATCTAGCTGAAAGTAGTGAATACCTGAACTCAATAATCATGTTCATTCAGGATACAGCTAAAATTTTGTTCACTTCACTCTTCCTAATGTCTGTCCATGTTTGCTACAAAACTCATTTCCTATTAAATTTCCATGGGAAAAAATAATAAATTCATTTCAGGCAGCACAAAGTCCCTTCACCAATAAGATCAACCAGATACCAAGTACAAAAACTTGCAGTAATGTGAAAGTAATAATAAGAGCATATTTTATCATGAAAATTCTTACCTGCTTAAACTTTGGTGCAACACCTATGTGATACAGCAATAGCAATGTATCTAGAAGTTCTTCTTCTCTCAGAGTTGCTGAAGACATATCACTCTCCCTGTGCACAATCCTAATATCTCGCACTGGACAATAACCAAAATCAGATTCAGATTGATCACTTGTACTAGGTTTGTCGGCTATCTCATCATTCAAACTTCCTTCACTGCATTCTGCAGCCACATAAGCAGACCTGTCTGGAATACCACTACAATGGACACGAGAATCTTTAGTGTTGTATCTAATTTGATGCTTGGAGATTTTTGACAATTCAATCTCATAACTTGAACAACAACATGGTTTCGGTGTGGTTTTATGTGTTACTCTTGTTCCTTCATCATCCATACAACCTTCCTCCCACCGGATTACTTCTGCTTCTTGATCATGTACAGGATGGGATTTTGAGATATGACTAAATGATCCCCCAAGTCTAGAAATGTCAGTTCGATGAGGATCATTTTTGAGAAATATATCTACAGGGAAACTTTGTTCACCACCTCTGTGAAGAAATCCAACATCAAGACCATTGGGTTCACACCTCTTTAACCAGCCACAAATGTCCCTCATAGCAAATCCTTCGGATAAAAAATGAAGTATAACTGAGTACAAAGAAATAAGAACGGAATTGCTTGAAACTCCAGGAGGTGGCGCACTGCAATCTGCTCCTCTATTCTTCAATAGAATATTTTGTAAAAATGTCCTCAACACTGAGCCAGGTAATTGAGCAGGTGTTGTAGGCGGTACAAATTGCATGACCAAGAGACAGAGGTCCCTATGCTTCTCCTCAATCTACAAAGACATCAGCATTTGTAGGGTGGGAATTAATATTAAATTGCATGAAGCTAGCTAAACAAACTCATTGTGTTGCAAACCAGAGAGAGAATACAGTCAATAATTGTTTGCCAAGATAAATTACTGCAAACAAAAAAAAGGAAAAAGTTCAAAACAGGTAATGCGAGTTTAGCAACGAATTCCATATGTGATTGTTTATTTTGGGGATTAGTATTTATCAGAGGTCACAGCACGTTTTAAGCAATTTGCTCCTCATCTAAGTCCCTTGGCATGGAGCTGAAAAGGGAAATTCATTGCTCAAGTCCAGAAAAAGATTTTCAACACAACAGATGGAATGACTGGAAAATTGATATCAACTAATTTAGCAGGGACACAAATTAAAGGTTTCAACGACAAAAAAAAAAATGTGTATTTTTAGGTTGTCACTCGTGAACAGCCAATCTACACTCACCCTTGACCTCATCATACAAGTCCAAGTGCAGGCTCCATAAATATAAGATATGTCAATAATCAAGTAAACAGTAGCAACTGATTCAGGCAATCATCTTTTATTCATTGGGCATGAATTAAATAGAAAAAGAAAATGTGAGATCAAACTCAGGATATTCAATTCAACTGAAAGAATTCTCTCCTCTCTTTTTTTTTTGGAGCTTTTATTTGAATAATTTTTTTTCATGACGAACCATGAACAATCAAACCTTAACAAAATGCTTTTATTTGTGAAATTGATGGGGTTAAATTATACGCATATGGGGAGAGATATTATCTAATAGAAAGGTAACAACAACAGCTGTAGTCAAAAGGCTCATAGAAAAGTTATTTCCATCAGTGGAAAGTCTGCTTGGCCACTTGTATTTGACAGTATTTCACTAGGCATACCACATTCTGATTACAATTAATTTCACATGGAAAAAAGATTTTGAAGGCTTTTCATTTTTTCCCCTCATCATGCTAACATATATGGAACAACAGTAGAGGATTCATAATCTACAAATTTAATGTGAAATATCAGGGATCCACAACAGTATATACCTTTTTGATAGCTTCCGATAAAGCTGTAGTTGTCAGCATCATGCTTCTTCCATCATTGGAGATATCATCACCTGAACCAGGCCACCAAACAGAAGGCATCATGCATTGAAGGTCCTGCTTGTTTGGACTCTTTTGCGATAGAAAACCTTCAAACAATAATTCAAAATCAGCTGACTTCCACCAGAGAACCATCAATTCTTTCCGTTGTAAGATATGGCATACCATTGCAAGATAAGAATAAGATCCTGAGTACGGGCATTCTGTTAAAACCAAAGATGCTGTTTTGCAGCCACTTGAAAGGGCATTGATGATATGCTCAAACATCAGACGTGATTCTTGAAACTCTAGAAATACATCAATAAACTTATCCAGACCTGAACAGTCATGTGGTGCTTGCACTCTGAAAACCTCCATCATGAATGAAAGAAGTGGACCCCATGCCACAAACTCAGTACTTCCAGAATCTCCCTCAAGTACAGAGAAGAATTCCTCACATATCCCTTGACAGACAGGATAAAATACTTCGTCAAGTGACATAAACCTCTTCAATCTTCTCAATTTACCAACTAAAGAACTTTCAGCCCGCTCCGCACCTTGCACATCTGACAGCCTTGATAAGCATTGAAGCAACTGCTTAGCCAAAAGATTTGCGGAAGGAGGTGCTTTAAGGGGAAGGAACCCCTGAATGGGGTACTTGAAGGGACGAGCCCCAAAATTTAATTCACAGCGTTCACCTTGAGAAAGAGAGATTGCTGGGTAATACCCAGATCCAGGTCCCATCTTGCGGATACCACGAAAGGCCACTCCAAGGGATACACCATTTCTATAGAACAATATCTCATCATGATCCAGATTAATGCAACATCCAATGACATCACCAACAACCCATGGCTGACCATATGGCTCAGCATCCTTGTTCCACTTACTAACCCTTTTCCCATCAAATGCATATGAATCATCTGCATCACCTACACCCTTGTGATCAGTAAAAGGACAAGAACGAGTTGCCCATCCAAGCTGCTGTACACCACAAGTTTCCAATAGAACTTCATACATCCATTTCCCTTTCCAAACACAAGCATTGGACCTAGCACTACTGAACATTGCTAAGCTTTCTACACGCAAAGGGTGTTTAATGATTCTAATATCACCACAGATGCTCATTTCTTCAAGCCCGACCACCTGAGATTCACAACCATCTTTACTGATATGAATCCCGTCTCTATTATCAACCAAATCACCAGATTTGATACAAAACTTCGAAAACTCATTTTTTAAAATAGAGCGAACTAATTTAGTGTCAACTGGACCAGTCAATGGACCAAGTGATTTGTTTGAGAGACCAAAGATATATTCAAGAGCTCGCTCCACGGGCTGATTACCAAAATCATCACAAGATGAAACAAGTCGGGTTTTCCACGAATCCTCCTTTCTATCTTCGCCTTTCAATAAAACAGCCAAGCCAGAAGAAAGCCCTCCAACCCGTTTTCCCTCTTCTTCCATTTGTGATTAAAAGAAAAGATGCGATTTAGCAATACCCACTAAACACTTTTCAAATTCAAAATAACCGCTCCAAAGTCAAACTTTCATTTCCCCTCTTGTAACACTGATCCATTCACAACAAAACCCTAGCCATCTCCCATCGCTGTAACTCCAAAAAATTTCCAATTCAATAACAACATACACAAAACCATAGAATACAACAGAAAATGCAGCAAACAATAACAACAAATTAAAACATCCAATTTTTCCCTCCATTTTAAAAACAAATCACTCAAAATTCAATTAAGTAACTTAAATTCACTAACCACTTACAAATCAACACATAAAAACAAAAAAAATTCACATTTTTTGCCTCAAGTTTCTCAGGAACCAAACAAAACCTGAAAATTTTTCCTTAACCATAACAAGTTCCACTGCAACAACACAAATCCACACGTACCCGTAAAAATCAAGAAATTGAAGGAACTTACAAGGGAGAGAGTACGTGATTGACGATGGTGATGGTGATGGTGATGGTGATGGTGATGGTGATGAAACTATGCTGGTGTCATTCCACATAGCAGAGGCAGCGAGCCGATGTTAGGGTTATTAAACGCCATTTCTTAATTTTTTTTGTAGAGAGAGAAGCAAAAGAGTACAGTTTTGATTTAAAGGTTTTTTGGAGAGAGAGTGTGTTTTATTTTATTATCACTGCTTGGAGCAGTCTTACAGAGTAGAAAAAGGAATTCTGTTAGTAGGGACTAGAGAGACGGCGAAGAAGCATTGAGGCGATTTTTAATTCCTTCTTTCCTTTTCTAGTAGAGTCGTATTTATTACTTCTTCTTCTTTTTCCAAAGTTTGAGGAAAGCGGTGTTTGCTGTCATTTATTTTTATATTTTAAAAATATTAAAATTAAAAAAAAATTATTTTAAAAATTATATATATATTAAATTATTTTAATATATTAATATCAAAAATAAATTTTCAAAAATAAAAATATATATATTTTAATATATTTTTAAATAAAAAACACTTTAAAAAATAACTAACACTACCCTTACCAAACAAATCCAGAGGAGTGTATAATTCTTTTAGTCCCTGGTACTGAACTCAATTATTACTTAGTCCTCCTTGTTTGAAAAACTTTAACTTAAGACCCTTTTGCTTCTTCTTTTTCATTAGAATATTAAGAGCAGCTAGCTTCTAAATAGCGAAAATAATAGGGAATCATGGT
>Ga0325400_1004251_pt1 | contig 13218 bp, 7 predicted proteins | sample PopdelMetagenome_2_FD_205662 | JGI IMG/M metagenome (GOLD analysis project Ga0325400, IMG submission 205662) | Populus deltoides microbial communities from Bellville, Georgia, United States - Xylem-PdKOR-R1 | ecosystem: Host-associated > Plants > Phyllosphere > Stem > Wood/Secondary xylem...
AACGGTATTCTGATTGTGTTTCGGTGTTGTCTTCTGCTGAAACAAACAAAACAGATTGGTTTTGTAAGAGAGACAACAAAGCATGGGGAATGAAAGGACGATCCATTATTCAATGTTTGCTTAAATGGACGATCCAAATGGGTTTCACAGATTTCTTTTCAGAAATCAATTAACTGATCTGGGTGTTTTCCTGTTTGTTAAACTTGTTTACGTTAGAAAAGTCAGTGGGAAAAAATTGGCTGAATGAAAAACACAATTCAGTTAAAAACAAAAATGTTTTGATTTTCAGAAAAATATTAATTTTGAATGGTATACACTTGGAAAAATGCAAATAAAAATAAAGTAAAATGACTATATAAATTTGTTAAATTACCATTAAAAGTAAAATTTGTTAAATTTATATCCTTATATTTTTATTATCATTTCATTATTTTTTGTAATTATCAAGTGGATTCCAAGACAATTCAGTATTTTGATAAATATAAAATATTATCTTAAAAAAGATGGTCGGAGTGTGCAGTCAACTTGCTGGTGCGTGGGAGGTGTTCACGCTCTTCAAATAACACATGCAGTGTGCCCTGTCGACAAAACGTTGACTTCCAGTGTGGCATTTGAAGTGGCTCGTCGAATTCTTTCTGGTGATGCGGCGCGATTCAGCAGAGGTGCAGTAGTTGAGTTCTAACTGTTTTTTTCTTCTACTCTCTCTTTTCTCTTTCTTCTCCTTGAAAATTTTTAAAAATATCTTATTATTTATTAATTATATCAAATTTGATCATTAATCTTTTGATTACTATATATTTCATTTTGAATTTATTTTATTTTATTTTTTTCCCTTAGAATTTGATTTTTATGTCAACTTTAGTTCTATTTTTTATTGTTATTTGCTTTTTATCATTTTTTAATTAAATTTTTTTTTATCTATCAAATTTGGTTTCGTTTCTTTTCATTATATTTACTTTATTTGTAATAATTTATAAAATTAAAAAGAAAAAAAATTCAATTGCATCCTCCTTCAACTTTTTTATATATTCAATTTGGTTTTCTTTTTTTTTAATTGCTATTCATTTTATTTGAAATAATTTATGAAATTATAATTGTTTTTTCTTCAATTTCATCATCTTTTAACCTTTTTATCTGTCATATTTGGTCTCATTCTTTTAATAAATTAAAAAAACATTAATAAGTTATTTTCAATAGCATAATCAAATATTGAAAAGTGTTTTTCAATTTTCTTTTCCATGACAGTGTTAAACATAAAAAACTAATCAACTTTCTAAGAATTTACTTTTCAAGAAAACCACTTTCTAAAATGAAACTATTTTTCAGCAAATAAACAGAGCTCTTTTACTAGATGTGGACTTGTGTTACGCCATGGTACCAAACTATTTTTTGCATAAAAAATCATTTTTAGGTGTCACAAATGCATTTTAAAGAAAGAAGAAAAATATGTGACTTGTGTCATAAACTCAACTTGATCAAATAAATTCATTTTATTTTAATTAGATGATAAAAAAATAAACAATGACAGTAGATGAACCAAATTAAAAACAAAAGTGATCACGATAACCTGGGGAAAAATAAATTTTCAAAAGAGAACAAACAATGTAACTCAGTTTATCGCCTATTAAATACACAAGGACAAAATTGGGTAAAAACATTACCTTAAAAATTTGGCTGAGTCAACCCGAATTAGCATGTCAAACCTGTAACACCAGTAATTAGGGTCGAGTCAATCCAAGTTATCTCGTCAAACCTGCAATCTAAGTCATGAGATCAAATAACCCGATATAGAAAAAAAATAAAGAAAACCACAAAGTTTTTTTTAAAAAAAGTACTGAAAAATAAAAAAGAAAATAATTAAGAAAAAACAGAAACAATGTCAATATGTATTAACTTTTCAAGCTTGTGACATAAATTATTAGACTAAAAGAAACCTATCTGGAAAAAACCATGAAACTCGATTCTCAATTAATCAAATATTGAATGATGAAATTGAAAAAAAAAATTCAATTATACAATAGAATTAAAAAATATATATCAATTAAAGTAATACATATCAAAATTGAAACAAAAAATAAATTTTAGTTTTTATTGACGGGAAATTGAAAAGAAAAATTAATTTAACAAAAGAACCTTAAAAAATTAAAACAATCAAATGAATGGAATAAAAATTGAAATAAAAAATAAAATAATTTTTTAATTGAATTAGCAAGAGGACATCATAGCGCTTTCAACAACACAACAAAAAAGTGATTTTGGCTACTAGAAAGCGTCGCATGCACCGGATGAATGGCTTAGGCACTTCCCACAAGCTGATACATGTGATGCATGCGTAAGTCGTTTCTTTGTCTTTTTATTTTTTTTGTATTTGATCAAATATTAAATTGTTTATTAACTAATTTGATAATAACAAAAAAACTACTTGACACTATTTTTAGATTTTTTGCTTTTCAAGATTTTTTAGTCATTTTTTTGTGCTCTGTTTTTTTATTTATTTTATTTAAATATCAAATTGCCCCATAGCTAACCTAATAATAATGAAAAAATCATTATAAAACTATAAAATACCCCTTCATATTATTTTTAAGTTTTTTGCTTTAGAATGTATTTTCATTTTGCTTTTAAAATGAAAAGACTTGTTTATGTTCTATAAATTTAATAATAATTAATAAGCCTTATAAAAAACTTCAATACTCCCAATAACCAATTTTGATTCTTCTGGCGAGGAGTAAAATCATGAAAACACTATTTCAATTAACCAGAAAAAAGTAGTGAGATGTTTTTTTCCTTTTCATTCATAAAAAAATGTAGCAAACATTGAATAAAAGTGTTTTCAAACTTTAAACCAAGACATGCCAAAAATATTTTCAATTAAGAGGATAATTGGGTAAATAAGCACGCACACAATAATTACACCATTTGATTAAAAATATAGAGAATTTCGAAATTACAACTCATGTCTCGATGGATCAGATACAATGCAGTTTCTGTGTATGTGAAAAGTTTCACATTATAACAGAAAAACATTCAAGACTCCCAGGTAAGCACAGTAATACAGCACACCATGAACTTTTTAGTGCAATACAGAAAGCAGCAAGGTGACGATGATGAAAGGTATTAGCTTTCAGAGCTGTAGGATGCTTCGCCTGCTGACAAATTCTCTCTCTGATGACGCTTCATCTCCTCATATGCCCATTCAAGACCGGTGCAGTAATGGAGTGGCGGGTTAAATCTGCTATCATTCATATCATCTGGCAAGAATGCACCGTTCTCTATTAGAAATTTGACTGCTTCTTTCTTCCTTTCCTTTGCAGCACGGTGAAGTGGTGTCCCTGTGAAATGTGAAAAAATATGTATCAGCTACCACAGTTACAGAATATAAATTGAGACGAGAAACAAAGGAGGACAGAGAGGGAGTTAGGTGCTTGAAAACTCTCTTCCATGAGTTGAAGATACTTACAACCACAGGCACCCAGGGTTCTAGCATCAATATTAGCACCGCGAGCGAGCAATTCATCCATAATCTCAAGGTGACCACCCTGAGCAGCAAGGTGGAGCGCGGTCAGGCCTTTTGATTTTGGGCCCCATGCAGGCACATTAACATCCATTCCTTCATCGAGTAAATGTTTCACCTGTTAAAAAAAATCTTCAATCAACAAACAATACCCATTACCCACAGTCTAATTCTTTCCACAGCTTCCTTCAGTACAAAAGCGCGCCTCTTGATATTTACACAGAAGCTTGCGTAAGTGAAAATATACACAAACACAATGATGCAAAGCAAATAAAGCTAAAATGAGAGGATAATATGACAAAAACAAAATAAAAAACTGGCTCTCGAGGAACCCCATTCTTCTATCTAATTTTCCACCCCTAGAATGGAAGAGATAGAACAGATTATTGTACCAACAACTACAGGAAAGCATGTGTATGTAGCAGATTGTGGAAGATCTAATGTAGGCATAGGCATAAAGGGAGAGTGGGGACTTTTTTTTCTCAAATTACTTCAAATGAAAAGGAGACTTCTATGGCGAAAGATCTCATCTTGGTGTTTAGGGTGCCAGCTAATTAAAGTTGTTCAATGCCAAAATAGCTACCAATAATCAGACCAGAACCTTCCAATAATTGTTCAAAATAACTAGCGGGGATTAACTAACTAATTCAAGAATCCAAACACTTTATCCTCATTGAGCCACGAATTTTTGATCTCCAATCCACTAAAATAAAGTCAGTAACTAAAGACAAGTTTACAACTTTGAAAGAAAGAAAGAACACTATTTTGCAGCTTATAAAGAAATTCCCGTCATATTGCCCTGGCAAACAACAACTCGTAAAAAGACTCAAGTAAATCTTTAAAGGGCGTCCATTAACATAAACAATATATAAACTATACAACTCCTCATCAATATAAAATAAAAACACCAGAGTCGCAACAAGTAGCAAACTTAACAAGCTCCAGAGCAAAAAAAAAAAGAGAGTGAGAAAAAATAAATAAAGCCAAAAAAAGAAAGGAAGATACAATAATTACCTGTTTGAGATCACCTTTTCTAGCACCAATATGAAGCGAAGTCCAACCTCTATCATCTCTGTCAACACCCCCAACTGACCTAAACGACCGTCTTCTCGACAAGTTACGCCTCAACGAAACAGCAACACAATCTTCCTGTGGCATAATTTTTAATTTCAACAAAAATACGCACACGCACACAGGGAGACCAAAATCAAACACAATCCGACAATTAGCGTGCGCCTGTTCTTTTTCAATCAAGTCCTCAATAAGATCCAATTAGCTTTTTTTTAATTAAAAAAAACAAGCAAAAAAGCTCAGCAAGAAAAATGCAAACGACAGATTTACATGTTCAGTTTTCAAAGAAAAGAAAATCGATTTAGCGAGAAGTTGAGTAATGATCAACACAATAAGGAGAGAAAGGATTGAGGCCGGGACCGAAAACACGAAGATTTTCACAGATAAGAAAGGCGAGAGGTGAAGAGATTATAATCATAGTAAGAAAATGGATTTTTGTGAACCCTAATTGGTATTTAAGAGGCGATTAATTTTTCAAGGAATCCGGATATGATATGGAGATTATTTACGAAAGGGAATTGATTTTTTATTCTTTGACGCCCAAACCAAGCCCTAAATAATTTTCAATATCCAGAGAGAGATAGAGAGAGAGTGAGTTCTGTTTGTTTGTTTTGGGGGAAGGAAAGAAGGTTATGCCTACGACACCCACAATCACAAATCGCGTGTTTTATATTTCCTTATTATTAACTGGTGCCTCCCTCCAAAACGCTGCGTATTGGTACCTCAATTAAAATTGAAAAAAACAAGGGATGTATATATAGGTTCCACCGAGAATTGAACTCGGGTTACTAGATTCAGAGTCTAATGTCCTAACCGCTAGACCATGGAACCCCCCTTGCTACATACTGGCCTCAGTAATAATACTATATGTTTCATCCCAGGAGATACATCTCTTCTAAAAACACACTAATTTTTAAAAAATATGTATATTGAGTTTTTTAAAAAAAATTCTAACCCAACTGATAATATATTATTTAAGAAATAAAAACGATTTATAGCAAGTTTACATTCTAAAAAATATGTATATTGATTGTTTTTTCATTATTGTATTTTATTATACTTAAAAATTCTATTATATATAAGTATTTTTTTTTTTAAAAAAAAAAGACCTAAGTCTCATTAATGTTTTACGAGCAAGATTAAGTGCAGTATAAATTGCTATAGTGCAATAAAAACTTTTCCCTGTATAATAACAAGGAGAGAATTGCATTTTAAGAGTAAAATGATCTTTTCATTATGGTTAATTGGCATTACTAATTTGAATGAGATAAATCATTCTTATCATATTTTTATTACATAAAACAATCATTAATTTACCCTTTAAAACATATAAAAAATAACTTGAGGACAAGGGTATTTTTAACTTTTATATTTTTTTTTCACAAGATAATTACTTAACTACCCTTCAATTTTGTTTGGTTCTTAATTCATTCTTAATTCATTTTATTTTAAACTCTCCCTATAAAATATGGTTCGTTTAAGATTTTTTTATAACACACATGAAAAAAATAATTAATTAATAAATTATTGACCATATATGTTCAAGAAAAAAAGAGATTAAAACTTGAGAAACCTTAAAGTGTTCATTTGATTTTTTAAGTTTAGAGAAATGCCAAAAAGGGTAAAATAACCCTTTACAAGAAGAAACATATAGGTATGCTAAGAAAGATTGCCACGAAAGGTAAACTCATCTCTTTAGTTTTTTTATTGAAACTCCTAATAATACATGGTGAATTGATTCTAATTCTATAATCTATATTATGAATACCATTCAATGCTTTCTGGGTCTAAGGAAATTGAAAGGAAATGAAGGAGCATTTATTTAAAAAAATTATATGTGATTTGAAGTTGAAGCTACGAGGACTTTTAGAATAATTTTAAAATTTAGATTTAGTTTGGATTTAAAAAATATATTTTATGTTCCATTATTTTCTAGAAATTTTATTTCAATTTCAAAAAATTATAATATTAGTTATGGATTTTCATTTAATTAGATGTGCTTTGAAGTTGAAGTTGTGATGACTTTTGGATTAATTTTAAAATTTAGATTTAGTTTAGATTTGAAAAATATCTTTTATGTTCCATCATTTTCTGAAAATTTTATTTCAATTTCGAAACATTATAATATTAGTTATGGATTTTCATTTAATTGAAATAATTTTAGTATTTTGAAAAAATAAATTTTCTATTGGTTGATTGAACATTAATTAATGATTTATATAAAATTGATCTAGATCTCACTTTTGAGCTCAACTATTTATCAATGCATGTTAATTCTAGTATTAAAAATAGCAAAATTGATGAGAATCCCTTTATATTATAACATAAGAGATTAGGTCACATCTCCATTAAAAGAATTAAAAGATTAATGAATGGTAGAGTTTTAAAATTTTAGGTTTTTTACATGAGACTAAACAATTTCTTTCTCAAAACTTTAATATTAAGAATTTAGGTGAAATATTTTATGTCATTAACATAGAGATTCACAAAGACAAGTCTCAAGAGACATTAACTATCTCAAAAGGCTTGTATTGAATTTATTTTTTTGAAAAGTCTAGGAAGTCAAATTGTACATTTTTATTAGCATTTATTGTCAAAATAAACAAATCCAATAAGAATCAATACCCCAAAATACATTGAAAATATAACATCTTTAATTTTTATACAAACTTCTGACAACATATCAAGTCATGGTTGTTGAAACCAGAGCAAAGTTTTTTTACTCCTACTAAAATTTCAGTAGAGTTTCTCCTAATGTATAATAATCTCAAGTTTTGACATCAATATAAATTATGAAAATTAATATTTCATTAATCCAATTTATATGGAATTACATCCCTTTAATATCTCAATTTATGTGGAATCGCATCCAAGTGTCTATTTATTTAGTATCAAACTAACATAATTCTACATGAAATACATAGAAGATAATTCAAATTTTAAACAACCTCAACCTTTTTTTTTCATCATCTTGGTCGAACCTCACATTAAGATGGAAAAAGGTTTTTCTTCTTTAATTTTTTTTATTTAATATCTTACCCAATGATTTCTCATATTAAAAACCTTAATCTAACATGAAGACATCTATTTAATTATTTATTCATTTAAACACAATTTACATAAAACTCCTACTTGTAAAACATATCAATTCTCATCAATAATTCAACCCAAACTCAAATAAGGTTCCTCACCTTTTAAACACAATAAATGAAGGGAATAAAAACAAGAAAGAACAAGTTTTATTCATTTATTTTCCTTTTCTCCTTCTATTGTAATCCACGTTGAAAAGGGCTACGATAATTTTTTTTAATGAATTTTCTCTTTATTCCTGCAGTAAAAATGAACGCACAAAGAGCAAGCACACAACACTGCAATAAAACAATGAGGTATTGTTGAATCATCAATGAGATGAAAAAAAAAATCTTGTATTTAATGCTCCAATCATTTTCAGTTCTATCTTCTCCACAGAAGAAAAATGCTAACAGGTATGACCTGTTCCTTGAAGCATTTCTCTCCAGGAGATACAGTCATGAATTAATACATGTATAGATTTCCCCACGTTGATACACCAAAGAATTTCTCCCATCATCCGCTGATGTCCAAGTTAGCAAAAAGAGTTCCTCTGGTATTATACCAAAACAAAAGGCAACTGTCTGTACGTTTACTGTTCATACGTTTTTTCTTCTCCCCCCTCGTCTCAACACAGTTTTTCCTATTGCTATTTGTCACCCACAATGCAAACTTCTTTTCTTGACTATCCTAATCAAACCATACAATTTAAAAGCAAACGAAAGATCAATCTGCGATATTTTTTGACCTGCTAGTTTTATATATTATTTTCACGGATGAGTTTGTTCAAAAGGGTTGTCAGCAGGGCATCTCTACGCTCAGCCCTGCTCTCTTCTCTTATCCTCCTCTGTTCTTCTCTCTCCCTCCATGCCTGCTCAATCATTAATCTCTCCCTCTCGAGCTTCTCCATTGACTGTCGCCATTCCTGCTCAAACATCTGCCGCTCATGAGAACGCCTTTCCATCATCTCTCTCCACTGCATCTCCATCTTCTGTTGCTGCTGCAAGAACTCCTTGAGCATTTCTTGAATGCCACCAACATTACTACCGCTTGCTCTTGGAGACTTCTCCGCTATAATTTTTTCAACCTTCCTCTTCCTAGAATTGCTTCTGACTGGCTTCTCCTCCTCACTATCATCTTCATCCTCATCTTCTTCTTCAGAGAATTCATCCGAGGATCTATCTCCACTAGTTCTTTTCATCTTTTTCCTTGACTGAGTAGAACCTGCCTCAGATTCAAGAAGTAGTCGCTGCATGTTCTTAGCTCTTTCAGTGAACACTGCATGCAGTTCCTCAAAGAACGGGCATTGTCGGCCAGTCTCAGGATCAGATGTCTCCTTTCCCTGATTAATTGCAATCAACAGTACTGATTAAGAAAGAGCACATGGTGCACGGGATGGATGAATGCATCAATTTAATATATCAATCACTTTGAACATATTTTGAAAAGGACACAAAAGACCTAAGAGACTACAATAATGGAACCATTTTGAACATATTTTGAACATGTAGTAGAAGGTATTCATTAATATTCTAGTTTTCAGACCAAAAGATGCAGCAAAGGAGTTTTTATCATGTATGCCCATATAAACATCTTTGGCTAACCAAGCCAGTGGTTGGATGGTCATTCCTAACAAGAAGTTACAATGAAGGGTTTTACTAACGAGCACCTAGAGCACTTGTTAAGGTGCATTTGTTATAGTGTTTGGTAATCAATACATGCAATTCTAATCGTTGTTGAGCCATTCACATATCAAATTTCAGTATTAAATTATAATTTTCAATGCACAATAAATGCACCTTAACTAATGCCACATGGGCACTCCTTAGCATTACTTGTAATTTTATAAGAGAAAGTTCAGTTGTATTAGAAGAATAGGTAAGTAGGCATCGTGGAGAATACAGCCTATAACTGACCTGCTTTAAACTAAACCAAAACTCACCAATGAGAATATAAACAGTATCTGAAAGAAGTTTAAAAAGCAGAAAAATCCTTCCAATATTTGAAGTTGAATTTTGAAGACGTTGATGTATAAGGCATAACATGGCTGTAAAATATCTCATGGGGAAAAAGGTAATTGAAAGCAAGGTAATACAATGGAAGGAGATTCTGATTTTTCTTCTCTCCATTACATCACATCACATCACATCACATTCTACCAAACATTACCAAAGGATATCAGGTGCTCCATGGCGAAAATCAGCCTGAAAAGGACACAAAGGTCTGCTGCAGCTAATTTGATGTTCGCATAACTCTCTCTAACTTGTTTCAGACCTATTTTACAGAAGGTTCAGAAAAGTCAAAATTTAGGGATACCAGCAAGTTCGTGATTTGTAACTTATATTGGTATCAGTTCAACATTTAATGTTTTCTCAGGGACTGAAGTTGTTTCCTTGATTAAGGTAAATGGGAAACAGGTTATCGACTATGAAACTATCAAGGTAAATTGCTGCAACATACCTACAAGGTGAAGCAAGCTAGATGCCCTTTGCTGCAGCTACTTTTAATTGATTCAAAGCATGCAACTTGTAAGTTGTAAGTAGCTGATGCACGAAGGTCACATCCTATGTAGCTAATTAGTGATCTAGAATCCCTTAATTACTAAGTACAAGAAGCCACATGTTTTGTTTTTTGTTTTTTTTCATTGTGTTGTTGTATAATTGAAACTGCGTTTGTTAGCTAGAGAATCCAATAACATCCTATCCCCTTTTCTCCATAACCTTCTGCATAGATGAGTAAAAGTGCACAGGTTGGTTCCAAATCAGATAAATAAAGGAATTTGTAGGAAGGATGTTGAAAATCTAGCATGAGGGGATGGGATAGGTTGAGGGGATGCTGGCAACTCTAGAAACAAACTTCCAATGTAACACATTCAAACTAACACAATATAACTCAAAGACCATGCTGCAACCTTTTATAGAGAAAATTTTACAAAATATAGAATTTGCTTACAGACTGCAAGGTTGTATGCTATACCAAGCAGCAGCAATTAACAGCTAAAACACAACTAGTATCCTTCCTCGTTGAGTTACTTCACAGTAAATCATTTTTTTTTCTCCATTACTTTTAAAAGTAATATTTAAAATCTGACATTGAAAAACATTCCAAGCATTTGTTTTTTCTCATGCAACATGCCCTAGTATTTTTAAATCTAGAAAAAATCGCCTCAAAACAACAAGGTATTTGGGTAACCATTCAAATTGCAGAATCATTAGACAGTCTATCATCCAAGGCTAAAACCGTCTTTTACACTAAAACACAATTGTGTCAACACCTACACTCAATCTGGGAACAGATCGAACTTACCTCCCCAAGCTTGCCTGCTCCTAAAGTCAGAGTTTTTAACTTCTAATGATCTTCCTTCTCCGTTCCTTTCATTCCCTTTTTGTTCCACCACTAGCATTATCCATGTCCTAACTTAGTTCATTCCCTCTTTTATGCATCATTTCTATGCATTACACGCTAAACTTTACACAATCATTTCAATTTAACTCAACTGATTAACAAATTATGGTCACAAATATCTCTTATCAAGCTAATCACACTCATTTTACAACCCTATTAAAACCTAGCAAATCCTAGATTTACCAAGCAATAATCTCACCCCCCCCCCCCCCCAAAGAAAAAAAAAAGAGGAAGAAAGGTGAAAAGGACACAACTTTCTTAAAACCCATTTCTTATTACATCCAAAGACACATGAAAACAATACCTTGTAGCGATTGACGAGGTTTTTCCACTTGCACTTACACTGTTCGGGTGTCCTTCGGTAACCCTTCTCTCTCATTTTAGCACTCACTATCTCCCATAAAGTCTTGTTCCTCTTCGTCACAGTAAAATCCTTCTCCAACTCCGCTCTAATCCCAATAAACTCCTTCGTTTCTTGTTGTCCCCACTGTGGTTGTTGTTGAGGTGGACCCCTCGGCGAGATCTCCGCCGTTGGACTTAGCATCGCCGCCGTTGGCATCATATTTATCCGCCCTAGCCCATCTCCTTCCCCTCCACCACTAAACATCATATTTATGGTGCCGTATTCGGGTTTTATAACGTCTTTGTATAAAATCTGAATCTACTCTACTATGGCTTTAAAAAGAAAGAATGGAAGGCGTGTGCTTTTTGATGATGTTGTTGTGTTTTGTGCTTTTGGTTCTATCGCTATGGTTTTGCTTCTTGGACAAGACAGGTATCTCTTGTTGAAAGGAAAGTCGTACTTATGGGTGGAGACTGGAGAATGGGTTCAAGGAAAAAAAGGTCAGATTTTGCGTTTGATTTTTACTTTCCTTTGTTTAATAGGACATGCTTTCCTTTTAAATAAATTTTGGTTAAAAAAATATTAAAATATTCTCATAAGTCATCGAGAAACATCTAAAATTAAAAAAAAATTAAAAATGTTTAATATTTTATTGTATAAGTTTACAGTGAAATGTTAAACAGTTTTTTTTTAATTTTTTTATTTTATTTTTTTTTATTTTTTTTGTTTTTATTTTTTTTGGTTTTTTATTGCTTTTATTGGTTTTTTTAAGTTATCTTATTTTTTTAGCAGTTTTTTATGTCTTTCAGAATTTTTTTTGCTTCTTTTTTTATTTTTTTTCTTCTATCAAAAGTTTTTTGTTTAATTTGGTTTATTAATGTTAAATTTTTTTATTTAGTTATCAGACTTTTATGACACGTTTTTCAGATTTAACAGGTTAATCTAATTTAACAAGTTAATCCATAAATATATTTTTTTTGCTTTTTTTTTAATTAATTTTTTTCATTTAGTTTAGTTTGTTAATGTTAAATTTCTTTATATTTAGTTATTAGACTTTCATGACACATATCTCGAGTTTCACGAGTTAACCTAATTTCACGAGTGAACCCAGTTAATTCTGGGTTGACCCGTCAATTTTTTTTTATTTTTTATTTTCATAATTTTTTTTGATTAATTTAGTTTGTTAACGTTAAATTTTTTTTATTTAGTTATCAGACTTTCATGACACAGATCCTAGATTTAACGGGTTAATATGGTTTGACGAGTTAACCCGGATTTTTTTTAATTTTTTTTGATTGATTTTTTTCGTTTAGTTTAGTTTGTTAATGTTCACTTTTTTTTATTTAGTTACCAGACATTCATGGCACCGATCCCTGGTTTGACGAGTTAACCTGTAATTTTTTTTTTGCTTTTTTTTAATTATTTTTTTTCGTTTAGTTTAGTTTGTTAATGTTAAATTTCTTTCTATTTAGTTTTTTTCTTCTTAGAGGTTTTTTTTCTTTTATTTTTTCTTTTTAATTAATTTTATTTAATTAATTTAGTTTATTAATATTAAATTTTGTTCTAAGTAGTTCTCGGCTAATGCCTTTAGTTTTTCTTTTTATTTTTTTGTTGTTTTTATGCATTTGACTGTGGATTGCACAGTGCAGTCCACGGTGAAAAGGCTCATCTTTTTGTTTTTTTAATTAATTTTTTTTGTTTAATTTAAATTGTTAATGTTAATTTTTTTTCTATTTAGTTATCAAACTTTCATGACACGGATTCCGGGTTTAACAGGTTAACCTGGTTTGACGAGTTAGCCCAGTTAATTCTGAGT
>Ga0325400_1004252_pt1 | contig 13217 bp, 10 predicted proteins | sample PopdelMetagenome_2_FD_205662 | JGI IMG/M metagenome (GOLD analysis project Ga0325400, IMG submission 205662) | Populus deltoides microbial communities from Bellville, Georgia, United States - Xylem-PdKOR-R1 | ecosystem: Host-associated > Plants > Phyllosphere > Stem > Wood/Secondary xylem...
AGGCGGAGCAGGTGGCACAGAAAGCGGGCGACAGCTTCGTCACGGTGGAGCGGCTGCTGGTCGCGCTGGCGCTGTCGACGGGGGCCGCGGGGCAGGCGCTAAAGGCGGCGGGCGCGACACCGCAGGGGCTGAACACCGCGATCAACGACCTGCGCGGCGGCCGCACCGCCGACACCGCGTCGGCCGAGGACCGCTACGACGCGCTCAAGAAGTTTGCCCGCGACCTGACGCAAGCGGCGCGCGACGGCAAGCTGGACCCTGTGATCGGCCGCGACGAGGAGATCCGCCGCACCGTCCAGATCCTGGCGCGCCGGACCAAGAACAATCCCGCGCTGATCGGCGAGCCGGGCGTCGGCAAGACCGCGATCGCCGAGGGGCTGGCGCTGCGCATCGCCAATGGCGACGTGCCCGACAGCCTCAAGGACCGGCGGCTGATGGCGCTCGACATGGGGGCGCTGATCGCGGGCGCGAAGTATCGCGGCGAGTTCGAGGAGCGGCTGAAGGGCGTGCTGGACGAGGTGCGCGGCGCGGAAGGCGACGTGATCCTGTTCATCGACGAAATGCACACGCTGATCGGCGCGGGCAAGTCGGCAGGCGCGATGGACGCGGGCAACCTCCTTAAACCCGCGCTTGCCCGCGGCGAGCTCCACTGCGTCGGCGCCACCACGCTCGACGAGTATCGCAGATATGTCGAGAAGGACCCCGCGCTCCAACGCCGCTTCCAGCCCGTGTTCGTCGGCGAGCCGACGGTGGAGGATACGATCTCGATCCTGCGTGGCCTCAAGGACAAGTATGAGATGCACCACGGGGTGCGGATCACCGACGGCGCGCTGGTCGCCGCGGCGACGCTGTCCCACCGCTACATCGCCGACCGCTTCCTCCCCGACAAGGCGATCGACCTGATGGACGAGGCCGCGTCGCGCATCCGCATGGAAGTGGAATCGAAGCCGGAGGAGATCGAGACGCTGGACCGCCGCATCCTGCGCATGAAGATCGAGCGGGAAGGGCTGAAGCGCGAGAGCGACGCCGCGTCGCGCGACCGGCTCGCCGCGATCGAAGGCGAGCTCGCTGGGCTGGAGGAGCAGTCGGCGGCGCTGACCGCGCGCTGGCAGGCGGAGAAGGAGAAGATCGCGGGCGAGGCCAGGCTGAAGGAGCGGCTGGACGCCGCCCGGCTGGAACTGGAACAGGCGCAGCGCCAGGGCGACCTCGCGCGCGCGGGCGAGCTGTCCTATGGCCGCATCCCGGCGCTGGAGCGCGAGCTGGCGGAGGCGGCGGGCGCGACCGAGGGCGCGATGCTGCGCGAGGAGGTCACCGCCGACGACATCGCCGGCGTCGTCAGCCGCTGGACCGGCGTGCCCGTCGACCGGATGCTGGCGGGCGAGCGCGAGAAGCTGCTCGGCATGGAGGCGGTGATCGGGCGGCGCGTGATCGGCCAGGCGGACGCGGTGCGCGCAGTGTCGACGGCGGTGCGGCGCGCGCGGGCGGGGCTGCAGGATCCGGGCCGGCCGCTCGGGTCGTTCCTGTTCCTGGGTCCGACCGGCGTCGGCAAGACCGAGCTGGCCCGCGCGCTCGCCGAGTTCCTGTTCGACGACCAGGCGGCGATGCTCCGCATCGACATGTCCGAGTTCATGGAAAAGCACGCGGTGGCGCGGCTGATCGGTGCCCCGCCGGGCTATGTCGGGTACGAGGAAGGCGGCGTGCTGACCGAGGCGGTGCGCCGCCGCCCCTATCAGGTGATCCTGTTCGACGAGGTCGAGAAGGCGCATGGCGACGTGTTCAACGTCCTTCTCCAGGTGCTCGATGACGGGCGGCTGACCGACGGCCAGGGGCGCACGGTGGATTTCAGCAACACGCTGATCATCCTCACCTCCAACCTGGGCAGCCAGTTTCTCGCCAACCTGGACGAGGGCCAGACGACCGAGAGCGTCGAGCCGCAGGTGATGGACGTGGTGCGCGCGCATTTCCGGCCGGAGTTCCTCAACCGGCTGGACGAGGCCATCCTGTTCCACCGGCTGGGCCAGGCGCACATTGCACCGATCGTCGACATCCAGGTCGCGCGCGTCGGCCGGCTGCTCGCCGATCGCAAGGTGGTGCTCGACCTGACCGATGCGGCGCGCGCGTGGCTGGGGCGGGTCGGCTACGATCCCGTCTATGGCGCGCGGCCGCTGAAGCGCGCGGTGCAGCGCCACCTCCAAGACCCGCTGGCCGAGATGATCCTGCGGGGCGCGGTGAAGGACGGCGCGACGGTGCGGGTGGACGAGGGCGACGGCCGGCTGGCGCTGGCGGTCGGCTGACCAAGAAAAAGGGGGAGCTGGTTGCCCAGCTCCCCCCTGTAGGGTCCAGCCCTGTTCGGCTTAGAAGCCGACGCGGAACTGGATGCGCGCCGAGCGCGGCGTCTGATAGGTGATCGGCGAGCGATAGAACGGGTTCGGGCTGCCGCTGTCCAGGTCGCCATTCTCGTCGAAGTCGAGCTGCGACTTGTCGTTGAGCACGTTCAGCACGTCGAAGCGCAGGCTGGCGTCGAAGTCGACCGGCAGCTGGAACTGGACGCTGACGCCGAACTCCTTGCGCCAATCGCTCTGGAAGGAGCGACCGCGCGGCGAGAGCTGGCCCTGGCAGAAATAGCCACCACCCAGATACTGGCCCGCGAACGGATCCACCGAGTCCGGAACGATGCCGAGGCAGCCGAACTTCTTGGGCGACTGGATCACCGCGTTGGCGCCCAGCGTCAGGAAGTCGCCGATCTGGTAGCTGCCATACGCCTTGATCGTGTGGCGGCGATGGTTCGGCAGGTAGCCGTACGCACCAACGGTGAAGCCCGGCTGATCGAAGTCCTGCGTCGCGCCGCTGTCGGCCTGGCCGATGTCCGACTTCACGCCGCCCTCGTAGTTACCCACGGTGGCTGCCAGCGTGTAGTTGGCGGACAGGCTCCACTTGCCGTCATATTCACGGTCAAAGGTGAAGCTCATCGCCTTGTAGTCGCGGATCGCCTTGGGATAGCCGAGCTGCGCGGCGGTGAAGTCCACCGTCGGGGTGGTGCCGTCGGGCAGGCCGATCAGGGTAATGGTGGCGTCGCGGCCCGGATTGACCAGCACGTACTGCGAGAAGCCGGTGTAGATCCGGCCGCAGGCGGCGGCGGTGAAGCCGCGGCCCGTGCAATATGCGATCGCCGCCTGGTCGATCGCCGCGTCCTCCAGCACCTCCTTCAGCTTGCGATAGGTGAAGAACGCACCGACCTTCATGCGCGACCCGAGACGGACCTCGCCACCCAGCACATACTCATCCATCGACTGGGGCTTCAGATCCTTCGCGATGAAGGAGCTGGGATCCTGGATCGAGCCGTCCTTGGTGACGACGCAGTTGTTGCCAGGCGTGCCCTGCGGGCAGGCGCGCGAGTTCTGCACGGTCGTGATGGGATCGCCGAGGATCGGCGAACCGTTCGCGTTGAAGCCGCCGGCGAAGCGGTTGTACCGCGTGAAGTCGAGCTCGCTGCCCGCGCCGCGGATGTTGGTGTTGGCGGCGATCGGCAGGAAGTAGCGGCTGAACGACCCGTAGATCTTAGTCGACTGATCGCCGATCGGATCGAACGAGAAGCCCAGGCGCGGACCCCATTGGTCGCCCGACTTGTAGAAGGACGTGCCGCCCGCGTCGCGGTTGTCGAAGCGATCGTTGCGCAGGCCCAGGTTCAGCAGGATCCTGTCGCCGAACAGCGACCACGAGTCCTGGATGTAATAGGCCTGGTTGATCGTGTCGAATGCGCCGCCGTTCACGAAGGTGCGCTGGGTGACGTACTGGGTTCCCACCGGCAGACGCGTCACGTCGGTCGCCGAGTTGGTCACGGTGAAGATGTTGTACGTCCCGCCCGCGATGGTCTGCGAGATCTGGGTCGCGGTCAGCTTCTCGCGGTCATAGCCGAAGCGGATGTGGTGCGAACCGAACAGCTTGAAGTAGGTGTCCACGTCGCCGCGGTAGAATTCGCGCTTGTCATCGTTGGTCAGCGTCGAGGACGAGGTGTTCAGACCGACGTCGACCGGCTGGCCGGTGCGGTTGTCGACCACGCGCGGGTTGGTGACGTCGAGCGGCAGCGTGCCCGCGCGGTTCTTGTTGACGCCGTAGGCGGCCGACACCGTCAGCCAAGGCGCGAACGTGCCGGTGTAGCGGCCGACATAGTTCTCACCGCCCGTACGCAGGTTCGAACCGCTGACGAACCGCCCCGTCTGGTTGGTGTCGGTGTTGAACACGAACGAGCGACGCGCGGTGGTCGCGGTCGAATTGAAGTAGGTGAACTCCAGACGCTGACCATCGACGATCACCGCGTCGAGCTTGCCGCCGTAGAAGGGCGAGCGGCTGCGATCGCGGGTCTGGCGATTGTTGGCGGCCGTGGCGGCGCCGAGCGACGCGTCGAACGCCTGCACGTCGCGGGTGTTGTAGATGCCGTAGAAGAACAGGTGATCCTTGATGATCGGCCCGCTCAGCTGGAACACCGCTTCCTTGCGCTCAAGGTAGTCGCTGTTGTTGTCCGACAGGTAGGTGTTGGGTGCGTCGTCACGCAGCGCGTTCGGCTCCCAGTTGAACAGAACCGAGCCGTGGAAGTCGTTGGAACCCGACTTGGTCGTGGCGTTGACGAAACCGCCGGTCACGCGACCGAACTCGGCGGGCAGGCCGCCCGACTTCACTTCCACGGTCTGGTAGAAGTCGAACGGGATCGCGACGGGCGAGAAGCCCTGCCGGAACTCGGTGATGTTGAGGCCGTTGAGGAAATACTGGTTCTCGGCGAACGACGAGCCGCCGATCGTGGCCTGGCCGTTGAAGGCCGCGTTCTGCCCCGACGAACCCTGGGTGGTGCCCGGCGCCAGCAGAATGATGTCGCGCAGGGTGCGGGCGACGGGAACGCGGGTCGCAAGGTCGCCGACGTTGATGACCGCCCCGGTGGTGTTGCGCTCGAAATCGGTGACCTGGACGCGGCCGGCCGTGACCACGATGTCGCCGCCGGCATCCGAGGCGCCCGCCGGCGCCAGGGTGAACTGGTTGGCCGCGCCGCCGGCGGTCAGGAGGACGTTGTCGTCGGTGAACGCATCAAAGCCGTCGGCCGACACGTTGAAGGTGTAGGAGCCCGGGGCCAGCTGCGGGATGCGGAAGGTGCCGGAGCCGTCCGTCGTGACGGTGCGGCTGTCGCCCTGGCCGTTGGAGCGCACCTCAATCGTGGCGCCCGCGATCGGCTGTCCGTTGGTGCCCTGGACGCGACCGGACGCGGTCACGTTGGTGTAGTCCTGCGCGGTCGCCGGCGTTGCGACGCCGAGCGCGCCCACCCCGGCACCCAGCAGCGCGAGCGCCTGGAACGCGGTGCCACCGCGAAGCGCGCGGCGCGTATAGTTCATGATCTTGGTCACGTGGATCCCTCGCATGTGGATCGACCGGCACCCGCTAGACGGGATGTGCCGACCGTAGCCTCCCATCCCCCGCCGGTCCGCACGCGGATCACCGGAGAATATGGCTACCGGCTGTAATCCCGCGCCATCCGGAAAGAAAAGTACACATCATGCAGCGCCGACGCTTTCGGGCGCGCATGTAGCCAAAATGACACAAGAGGTGACCTATTCTGCTACATCACCAGGGAGGGGCTCGGCCACCAGAAGCGGGTCGAGCCGCGACGGCCCCCAGCGCAAGCCCCAATGGAGGTGCGGTCCCGTTGCGCGGCCGGTGGCGCCCACCAGCCCAATCGGCTGGCCCCGCCGCACCCGCTGCCCGACGCGCACGTCGATCCGCGACAGGTGCAGGAACGCACTCTCCAGCCCGCCGCCATGGTCCACCAGCAACAGCCGGCCCTCCAGCGTGAACGCCCGGTCGGCGGCGAGCGTCACCACCCCGTCCGCGGGGGCCAGCACGGGCGTGCCCGCCGGCAACGCCAGGTCGATGCCGCCATGGTAGCTGCCCGGCACGCCGCGATAGACGCGCTGCGCCCCGAAACGGCCGGACACCCTGCCCCGCCCCGGCCAGCCGAGCGGCACGCGCCAGCCGCCGGGATCGGTGCGGGCGGGATCGGGCAGCCGCGCGGCGGCGATGGCGGCGAGCTCGCCGGAGCGGAGCCGCTGGAACTCGGCGCTGGTGCGGCCGGCGAGCAGCGGCGCGTCGACCCGCTCGATCGGCCATGCGCGCGGCGCGACCGCGACCGCCATGGTGGTCGCGGCGCCGATGGCCGTGCGCAGGTCCAGCGTCGCGGTGGACGGCGCGTCGCGATCGAAGCCGATCGCGAAGGCTCCGTCTGGCGACACCGGCACCGGAACGGGCGGTCCCGCACCGACCGCGAGCGTCAGGGTCGCACCATCCGTCACCCCGCTGCCCGTCACCCGACCACGCACCAGTCCGCCCTGGATCGCCGCGCCGTCCAGCGCGATGCGCGGGGGTACCTGGACCGGTCGGGGTGCCATGGCGGGCGGTGGCGCGGGCATGGGTGCAGGCGCCGCGACGCACCCACCCAGCAACAAGGCCGCCGCCGCGGCCGGGAAGCGGGTCACCGCGGCGCCAGCGCCTCGCTGGCGACCTCGGCGGAGGCAAAGGCCTGCTGGGTGGCGACGCTCCAATAGCGCAGCTCGTCCAGCGGCACCCGCGCGCCCGTCACCCCGCACACCACATGGTCGCCCGGCGACAGCACGCGGAAACCATTGGCCATGTAGTGGAGGCGTGCGGCGCGGGCGGAGTTGGACATCAGCATGGAACGGGCCTGTCAGAACAGCGTGGGTTGGTCGGGCTTGGGCGCGGGGGCGACATAGGGGCGCGGCCGGGCGCGCTCAACCTCCGCCCCGCCCACCGGCTTCGCCCCGTCGACGGTGGCGTCCACCGTCTCGCCGCCGCGGAAGCGCAGCGTCACCGCCCCCGCCGCCCGCGCCGCCGCCGCCGCCGTCAGCGTCTCGCCGCCCCTGGTGGTGACGCGGGCATAGCCGCGGTCCAGCACCGTGTCGGGATTGAGCGAGCGGAGCAGCCGGCCGATCGCCTCCACCCGGTCGCGCCCGCGCGCGAGCCCGGCATCGAGCACCGCCGGTCGCCACGCCGCCGCCAGCCGCGCCTCCGCCCGGTCGAGCCCGCGCGCGAGCAGCGCCGGGCGGAGCGCCCCCGCCGACCCGTCCAGCGCGGCGCGCGCCCGCGTCACCCGCCGCTCCAGCGCCAGCGTCAGCCGCCCCGCCGCATCGTCGGCGCGCTGGCGCTGCGGGCCGAGCAGCGCGTCGCGCTTCGGCAGCAACCGGGCAAGCGCGCCCAGCCGCTCGCGCCCGCGCTCAACATAGCGGTTGGCGCACCGCGTGGTGCGCGCGCCCGCCTGGGCGACAGCGTGGCGCAGCTCCGCCAGCACCGGCACCGCGATCTCGGCGGCCGCGGTGGGGGTCGGCGCGCGCCGGTCGGCGGCGTGGTCGACCAGCGTGGTGTCGGTCTCGTGCCCGACCGCGGAGATGACGGGGATGGTGCAGTCGGCGACGGCGCGCACGACGACCTCCTCGTTGAACGCCCACAGATCCTCGATCGAGCCGCCGCCGCGCGCGACAATGACCAGGTCGGGGCGCTCCGCCGCCGGCATGGCGTCGAAACCCCGCACCGCCGCCGCGACCTCCGCCGCCGCACCCTCACCCTGCACTTTCACGGGCCAGACAAGGACGTGGGTGGGACAGCGGTCCTCCAGCCGGTGGAGAATGTCGCGGATCACCGCGCCGGTCGGCGAGGTGACGACGCCGATGGTGCGCGGCAGGAACGGCAGCGGCTTCTTTCGGCCGGCGTCGAACAGCCCCTCCGCCGCCAGCTTCGCCTTGAGCTTCTCGAGCAGCGCCATCAGCGCGCCCGCGCCCGCCAGCTCCATCCGCTCGATCACCACCTGGTATTTCGACCGGCCGGGAAAGGTGGTGAGGCGGCCGGTGGCGATCACCTCCACCCCGTCCTGCGGGGCAAAGGCGAGCGCGCCGGCCTGCCCCTTCCAGATCACGCCGTCGATCACCGCGCCCTCGTCCTTCAGGCACAGGTAGCAATGGCCCGACCCGACCCGCTTGAAGCCGCTGATCTCGCCGCGCAGGCGGACATGGCCGAACTCGCCCTCCACCATCCGCTTCAGCCGCCCCGACAGCTCGCTGACCGTGACCGCGAGCGCGTTGTCGCCGGGGGCGGGCTCGGCTAGGAGCCGCGGGCCGTCGGAGAAGGGGTCTGGCATGAACGTCCTGTTGATCGGGTCGGGGGGGCGGGAGCACGCCATCGCGTGGAAGCTTGCCCAATCTCCCTTGCTAGATACCCTCTATGCCGCCCCCGGCAACCCCGGCATCGCCGCCCATGCGACGCCGGTGCCGGTCGACCCGGCCGACCATGAGGCGGTGATCGCCTTCGCGCGGGAACGGGCGATCGGCCTGGTCGTGATCGGGCCGGAGGCGCCGCTGGTGGCGGGGCTCGGCGACGCGCTGCGCGCCGCGGGCGTGCCGGTGTTCGGCCCGGACGCGGCGGCCGCCCGGCTGGAAGGATCCAAACGCTTCACCAAGGAGCTGTGCGCCCGCGCCGGCATCCCCACCGCCGGCCACGTCGCGGTGTCGACCCGCGCGGAGGCGGAGGCGGCGCTGGCGGGCACCTTTGGGCGGCCGGTGGTGCTGAAGGCCGACGGGCTCGCCGCCGGTAAAGGCGTGGTGATCGCCGCCACCGACGCCGAGGTCGCCGCCGCGCTGGACGGCTTCTTCGCCGACGGCGACGCGCCGCTGGTGATCGAGGAGTTCCTGGACGGCGAGGAGGCAAGCCTGTTCGCGCTGGCCGACGGAACGAGCGCGGTCGCCTTCGGCTCGGCGCAGGACCACAAGCGCCTTGGCGAGGGCGACACCGGCCCCAACACCGGCGGCATGGGCGCGTACAGCCCGGCGCGCGTCCTGTCCCCGGCGCTGGAGGCGCGGGCCATGGCCGAGATCGTGGTGCCGACCGTGCGGGCGATGGCGGCGGCGGGCACGCCCTTCTCCGGCGTCCTCTACGCCGGACTGATGCTGACCCGCACCGGACCCAAGCTGATCGAATATAATGTCCGGTTCGGCGATCCGGAGGCGCAGGTGGTGCTGCCGCGTTTCACCGGCGACCTGCTGGACGCGATGCTGGCGGTCGCGCAAGGCCGCCTCGCCGACCTGCCGCTACCGACCTTCTCGGAGGAAGCGGCACTGACGGTGGTGGTCGCCGCGCGCGGCTATCCGGGCGCGCCGGCAGCGGGGGGCGCGATCGACCTTGCGAGGGTAGAGGGTGCGACCGTGTTCCAGGCCGGCACCCGGACGGACGGCGACCGGCTGGTCGCGTCGGGCGGACGGGTGCTGGCGGTCACCGCCACCGGCGCCGACGTCACGGCCGCGCGGACCGCCGCCTACCACGCCGTCGATGCGATCGCCTTTGCCGACGGCTTCCACCGCCGCGACATCGGCTGGCGCGAGGTCGCCAGGGAGGGCCGAGGCGCCGAACCGGAAGGGCGCGAAAGTTGAGCGGGTACAGGCGATTGCCGCTCGCGGGGGCGGCCCCGCTCGGCTAGGCAGGCGTCATGAACGACGCCCAGCCCGCCCCCGGCGCCAGCCTGCTGCCCGACTCGACGGGCCTCATCACCAGCATCCACTTCGTGCTGATCGCGCTCTTCGCGGTGGCGGCGGTCGCGATCATCCTGATCGGCATCGCCCGCAAGCGCCGCCGCCGCCATGCCGAAAAGGTGGTGGAGGAGCGGATCGAGCAGGCGGAGACGGCGCCCGACGAGCTTGCGCCCGCTTCGGCCCAGCCTGCTCCAGTCAAGCCGGCTCCGGCCCAGACTGCTCCGGCCCAGACTGCTCCAGTCCAGCCCGCGCCAGTCCAGCCGGACCACGCCACTTCGCCCGACGCGTCCACTCTTCCGACAGCCGCGGTGCCCGCGGTCGCGCCGCAGGGCGAGGCGGCGCCCATGTCGCCCGCGACGGACGATCCCGCCGCCGGTCCGCTCACGCAGCTGAAGGGACTGGGTCCCAAGGTCGCCGCGCGGCTGGCGGAGCTGGGCATCACCAGCGTCGGCCAGCTCGCCGCGCTGTCCGATGCGGAGGCGGCGGCGCTCGACGCCGATCTCGGCCCGTTTGCGGGCCGCATGGCGCGCGACCGCTGGCCCGAACAGGCGCGCCTGCTCGCCGCGGGCGACCGTGCCGGTTTCGAGGCGGCGTTCGGCAAGCTCTGAGGAGGGCATCGTGGAGAACGCATCCTTTCTCTTCCAGATGGTACCGGCGGTGTATTTCGCGTCGCTGGTCCCGCCCTTCGGCAACGGCTTGGTCGCGCTCATACCGCTGGTCGGGCTCTCGACGCTCATGTGGGGCGGCGTCATCGGCTATCGCCTGCGCGACCGGCGGCTCTGGTGGTTCGCCTTGCCCATCGCGGCGATCCAACTCCTCGTCGGCCTGTTCGGCTGGACGAATGGGGACGAGTGGGTCGTCTGGTCCTTCCTGACCGTGACGCTGCTGCTGCCGGCCTTCCTGGTCTATCGCCTGCGCGGGGTGCGTGCCGCGGCCGCCTTGTTGTGGGTCTTTGTCCTCAGCTACGCGCTGGTCGCCGCCATCGTGGCGGCTGTCTCCGGCAGTGGCGGGATCTGACCGGTTCAGCCCGGCCGGAACCGGTCAACCGCGGCGAACATCGCGTCCGCTTGTCCGTCGGTACCCTGCACCCCGACCGACACATCGCCGAACGGCGCCGCCCCGAACGCGGCCGTGCGGATCGGATCGCGCCCGCCCTCCGCCAACCAGATCGCGAGGAAACGCTGGCGCCGGATGCGCACCTCCTCCATCCGTGCGACCGCGTCCCAGCGGACCAGCGCGCCGCCACCCCGCGTCCAGCGCCAGATGCCGTCGGCATCGATCCGGAGCGCCGGCCCGCGCTGCGTCACTCGTGCGAGCAACAACAGCCCGCCCCCGCCGAAGAAGATGACGCACGCCCAGCCGATCGGCGGTGCCGGCCGGTCGATCCCGCTAATCGCGCCCGCGATCCACAGCCCCAGCGCGACGAAGCCCGCGCAGCCGGCGATCCCGAGCAGTCGGCGTCGCGGCGAGAAGTGGGCCAAGAAGGCCGCCCCCTCCCGCTCGCCGCCGGTCACACGCGCGATGCCAGCAGCTTGTCGATCCGCCGGCCGTCCAGGTCGATCACCTCGAACCGCCAGCCCTGTTCGGTGAAATGCTCGCCCTCGGCAGGCAGGTGGCGGAACACGTCGAGCGCGAAGCCCGCGGCGGTGGCATAGTCGCGGTCGCCCGGCAGGTCGATCCCCAGCCGCTCGGCCAGTGCATCGGCGGTGCAGGTGCCCGCGACCAGCAGCGACCCGTCCTCGCGCTCCACCATCGCCGGCGCGTCGTCGGGATCGGCGTCGGAGGCGAAGTCGCCGGCGATCGCTGCCAGGAGGTCGGTGGGGGTGACGATGCCCTCGAAATGGCCGTACTCGTCGTGGATCAGCGCCATCGGCACGTCCGCGTCGCGCAACGCCTGCATCGCGTCCATAGCGTCGATCCGGTCGACCACCACCGGCGCCTTCTTCATCAGCGCGCCGAGGTCCAGCGCCTCGCCCCGGAACAGCGCCAGCGCGATGTCGCGCGACTGGACGACGCCGACGACCGCGTCGATCGATCCGTCCGCCACCGGGATGCGGGTGCGGGGGCTACCCATCAGCTGTTCGCGGATCGCGTCGGCATCGGCGTGGAGGTCGAGCCAGTCGACCTCGGTACGGGGCGTCATCACCTCGCGCACCGGCCGGTCGGCGAGGCGGACGACGCCGGAGATGATCGATCGCTCATGCTCCTCGATCACGCCGGACTTGGACGCCTCGGCGACCATCATCTGCAGCTCCTCGGCGGTGACCTGCTCCTCCTCCTCGCGGTTGAGCCCCAGCAGCCGGAAGATCAGCGCGCTTGACCGGTCGAGCAGCCACACGAGCGGCGCGGTGCCCACCGCCAGCCAGCGCATCGGCACCGCCACCGCCGCCGCGATCGCCTCCGGCCGGCGCAGCGCGAACTGTTTGGGGACGAGCTCACCAACGATCAACGAGGCGTAGGTGGTCAGTGCGATCACCGATGCGAAGCCCAGCGAGCGCGCGGTCTCCGCGGGCAGGCCCAGCGCCTCCAGCCCGCTCGCGGCGGGCGGACCCAGGCTGCCGCCCGAATAGGCGCCCGACACGATGCCGATCAGCGTGATGCCGATCTGCACGGTGGACAGGAACTTGCTGGGATCCTGTGCCAGCCGGATCGCGGCGGTGGCACCGCGCCGCCCGGCGCGCGCCATCGCCTCCAGCCGCGCCCGGCGCGCGGACACGATCGCGAGCTCGCTCATCGCGAACACGCCGTTCAAGGCGACCAGCGCCAGGATGATGAGGACGTCGATCCAGGGGAAGGGGGTGCGCATCGGCACGCCGTCTTAGCCGCGGTGGCAGGACCGCCGCAACCGCGGATGGGGCGGTCACCGGAGGTTCAGTACGCGCGCGGAACAAGGCACCGTCGCACCGGGTTGGACCCGGCATCGCATGGAGGAACACGCATGAAGACCCCGATCCTGTCGGCGGCGCTGGCCGCGCTCGTCGGCACCGCCGCCTGCACCACCGACCCGGAAACGGGCGAACGGCGCATCTCCAAGACCGCGATCGGCGGCATCGGCGGCGCGCTGGGCGGCTATGTGCTGGGCGACATCGTCGGCGGGCGGCGTGACCGGACGGAGAAGATCCTGGGCGCGGGGCTGGGCGGGCTCGCGGGCGCAGGGATCGGCGCTTACATGGACAAGCAGGAGCGCGAGCTGAGGGCCCGCACCGCCGGCACCGACGTGTCGGTGACCCGCCAGGGCGACGACCTCCTTCTCAACATCCCCTCCGGCATCACCTTCGCCTATGATTCGGCGGACGTGCAGCCGACCTTCCGCCGCACGCTGGATCAGGTCGCGGCGACGCTCGCCGAATATGACCAGACCTATGTCGACGTGTACGGCCATACCGATTCGACCGGGTCGGACGCGTACAACCAGGCGCTCTCCGAGCGGCGCGCGCGCTCGGTGGCCGACTATCTCGCGGCGCAGCGCGTCCTGCCCGCGCGGATCGGCACCCGCGGCTTCGGCGAGACGCAGCCGATCGCGTCCAACGACACCCCCGCCGGCCAGGCCGCCAATCGCCGGGTAGAGATCAAGATCGTCCCGATCAACCGCAGCGATCTGCGGTAAGCGCGTAGCGCCGGGTCGGGCGGCCGCGAAGCGAACGC
>Ga0325400_1004256_pt1 | contig 13215 bp, 10 predicted proteins | sample PopdelMetagenome_2_FD_205662 | JGI IMG/M metagenome (GOLD analysis project Ga0325400, IMG submission 205662) | Populus deltoides microbial communities from Bellville, Georgia, United States - Xylem-PdKOR-R1 | ecosystem: Host-associated > Plants > Phyllosphere > Stem > Wood/Secondary xylem...
TTGGCGCAAAAGGGGGCGTTCGGCGCAGGCGATCGGCCGCTCGCGCGGCGGCTGGACGACCAAGGTCCACGCGCTCACCGACGTCATCGGCCGCCCCTACCAGAACCTGGGCGGCGGTCGCGGCGACGACGCAGCCGACAACCACGAAGCCCAAATGGACCTGTTCGCGGCGGCCGACCTCGCCGTCGGAGTGGGCGCGCGGCTGGCGAGGACGGCGGAGGAACTGGGCGCGGCAAGGGTGGTCACACTGGTGCCGGGCTTCCCGGACGTCGCACCCGTGGCCAGGCGCAAGCAGGGTGTTCTGAGTGCGGTCACGGCAGGTCGGTTCGACGCCAAGGCCGAACCGGTCAAGCAGGTGAAGCTGGCCGTCGCGGCCTTCGGCAGGTCCATCCGAAGGGCCGGCAGGCCCGCGCGCTCACGATCAGGTATCTGGGCGTTTGGGATACGGTGGGCGGTCTCGGCGTGCCGCGGATCGCGCCCCTGAGCGGGATCCTGAACCGAAAGCACAGGTACCACGACACTTCCCTGACCGGCTTCGTCGAAAGCGCCCGGCACGCCATCGCCATCGACGAGCGTCGATCGCTCTTCCCGCCGGAACCCTGGGGCGATCTCACGGGAGTGAACGCGGACAAGGGTTCCGGCCCGACGCGCCGGACGCCCCCTACCAGGAGAAGTGGTTCCCCGGCACCCACGGCTCGGTGGGCGGCGGGGGCGACATACGCGGGCTCTCTGACGGTGCGCTGGCCTGGGTGCTGAAGGGCGCGAAGCTCGCCGGCCTCAGGCTGGACGTGGAGCAGGGATCACGCACCCAGGCCTTCGCCCCGGATGGGCGTCCGACCCGATGCCGGTCGTACCGCCGCCGATCCGGATCCGGCGATAGCCGCGGGCTTCGCCGCCCCGGCCGGCGTCCTCGTCGACCTGAAGGCGCAGTCCCCCACCCGCGACGTCCTCCGCCGTACCGATCCGATCGTCCGGCGGCTGGGACGAGACGATGCCCGAGGACCGAGGGGCACGGTGGCGGCGACCTGGACGACCACAGTGTCGGCGCATCAGCGCACCTATGCCGTCGCGGCGACGGAGGAGGCCGATGCACGCCATCGGCAGATCGTCGCCGAGCACCTCGCCGGGATCGACAAGCGGGGTTCCAGCTCGCGTCGGTGCGGACCACCACGAGCACGCCGTCGCGTCGCGATCACGTCCGGACCGGCCACCGCATCCCGCTGGACGACGGAGGGACCGAGGGCCTCTACCGTTCCAACATCCAGTTGGCGGAGCTCAACATGCTCAACGCGGCCCTCGCGGTGATCCGCTGGAAGAAGCTGGTGGGCTTCTACGCCGATGGGGGTGGCGAGCACCACTCGGTCTACGACATCGGCGGCAACCTCATGATCAACGCCGACGCCTGACGCCGGTCCTTCCCGGGCGAGACCGGTCGGTACACCACGAACGGGACTCCCGACGCACGCCTCCGTCGGGGCCTCACGCCTGCGGAGGAGGCGGCCCTTCACTATCAGGAACGCAAAGCAGGCGGCGGGCCCATCGCCGCGACCGGGGCATCATCGTTCGGAACGTCACCGATCCCAGCCATCGCCGTGGGCCGACCTCCCCAGCCGCCCCGCGGCGTCAATGGCTGCGCGGCGGCCAGTGTCCCTGCCTGGGCGTGACACGGACTTCAGCCCAGGGCGACGCGTACGTCACCTTTGCCAGAACACGGGAACTGATCGTCCCGACAACGCACGTGCGAGGTCGCTGGCGGAGCCGGCCATCGCTGCTTGCAAGCCGACGTCATGGCGCGCGGCCGGTTCCGTCCGGAGGGGATCGGACGTGGGGCCGTCATGCCGGACCCTCGCGCTCGGCACGGATGCGGAGCCGCGAGCCGCCACTGCATGCCACGTTTCGCATCCGTTCAATGCAGGGTCCGGCCGCACTGCGACCGACCGCCTGCTGGTCCACGTCGGACGCAGGCACGTCCGGCGCATGCGTACGAGCGATCGCCCGCTCTGCGTGGTCGAAGGATGCCGGCCCACCGGCGCCCTGCGGGATCAAACATCTCGTGTTTGTCGCCAGCCTCCCCAAGCAGGAGGCAGACCACGTCCAGGCCCGCTCTCAATCATCCCCGCGCATCTCGAGCCGGCCGCTCGCATTCAACCGCGCGTCGCGACGCTCGTGACCGATCACCAGTCGCACCGGGGAGGACGCCGGGCCGGACAGGCGCAGCGCCGCCACCCGGCCGTTCCGCCACGACAGGTCCACGGTCAGGCCACCGCGCGCGCGCACGCCCGATACCCGGCCGGCGGGCCATGCCGTCGGCAGAGCGGGCAGGAGCCGTAGCTCGCCACCCCAGGACTGGACCAGCATCTCCAGGATCGCGGCGGAACCGCCGAAGTTGCCGTCAATCTGGAACGGCGGGTGGGCGTCGAACAGGTTGGGATAGGTGCGTCGGGGTCCGAGCAGACCCGTCAGGATGCGGTGCGCTCGCTCGCCGTCGCCCATTCGAGCCCACAGGCAGGCGCGCCACGCAGTGCCCCAACCAGTGGTCAGATCGCCGCGCTGGTCCAGGCTGCGCTTGGCCGCGGCGATCATATCGGGCGTGTCCCGGACGTTGATCTGGCTGCTCGGGTAGACGGCGTACAGATGCGACACATGGCGATGATGCGGATCGGGCGCCTGCTCGTCCCAGTCCTCCAGCCATTCCTGGAGTTGGCCCGCCCGCCCGACCCGGTCGGGCGCGATCCGCGCACGCGTGCGCTCCAGGGTAGCGTGCAGTTCCGGATCGACCTGGAGCAGGGCCGCGGCCTCAGCCGTGTGGGCGAACAGGTCGCGGACGATCTGGCGGTCCATGGCGGGGCCCGAGCACACCGCCGAACCGAAGGGATGCTGGTTCTCCGGCGATATGGAGGGCGAGGTGACCAGCCCCCGGCCGCCCGGATCCTCCACGAGCGTGTCCAGGAAGAACAGCGAAGCGCCTCTCAAGAGCGGGTAGAGCCGCGCCGCGAGCGCCCGATCCCGGGTGTGATCCCAGTGCACCCAGAGCGTGTTGCACAGCCACGCCCCGCCGCATGGCCACAGGCCGGCGAACGGCCCGTCGATCGGCGAGGTCGCGCGCCACAGGTCGGTGTTGTGGTGGGTTACCCAGCCCCGCGCGCCGTACATGCTGCGCGCCGTGCGCGCGCCCGTGACCGACAGGTCCTCCACCATGCGGATCAGGGGGTCAACGCACTCGCCCAGCCCGACCGCGTCGGCGGGCCAATAGTTCATCTCCGTGTTGATGTTGATCGTGTACTTGCTTCCCCAGGGCGGGTTGGTTCCCTCGTTCCAGATGCCCTGGAGGTTCGCGGGTTGGCCGCGGCGCGACGACGAGATCAGGAGGTAGCGGCCGAACTGGAAGTAGAGCGCCGCCAGCGCGGGATCGCCCGTCTGCTCCGCCGTCGCCACGCGCACGTCGGTGGGCCGGGACGCCGCGGCGGTGGTTTCCAGGTCCAACGCCACCGTGTCGAACAGCCGCCGGTAGTCGGCGACGTGATCGCGCCGAAGAGCCGCCAGGCCCTTGCGTACGGCGGCGAGCCCCGCCCGCCGCACCTCCGCCACCGGATCACCCGACACGTCGCGATAGCTGCGATGGCTGGTGGCCGCGGTGACGATCAGCGCCGCGCGCCGCGCACCCCGCACCCGTAGCCCGTCCGAGCCCGCCGTCACCGCGCCGTCGCCGACGACCTCCACGCGCATGGCAAAGCGCAGGCCGGCCTCCCCGATCGCGCCGGGCTCGTTGCGGCCGGTGACCAGCATCGCGTTCGGTCCGTCCGGCTGGACGAAGACATGGGCGGGGCGGGTTCCCTCCGCCTCCCGGATATCCCAATCCACCGCCGCGCTCAACGTCGGGGTGGCGAGACCGTCGTAGTCGGGGGGAGTGTACTTCACCGCCCGCGGGCTGCGATAGCCGACCTGGAAGTCGAGTGCTCCGACCTCGGCCTCCATCGCGAGCACGATCACCTCGTCGGGAAGCGACGCGAACGCCTCGCGACGGAAACGGCTCGCCGGCGTATCGAAGGCGACCGTTGCCACCGCTTCGGACAGGTCCAGCTCGCGCTCGTAACGGGTCGGCGTCACGGCCGGAAACGACAGCAGCAGGTCGCCCAACGTCCCGTACGACATCTGGGACAGCGGCTTGGCCATCATCTTGTCGGCGGCCAGCCGGTCCGCTTCCTTGTACCGACGTTCCGCGATGAGCGCACGCACGCGCGGTAACGCGGCCGCCGCCTCCGGATTGTCAGGGTCGTACGGCCGCCCCGCCCACAGGCTTCCCTCGTTCAGCTGGAGGCGTTCCTGCCCGACACGGCCGAACACCATGGCGCCCAAGCGCCCGTTGCCAATCGGCAGCGCCTCGTTCCAGGTGCCGGCCGGCTGCCGGTACCACAGGCGCGGCCCTTTCGCCCGTTTGTCGGCGGCGCGACCGAGCCCCGGCGCCGCCCCGGACGCCGCAAGCGCGAGCGCGGATGCGACCGCGGTGCGTCGGTCGATGGTGAACGTATCCGCTTTGCATGCCATTTCTCTCGTTCCGCTCTTCATTTCGTAACGATCATCGAAGGCCGTGTCCGCCCGGGTCAAGCAGGCGGACAAGCGGCTTCAGCAAACCGAAGACCGGCATCAGGGCGTCGGCGACCGACGCACCTGCTGCAAGGGACGCCTGCCTCGACCCCGTGGCTGCGGATGATCGTCACCGTAACTCCCCTCCGGCGCCGGCCTGTCGCGGAGCCCTCGCGCTCTGCGTTTCGGCAGTAAAAGCCGTTTTCAAATGCGATTCAACTGCGTCGTTATGGCGTGCAAAAAGCGCATTGTCGCTTTGCTTGGCGAAAACGGATTTTCCAAGAAGAGGATCGCTGCCGCCGACGGGCGTATGCGACGTCCTTCGGCGGTCCTTCAACCTGCAAGGGCAGGCGCGCTTCAGGAGGACGCAGGTCGCCGAGCAGAGATGGCGAAGAACGTGATGACCGCGAAGGCCAGCGCAGGCACCAGCATGGCCGTCGCGATGCTGGTGCGGTCCGACACCCAGCCCATGATCGCGGTCAGGACCGCACCACCGATGATGGCCATGATGATGAGCGCCGCCCCTGCCCGACGCAGCGGCCCCAGACCCTCCACGCCCAGCGCGAAGATGGTCGGGAACTGGATCGACATGAAGAAGCTGGCCGCGACCAGCGCGTAAAGCCCCGTGCGGCCCCCCGCGACCGCCGCCACCACGGTCAGCACCATCGAAACGGATGCGAAGCCGGCAAGGATGATCGCGGGCCTGACCCGGCTCATGGCCGCCGTCCCCGCGAAGCGGCCGAGCGAGAACAGGATCAGCGACACGAACAATGCATCCGCACCGTCCCGTTCGCCCATCCCCGGCACCGCCGCCTGGGTGTAGCGGATGGTGTAGCTCCACAGCCCCACCTGCGCACCGACGTACAGCAACTGCGTACCTGCAGCCGCCAGCAGGCGCGGGCGCCGGAAGGCCGCCCCCATCCCGCGCAGACCCACCGCCTCGCGAGCCGCCGGTTCCCTGGGGGGAAATCGAACCAGTGCGGCCACCAGCGCGAAGGCCAGCACCACCATCGCGATTGCCACATAGGGCTGCGCCACCGCCCGCACCTCGGTCTGGTAATAGGCAAGCCGCTCCGCCGCCGACATGGCGCCCAACGCCGCCTCGTCATGCTGGATGCCGGACAGGATGAAGTTGCGCCCGACCAGCACGCCGGTGATCGCCCCCAGCGGGTTGGCGGCCTGCGCCCAGTTGATGCGCCGGGCGGCGCCCGCCGGATCGCCCAGCTCGGTCATCAGCGGATTGGCGGAGGTTTCCAGGAAGGCGAGGCCGGAAGCGATCACGAAGAGCGCGAGCAGGAAGAGGAGGTACTGGCTCATCGCCGCGGCGGGATAGAACAGCAGCGCGCCGCACCCGTAGAGCATCAGGCCGGTGACGATCGACGCCTTGTAGCCCCGCGCGCTCATCAGCAACGAGGCCGGGATCGCGAACAGGAAATAGCCGAGGTAGAAGACCTGCTGGACGAAGCTGGTTCCGAAATCCGACAGGACGAACGCCTTCTTGAACTGGGCGATCAGGATGTCGTTCAGGTTGTTCGCCATGCCCCACAGGAAGAACAGGCTGACCGTGATCGCGATCGCCGGAAGATAGCTGGCCCTCGCGGGCGAGGCGTCGGTCGTGGTTGCCATGGTCTAATCTAATGCCCGGTCGAGATGGGTGTAGCCGCCGTCGGGCACGATCCACTGGCCCGTGGTGTGCGACGCCCGGGCGGACAGCAGGAACGCCACGGTGTCGGCGATCTCACGATCGGTGGTCATCCGATGGCCGAGCGGGATGCGTGCGGTGATCTCAGACAGCTTGGCATCGTGGTCATCGAAGGTGTCGAGCCAGTTCCGATACAGCGGGGTCATTACCTCCGCCGGCAGCACGGCGTTGACGCGCACCCCGTCCTTGGCGAGAGCCGCCGCCCACTCGCGGGTGAGCCCCAGCTGCGCCGCCTTGGCCGCGACATAGCCGCTGGTGCCGCCCTGCCCGGTCAGCGCGGTCTTGGAGGAGATGTTGACGATCGCGCCGCGGCTGGCCTGCAGGTGCGACAGGCAATGGTGCGCCATGGCATAGTAATGGCCGAGGTTGCGGTTGAGCGAAGCGTTGAACGCGTCAAGCCCCGCCTCCAGCCCGACGCCGTCGTTGACTCCGGCATTGTTGACCAGCCCGTGGATCGCGCCGAACCGCCCGGTCACCTCGGCCACCGCGGCGGCGCACTCCGCATCGTCGGTCAGGTCGAGCTGGACGAACAGGGTCTTGGGTTGCAGTCCGTGCAGACGTTCGGCGAAGTCGGACTGGAGCGGGCTGCGCCCCAGGATGGCGGGGATGGCGCCTTCCTCGGCCAGCACCGTCGAGATCGCGCCGCCGATCCCTGCACCCCCGCCCGTGACGATAACCACCTTGTCGCCGAGACCCAGGTTCATCCGATCGCCTCCCGTGCGCGGTACCGATAGCGCTCTATCGATGCGGGCTTCATCTCGATCGAATAGCCCGGCCGCGTCGGCGGCATGTAGGCGGCGCCCCGAACCACGCATGGGTCCACGAAATGCTCGTGGAGGTGGTCCACGTATTCGGCCACCCGGCCCTCCCTGGTGCCGGAGATCGCGACGTAATCGATCATCGAAAGGTGCTGGACGTACTCGCAAAGCCCCACGCCGCCGGCGTGGGGGCACACCGGCAGGTCGAACTTGGCGGCCAGCAACAGGACCGCCAGGATCTCGTTCACCCCGCCCAGCCGACAGGCGTCTATCTGCACCACGTCGATCGCGCCCGCAGCCATGAACTGCTTGAACATGATGCGGTTCTGGCACATCTCCCCGGTCGCGACCTTGACCGGACCGATCGCGTCGCGGATGGCGGCATGCGCGAGCACGTCGTCGGGGCTGGTCGGCTCCTCGATGAACCATGGGTCCGAGAAGGCGAGCGCCTTCACCCACGCGACCGCCTCGTCCGCTTCCCATATCTGGTTGGCGTCGATCATCAGCCGCACGTCGGGGCCCACCGCCTCGCGCGCGATGCGCAGGCGGCGGATGTCGTCCTGGAGGTCGCGCCCCACCTTCAGCTTGACGTGGCGAAAGCCCGCATCCACCGCCTCGCGCGCCAGCCGGCGCAGCTTGTCGTCGTCATAGCCCAGCCAGCCTGCCGACGTGGTGTAGCAGGGATAGCCCTCCGTCATCAGCTTCGCGATCCGCTCCGCCTTGCCGGCCTCCCTGGCGCGCAGCATCGCCAGCGCCTCGTCCGGGGTCAGGCAGTCGGTGAGATAGCGGAAATCCACAGCGCGGACGAGCTCCTCCGGGCTCATGTCCGCCACCAGCCGCCACAGCGGCTTGCCTGCCGCCTTGGCCCAGAGGTCCCAAACCGCGTTGACGACCGCCCCGGTCGCCAGGTGAATCGCACCCTTGTCCGGGCCGATCCAGCGCAGCTGGCTGTCGGCGGTGACGTGGCGCCAGAAGCGTCCCGGATCGGCCGTGATCCAGTCCAGCTCCAGCCCGATCACCAAGTGCCGCATCGCCTCGATCGCGGCGACGCAGATCTCGTTGCCGCGACCGATGGTGAAGGTCAGGCCGTGGCCCTCCAGCCCCGGCGTATCGGTCTCCAGCACCACATAGGCGGCCGAATAGTCCGGGTCCGGGTTCATCGCGTCCGACCCGTCCAGCCCCGCGCTGGTGGGAAAGCGGATGTCCTCCGTCCGGAGCGAGACGATCCGGGTCACAGGACGGTCCAGCCGCCGTCGATTACGGCCGTGGTCCCGGTCGTGAACGCGCTTTCGTCGGACGCGAGGTGCACCGCCAGCGCCGCGATCTCGGCGGCACGCCCGAGGCGACCGACCGGCTGCCGTCCGGCAAAGGCGGCATAGGCCTGCTCGAACGGGATGCCGTCACGCTTCGCGACCTCCTCCACCCGGCCGATCAGCGAGGGCGTTTCAACCGTGCCGGGGCAGATCGCGTTGCAACGCACGCCGGAACCGACGAAGTCCGCGGCGACCGACTTGGTCATGCCGATCACCGCCGCCTTGGTGGTGCCGTAGGCGAACCTGTTCGGGACGCCGATGAGCGACGATGCCACTGACGCGATGTTGATGATTGATCCTGCCCGACGCTCAACCAGCTCGGGCAGGAAGGCGCGGATCGTACGGAACATGGCGGACACGTTGAGCGCCCAGGCGGCGTCCCAGTCGGCCAGATCGCAGGTCAGTACGTTACCGTCGTGAACCAGCCCGGCGGCGTTGACCAGCACGTCGACCGGACCCGTCCGCTCCGGAAGGCGATCGATCTCCTCGTGTCGCGTCAGGTCGAGCACGATCGCGTGCTCGTAGTCCGTCAGCAGCGCCGGATCACGATCGAGCGCGATGACCGTGGCGCCCTCGCGAGCGAAAGCCTCGGCGATGGACCGACCGATGCCCTGACCCGCCGCCGTCACGATGGCGCGTTTGCCGCCCAGCCTCAAAACAAGCCCCTACTGATACCAAACCTCTTTTCACTGGTAGAAGTACCAGCCTCGCCCTCATGATCAAGCCCATATTCCCACAGCGGCGCTCGACCGACCGGCCCACTTGCTCCCTTTTCCGGTACCTTACGGAGCCATGCTCGGGAACGGCCCCTAAAGGGCCACCCATGACCTCGGCGATGCGATCGGTTCCACCACCCCTTTCGGATCGAGGCGACGCATGGAATAAGCAGGCGATGGCGAATTCCCATCCGAATGGTCCCGAACCGAAGTCGCGTAGAGACTACTCGGCACCCGCGCTTGAACGCGGGTTCGACATCCTGGAGCTCCTTGCGGCGGTCTCGGGTGGCATGACCATTACCGAGATCGCACAGGGTCTTTCCCGCTCCATCAGCGAGGTGTTCCGCGTCATCGTGGTCATGGAGAGGCGCGGATGGCTCAACAAGGACGCGCAGGGTGACCGGTACCGCATCTCCTACCGGATGCTGGACGTCGCCTATCGCGGCACACCCGCCCAATCCCTTGCGAACGTGGCGGCGCCAGTGATGGCGGAACTGGCGGGCACGACCAACCAGTCCTGTCACCTGGTCATCCGCGCCGAAACGAGAGGGCTGGTGATCCATCGTCAGGAGCACGCCGGACCAGCATCCTTCGCGATGCGCGTGGGCGCGATCATCGATCTGGTGACGAGCTGCTCGGGACATGTGCTCCTAGCCTTCGAAACCGAGCCACGTCTCGCAGGCGTGATCGCAGCCATGCCGGAGACGTCGCGCGCCGCTGCCGCCGGCTTGACCGCGCGCCTTGCCATGGTCCGGGACCGCGGCTTCGAGATGCAACCCAGCGCACGGACGGCCGGTGTCACGGACATCAGCGTTCCCGTGTTCGGCTTCGGCGGCGGCATCGCGGCCGCGCTTACCGTGCCCTACCTCATCATGATCGACGGATCGCAAACCACCGACCTGAACGAGACCCGGGCCCTGCTCGTCACGGCCGGCGAACGGATTTCGGGGTATTTCGCCGCGTCCGTGACGGCGGACCGACCGGGCTCGTCGGAACGGCAGCCCTCGGCGAAAGCATGATCGCGGAACAATCGACACCGATGACCCCGTGTCCCGGAAGCGGTCCCGCCCCCGACCGCCAGCGAATGGAACGACGAGCGCGAGATCGCGATCTGGAAGCGCGGGGTGACGCTCTGACCCTGCATCGTCGCGCGAGGGGCTCAATCCTGCTCGAAAGCGTCCAGGCAGTGGGGGCCGATGTCGTCGACCCGGCTGCACCCGGTCAGCGTCATGGCGACCCGCATCTCGGCGGACAGCAGCGCCAGCATCCTTTCCACCCCGCGCTGCCCACTCGCGGCGAGCGCGTACGCCCAAAGGCGGCCGATCAGCACGCCCCTGGCCCCGAGCGCCAGCATCCGGACGATGTCCAGCCCTGACCGCACGCCGCCATCGGCCAGCACCGTCATCCGGTCACCCACCGCCCGGGCGATGCGGGGCAGCGCCGATGCGGCCGATCGCACCCCGTCGAGCTGGCGGCCGCCATGGTTCGACACCACCAGCCCGTCGGCGCCGAGTTCGGCGGCCTCCCTTGCATCCTCCGGGTCGAGCACGCCCTTGATGATCAACGGGCCGCGCCAGCGGCTGCGGATGAAGTCGATGTCCCGCCAGCCGATCGTCGGATCGAAGTTGTTGCGCATCCAGGCGAAGAAGTCCTCGATGCCCGTTCGCCCGGCCAGCACCGGCGCGACGTTGCCCAGGCTGTGCGGGCGTCCGCGAACGCCTACGTCCCAGGCCCAGCCGGGGCGCGCCAGGACCTGCGCCACGCGACGCAACCGGCCGCTGATCCCGGACGCGCCGGCAAGACCGGTCCGGTAATCGCGGTAACGGGTGCCGGGAACGGGCATGTCGACCGTAAATACCAGCGCCGAACACCCCGCCGCCGCAGCCTGGTCGAGCAGGTCGGTCATGAAGGCGCGGTCGCGGATCATGTAGAGCTGGAACCAGAACGGGCGGGTGGTGCCGCTCACCACCTCGTCGAGCGCGCAGGCCCCGACGGTGGACAGGCAGAACGGCACGCCGGCCGCTTCCGCAGCGCGCGCCGCCTGCACCTCGCCCCGGCGGGCGTTGAGGCCGGCGAGCCCGATCGGCGCCAACGCGAGCGGTAGCGACGCGGGCGCCCCGAACAGCCGGGTCGACATGTCCGGGTCGCCGACCGACGTCAGCACCCGCTGACGCAGCGCGAGGCCGCCCAGCTCGGCCTCGTTCCGGCGAAGCGTCCGTTCGGAATAGCTGCCCCCGTCGATATACTCGAACAGGAACCGGGGCAGCCGCCGCCGGGCGAGCGCGCGATAATCGGATGGCGACGCGGCGATCATGCGGGCATCAGGCGAACGGCACGACGGTCTGGCGCTGTTCCCCCAGCCCGGTGATGCCGAGACGCATGGTGTCGCCGGCCCGCAGGAAGATCTTGTCCGGCTTCTGCCCCTCTCCTACACCCGGCGGGGTGCCGGTGATGAGCAGGTCGCCGGGCAGCAGCGTGATGAACCGCGAGACATAGGCGATGCACTCGGCGACCGGGAAGATCATGGTGGCGGTGTTGCCGGTCTGCATCCGACGGCCGTTGACGTCGAGGAACATGTCGAGCGCCTGGCAGTCGGCGACCTCGTCGGGCGTGACCAGCCAGGGGCCGACCGGGCCGAACGTGTCGCAGCCCTTGCCTTTGTCCCATTGCGAACCGAGCTCCTTCTGGAAGGCGCGTTCGGAAACGTCGTTGGCCAGCACGAAGCCGGCGACATGCGAGAGTGCGTCGGCCTCCTCGACGTGGCGGCACCTGGTGCCGATCACGACGCCCATTTCGACCTCCCAGTCGGTCTTGTGCGATCCCTTGGGGATCATCACCGGATCGTCGGGGCCGTTCAGGCAGCTGATCGCCTTGGTGAAGAAGATCGGCTCGGGCGGCGGCTCCAGCCCCGCTTCCCGGGCGTGGTCGGCATAGTTGAGCCCGATGGCGATGAACTTGCCGATGCCGGCGACCGGGACGCCGAGCCGGGGCTCGCCCTCCACGGCCGGCAACGCAGCGGGATCCAGGGCGCGCAGCCGTTCGAGCGACTCGGGCGTCATCGCCGCCGCGTCCAGGTCGCGAAGGACGCCCGACAGGTCGCGCAGCCGTCCGTCGGCGTCGAGCAGACCGGGCTTTTCGTCCCCGATCGGTCCGTAACGAAGCAGGCGCATGGGTCAGATCTTCCTTGGCGAGAGATGATAAAGGCGAACGGCGTTGCTCCCGAATACCGCCGCATGATCGGCGACCGGCGTCAACGACCGTGCCGTTCGCAGCCACCGGTCGTACGTCGCCCGGAGCAGCAGCACCGGCCAGTCGCTGCCCCACAGGACGCGGTCCGCGCCGAACAACGACAGGATCGTGCGGACATGATCCGCAAGATCGGCAGGCTGCCACCCGGCCCCGGCTTCCGTGACCAGCCCGGACAGCTTGCACGCGGCTTTGGGCAGAGCGGCGACCCGCGCGAGATCGTCGGCCCAGGATTGTTGGAAACCCAGCGCGATGTCCGGCTTGGCCGCATGGTCGATCACGATCGTGAGGCCGGAATGGCGACGACCCACCGCCTCGATCGCGGCCAGGTGGATCGGGGTTATCAGCGCGTCGAGAACGAGGCCGCTGGCCGCGATCGCATCCAGCGCCGGGCGGGCTGCAGGCTGGAGGATCCAGTCGGCGGGCAGGTCCTGCAACATCGGCCTGATGCCCTTGCACTTGGGATGCGCCGCCAGGGCCGCGATCCGCGCGGGTGCGGACGGGGCGAGCATGTCGACCCAACCGACCACGCCAAGGATCTCCGGGCGATCCCAGGCCAGCGCCAGCATCCAGTCCGTGTCGGCATCGTCGGGCTGCGACTGCACCAGCACGGTCCCGGCCACGCCCTCGTCGGCGAGCAGCGGCGCCAGATCGTCGGGGCCGAAGTCGCGATGGATCGCCGGCAGGTCGGGTCCGGGCCAGCCATGCCACGGTGCGGCCGTCGTCCAGAAATGCTGATGCGCGTCGACGACGGCAGTCATATCGTCACGATTGCCTTGATGACCCCTGCTTCCGGCGTCATCCATTCCTCCAGTCGCGCAGGCAGTTCGTTCAACGGGGCGCTGTGGGTGTGCATGGCGGCCGTCGGTACCGCGCCCGCGCGGATCGCCTCGATA
>Ga0325400_1004257_pt1 | contig 13215 bp, 8 predicted proteins | sample PopdelMetagenome_2_FD_205662 | JGI IMG/M metagenome (GOLD analysis project Ga0325400, IMG submission 205662) | Populus deltoides microbial communities from Bellville, Georgia, United States - Xylem-PdKOR-R1 | ecosystem: Host-associated > Plants > Phyllosphere > Stem > Wood/Secondary xylem...
TTTTTTTTTAATTATTTTAAATGAAATATTAAAACCTCAAATTTTTTTAATTTTTTTTTCGGATTAACCAGAGCCAACTAATGTGACCCAAGATCAGCTCTTTGACCGTGTCAACCCCCATACCAGATTTAATAACCATGATCCCATGATTATCTTTGATCTTTCTATTTAACTCTTTTTCTAAAGACTTTTTTTTATCAAAGAGGTATTGAATAATATTTTTTTTTATTTTTTTTATAATCTTAACATCCCAGTGTCAAAATTAAAAATAAAATTATAATATAGCAATATTATTTTAATATATTTTTAATTATAATATAATTTTCAGGTCATAAATTATAAATTTTGTTTATTTGTTCTAGTCAAGAAAAATTTCACACAACCAGGACAATTTTTCTATCTATAAGGTCGTTTCCATGGAAGAGCAATCATATTTGTGATCATGGATTCGATTTCAAGTATGAGTCTAATAAAGTAAGAATTTCTAAAAAAAATAATTCATATTATCAATGCTTTAAAATATAATGGAAATACCTTATTTTAGTATTAAATCAAAAAAATAAATACCACGTCATAGCGAATTCGATCATATACTCGTTATATTTAGACAATTCAATTCAATACTCATGCTTCTTAAAAAAAATTAAAAAATTAGGTCAACAGAGGAAAATAAATTTATTGAACGAGGAGCTTAAAATTAAAATTAGGTTCCTTCTCTTCCTATTTTTCTTAGACATGCAATATGGGGCGTGGGGTTTTGAGCGAATAATTTCTAAGAACAGTAAATTAATTAAGGTAAGGCATTTCAATCAAAACTGTTATATATATATATATATATACACACACATATGCTCTCAATTCCTAGTAAAAAAACCTAAACTTGTTGATAGAAAACATATTTTATATATATATATATATACACACACACACTAAGAATTGAGAACATTGAGATAAAATTGTCCAGATGCAGTGAATATAGAGTCGAATTTATCAAGTTATTTCATAAAGTTTAATCTATCAAGAGATTAATTTTGTTTATATTCATCTTTCACGTATCATTTTACTTAAGTTTTGTGAAGCTTTAGGATTTTGATAGTAAAAAAAATAATATATCGGGGTTAATTCATAAGTCCAATTCTAGGTTAAACCAAATTATATGAATTATAATTTTCAATTCTAATTCATGAATTATAATTCTCAATCAATATAATAATAAATTTATTGACAAAGGTAAAACTAAAAAAAAAAATTAAAAAAACATAAAAAATCCCAGGTCAATTCAGGTTAAACCAATTAAACTCGTGACCCGAATTATTAGATAAAGATAATCTCATAGAAAGTAAGTCAAAACAAATCATAAAACTATATTTCTAATCAACCCAGTGTTAAATAATGAACTTGTTAATAAAAAAAACTAACAGGGAAAAGAAAAAAAAATTTAAGTCAACTTGTTAAATTCACGGTCTAAATTATAAGATTAAAATAACATCATAAAAAATTATATGAAACTTAGTCTTTAATAGATCTCGTGGTGACAGATTTAATTAATTTTTTTTAAAAAAACAAAGCATTATTTCAATGAATGGTATTATGTAAGAACATGTATATTAAAATTCCCTCATCTTTTATTTGATTTTTTTTTGTTAGTTGCTAATATATAAAAAACTATCTCGAACCTTCTTTTGATTTTTTTTACCAAAGAAGACAACAGATAAACAACTACTGCAATAATTTTGTACGAGTTAAATGGTGGCATTTGATGTCGTTTCCATTATGGTAAATGTCTCATTAAAAAAAAATGATTACCATGCAGAATTCATATCAGTATTCACTATAATAATATAATTACCACTTGTCCTTCCAGCAAAAAATCAATCATCTTATTATTAGGAGCAATATGGTGTTTTTTATATGGACAGTTAGTTATTATGAGATTAATAAATGATAATTTATTTATTTATATTTTAAATGAAATGTTTAAAGACAACATTACCTTTAAAACCAAAATTTTCTAAAAGGTTGATCAAGAACAATTTACTATTGGTATTTTTATTTTTTTCTATGCATAGTGTGAAAACTATATTGCCTTTAATTTCCAAAATTTATTTTAAAATATAATATGAAATAATCCAGTATTTTTATATTTTGAAAGCAAAATATAAAAACTATATTACTCTTAAAAGTAAATTTTGTCAAGCTTGTACTTCTAGGTTTATCTTTACTTTTCAATTGGTTTTTTTAGTTTTTAACAAGTTGATTGGAGACCTTTTTGAACAAACATAAATATTATTGAAAAAAAATAATTGGGCTTTGAAGGCTTTTTTATTTTCTTATATATTTTCTCTCAATTTTATTTGCTAAGATGTACATGTATCATTTTATTTTTTATTATTCCATTTGATTTTTATTATTTTAATTGCTATTTATTTTATTTTTTATATTTTTTTATCAATTTTTTTTCAATTCCCTCCTTTATCATTTTGTTTCATTTAATGTTTATATAAAATTTAACCTTAAATTTTTTGATTCCTACCTGTTTATACTTTTCTTTTTTTAATTAGATTTTTTTTAATTTCATCAATCGGCATTTAATTTTAAATTATTTTTGTATCAAATTTAATCTTTATTTATTATTATTTTTTTTGCATATAATTCATGTAATGTAAATAATTGAAAACGTTGGTTGTTTTGTAGGTAGGGAGCTCTCATGGACCCTCCCATCTAGAAATCAAAGTTTGTTTCAAAGAGAGGAGCATGATTCCCAGGTCCTACCACGTGGGATTGATCCATGCATCCGTCCATCTTTTGGGAGAGCTAAAAAGGATAGGCTTGTGAAAGTGCCAGAAGGAAGGCCCAAGATGCTGCCGAGTTTACTTCTTCTCCAATTGTTTTTCCAAGTTTACTTCTCCTCGTATAGAGTTGCAAGCTATTTTTATTGTCATTAAAACACGTGGTTCAGAGTAAATTAAGATCAATTCGGATCTTATGGTGTCGTAAATATCTGCCTTCCTGAATGTTCACATCAATGGAGGCCCTCTGCCCCTCCCCCGACAATATTGGGTACTTAGGTTAGGTTCGAGACAGAAACAAGTGTACTTGGATTTTCCAAATCCTCTATGGCCCATTATAAGATATGTATGGCGGGCCTATTCCACTGGTCCTACAGCCCATCATGGCCCGGCACCATTTACTTTGATTTGATTTGATTGATACCATTCAAACTAATATTAAGTAAATGGTTTTACATTTTAAAAATAATTTTTTAAAAAATTATATTTTTTTATTTCAAATGAAATTTTTTAGTGTTTTTAGATTTTTTTGATACGTTGATGTTAAAAATAATTTTTTAAAAATAAAAAACATATTATTTTAATGTATTTATAAGCGAAAAACACAAGAATCGATACCGCATTCATAAATACCCAATAAAAAGCCATGAAACTGCATTCCATTTTTTTCTTTTTAAAATTAATTTTATATGTTTTTAAATAGTTTTGATTTATTAATAGTAAAAGTAATTTTAAAATAATATTAATTAATTTGAAAAGCACGTTACTACACTTCTAGACACCCCTTAAAAACATAGTATACTTACTAATATTGATATTGTTAAAAGTATTGTTTCAGAAAAATATCTAACTGTTTCTGCTTTTCATTTTGCTAGTGTTATAATGGAAGTCTTGATTTTGACATGCATTAAAAAATTTGTTATTGATTGAATCCATCCATGGTCTCGAATCATATGAAATAACTGGATGTAAACTAAAACCAGTATTTATCACATTTAATATTATTAAACTAACATATTTCCTCTGGAAAAAAGATATATAATATGTGATAGATGATGTGAATAAATCGAAGATAACGCACTTCACAAATAATCATGGTCCCTTAAAAATGATTATGGGTAATAAATTCATAAATACAGTGAAATTTTTAAAATATCAGGTAACGAGATTTGATTACATTTATAAATAATATTTTGAAATAAATCTAAACGACCGTTATTACTTCATTTTATTCATTTGATTAGATAATCCATTTGTCTAGACATAAATAAAGCTAGACAAAATGAACTACAGACGTTTATTTCCAGAAAGCAAGCAAGTGGACAGGCATTAGAACCTGAAAATAGCAGCACCACTTGAAGGCTTTGAAGCAAAAACATAGAGTCCAAGATCATTCTTGCTGATTACTCCCTTGTCAATTCTTGATTGGTAGAACTTTTCCTGTTGACAACAACGGGGGGCTTGTTAAAGTCCAACATTTAATGAAAAGGGATTTTCCACTAGAATAATGTCAACATACCTTCAAATTGAGAATGAACTGAGGGACGATAGGTTCTTTCACCAAAGCAACCGCACAGCCACCCCATCCAGCTCCTGTGAGTCTTGCCCCCAAAGCATCACTATCCCGGCAAATTTTTACAAGTTCTTCCAACTCTGGGCAGCTAGATACCAGCAACAAAAGAAACAAGTACAATCAGTAAAACAAAAGGCAGCAGCCATGCAAGGTTTATGATCACGACAGTCCCTCAGTGTCGATGGATTTAAAACTTCTTGAAAATATGCTCAGAGCATTTGTACCTGCATTCATATAGAACGCTGCAGCTGTAGTGACTCTCGTTCATAAGCTCACCCAGCTTCTTTAGCTTGTCCTCATCACTGCAAAACAATGCATTGGAAAATAATACTTCAAAGGTTGGATGTAGTTCCTTCCCAAACAGCTTCCCCACTTGTAACTTTTTAAATAAAAGGAAATACAATTACTAAATTGCTTTCCCAAAACCCCAACGCAAAAAGGTTCAAAAGCATGTTTAATGAAAATAAACATGATCTGAGCAACAAAGTGCATAAAGTAAAACACATAAGATGGATAAACAAAGCCAGCAGGTGAAAGATGTGCTGTCAGTAATCTTTCAAAGAGACAGAAAAAGAGATAAAAACAAATAAAGGTATGTTCAATTATTTTCAGTTCTAATGTTTAAGTTGACTGACAAGTCCCGGACATCTTAAACAAAATTGAATTTTTTTAACAGATTCAAAAAGTCACATGCCTCAGTTATGTGAGAAGCTACGTTCATATAATAAAAAATCATACATACATGATTTCACATAAAAGTTTCATCGGAAATACACAAGCATTCTCTTAATGTAATAAATTCAGCGAGCACCTTAAATCTGAAGACACTGTGTCCTTGAAAGCATGGACTCGCTTGGCTTCAGAATATACATGAGCAGCCCTCTGGAAAACAACACAAAGACTTACTAAACAATGAATAAAAGGGACTAAGAAGTGGCATAAAAAATAATAACTGGTGATGTATGGGTTGTTGCAAATAAAGAGTACAAAAAAAATTGCTGTTTGAACATTACCAGACTTGGAGTACAAAGTTTAAATATTAAAATAAGTTACTATAAAAATGATATATTGCAACATGGCCTATTTATTGAGATGACATGCAGAAAATTATAACCTATTTTCTGGGAAAAAAAAACAGGAAATGCAACAATAGAAGACAAGGGCAAGAAGGGTCCATTAATCTTGCATCATAACCCAGATACAGTAATAGGCTGTAAGCCACATGAGTGCAGAAACCATGGCCATGAGTAGGTAATAGTACCTGATGCAACTTGTAGTGCTCAGCGGCTTTTAGCACATCTAAAGAAGATGGGGAATTTTTGAAGATTGATCGAAGACTTTCCCCAGTAATTTCCTCAATTTCTTCAGCTGTGTATGGTTTCTCTTTCAAAAATTCCTGCAGCAAAGACAATATTGATAACTGGTACGCTAGTGGCAGAACAATTATTTGAAACATATACGCGCGTTCCAAAACAGAATCATTATCATGATCCATCTAATATCATTTAAGTAAAAGAAACAGTACAGTGTAGCAATTAACAATAGATACCTTAACAGCAATGACAGGATCAGAAGAACCATGACTGTTAGCAAATGATACACACAATCCCTCGACGTCAGAAAGAGTCTTGACATTTGATATTGCATCTTGTTGTTTCATTCCCAACTTTATTCCAAGTACGATCTGAAAGGATATTCCAAAATCATCAATATGAGTGACAACACCTCCAATAGAAGAAAACTTGTCAGGATATAGACTGGTAGCTTGTAAGCCAATCAATTTTTTTTTCTTTAAAAAAGACACCAAGCAGCAGGGTGGAGAAGGGGAGATTGTTTCCCCTTTCCACAGTTTTATTTTTTTTCCAAAAACAGTAATGACAGTTTCATCGAAGATTCTGATACTAAAACTGCAAATTCACACTTTCAAGTTTGCTTGAAGATGATTGTTATGTTCTAAGATTGGATGCAAGACCAATGAATGGCGGAAATCAAAATGACTACCCCCTCTGGACCATAAAAATGTTCCGCCTTTTTAGTTTTTCTTGACCCCAAATGTTAGTCCATACCAAAAAGTCAACGAGCTATTGGATCTTAGTAGCACATCATATCCCTCAACATGTCAACTATTACATCCCATTAAAGGGTGTACATCTTTTACAGTTAGTTGCAAACTTGACATTGTGGAACACTTGACCACATGTTAAATGATAGCCTAAAACAATGTGCAAACCTCAAGATGGACTATTATTATCAGCCAGAGGGAGCACGAGAATAAAAAAAAGTTGGAGCATATTTAGGAACAAGAAAAAGGCAGAATCATTCTGTGTTCAAGGGAAAATAATGCTTACAGATGCGAGTCGACATTCAACAACTCTGTTATTGTAATTTGTAGCAGCAGTGACTGCCTTCTGAGATTCTGCCAAAGAATGCGCAAGCACAAATGTTCCACCAGCAGGAAGTTGCACATCAGTTGCCTGAATGGGGTTGAAATCAATAAGCTCTGCAAATCCAGTTTTGGCCATGACAGAGATTGCCTGCCAAGTAAAACAAGACATCTTATGCTCAGCGTCCCTTAAAGTCAGTTTCCTAGCTTTGTTTTGACCCGCTTCACTCTCAATTGATTCAAGCATGTTCTGTTCTAAAGCAATAATAGATTAAATGTTCTGATATCATAATGTGGTTGCATCCCAAACAGCAAAATAGCAAACAAAACAATGCAAGAACTGATACACTGGGTTTGTCCATGACTGGAAGCAACAATAGTCTGAGACTCAGTAGGAGGCATTTCCAATATTCTTTCGAGTGCATTTTTACACAAATTAATCAAGTTCATGATATGGAGTATAACCTGGTCCATTCCCCCAGATTGTGTTCCAATGTGCCTTTCACACTCACATGTCAGTTGGGCAATTTCTTTCTGTTAAAGAGAGAAACATAGTTAGAATTACAATAGATAAAAGAAAGAAACAGGGAGGACAGGAAAGTAAGTGGATAGATATAATTATATATCAACATGAAACCCATTATGTTAGTTTTCCATCAAGTAGAGCATATGTTTAAAAAAACAGATATGAAATAGCTTGGGTATAATTGAAGAGTGAAATTGAGCTCTTATGAACCAAAGGTGAAAGGCCCACCCAATCCTCAACACACGGAAACAATTACAATCCAGAAGCACATCAAGGCCAGAATTTTCGGGATAATTTCATTTTACCTGGCACAGACTGGTTGGCAAGAAAAATAACACATGGAGATTTCATAAGAAACTTGTGTAATTAATGAGTGGAATTTGTGTTCTCATGAACCAACAGCATACCCATTTTCAAAACAAAAAACAACAGTATATAAACAATCCACATGGACAGTAAGGCCAGAATTGTTGGTCTAATTTGATTTGCCAGGCATGACCTGGTTGGCAAGAAAAAATAACAATGAAGATTCATAATAGACATGCATAAACAATTAAACATGTTGATATCCCATGACCAAAAAAACCTAAGATGTCAAGGAAATATATAAAAGTAAATGATATGAGGCACATTGTAACCAGAATCAGAGTGCTATGAGCACAGTGACAGAGAAGTTATTCAATCTCATAGCAGCAGTTTATGTTCCAACCCACATATCAGAAACACAAGCATGTTAGTTTTTTTCAATAGCATTAGGCTATGTAGTAGGGTAGAAACGTATCCATCTCTTCTATGAAAAAAGAGTATAAATAATATAGGAGAAGTCTAAAAGAGCGACAGAATTCAAAACTTTGACAGCATAGCAAGGTGTTTTGAATGCCTAAAACTGCAGAAGAGCTTTCTAGCTGTAGTTGTAAGATTAAACCATGCCCTCACAACAACTTAGAAATGCTGAGGTATTATATTCTTCATAATTTTGGTGAAAGAAATGTAGTATCACCTTTGGAAAGTTCACATCAAAAGCAGCCATAATAGCAATGGTAGCAGAACAAACAAAGGCAGCAGAGCTTGACAAACCAGAACCTGTTTTAAGAAACTCAACTTAGCCTTCTCTTATAATGAGCAACCAATGTTACATCATTAGCAATAGCTAACGAAAACTAACTTTAAATTAATTAACCTGTTGGAACAGTTCCATCAACAATAACATCAAGTCCAACCGGCTCACCCACATTCACTCCTTTTGATTTTGCAAATTCATAATAACCCTTATACCTGGAAACCCACAAAAAGATAAAAAAGGGGAAAAGATTTACAAATCACAGCACTAAGCAATTAAAATAGTTGTTCCGTTTCTTACCCGCAAATGAAATAATGACCCCATCTATGATTCTTCAAGTCAATTGCCTGCAAATTATTATAGAATCCAACAATAAATCCAACGAGAAAAACAATCAATACATTACTATTAAAGAATTTGTACGTTGGTTCTGACCTGGTTAGGATCAGCAGGATAATCACACTGCGTATATTTCTCATTAACATTGGCGATTCGAAGGACTTTTTCTGCATTATTTTTACGGATTGCTATAATAGTATCTTGCCTTATTGCCATTGGCAACACTGAGTAGCCTTCATAATCAATATGTTCTCCAATCAAATTCACTCTCCCTGCAAAAATACGATAAAAAAATTAAAATAATACTAACAAATTTTTTAAAAAAGCGAGTACGTTATTTTATTTCTGTCATTCCTATATATATTTTTTTTTAAAAAAACAGAACCAAAAAATCTTCTTAAATTAATAAAATAAAACCGATTTTTCAAATTTAACTTTCTTTCTTTCCTGTTCATTCGCTTTCTAGCGAATCAAACCGATGATAAATTATGTCGAGAGAAAGTGTGAGATGTTTGAGCTGAAGAAACTGGTTCGATTCAGTAAAATACGTGCACGTATTATTAACGAAACCCTATCAATATCAACCTTTTTTTTCTTAAAAACAAAAATTTGATTTTCTTTCGTTTTCTCGGGAACCAAACAGAGGACTGATGAGAGAGAGAGGGAGGGATTTTTGGAACCTGGAGAACGAGCAAAGACATCTGGGGGGTGACCAAAAACTTGAAGAAACTTGGATTTCAAGTGATCAAAACGAAGTTTAGCTTCTTCAAGCTGAGATCCGTCGCCGTAAACAGCATCTAACGATGAGTAACATGGAACCGGCGTTTCTTCATGTTTCGCCATTTAACTGATAGCTTTTAATTTGATTATCAAGTCAAATAGTAGCTTCTTTTATATAGTTGATGATATTAGATCAGATGATAATGATGATGGTTTCTTTTTTCCGTTCGTGTCTTATCTAGTCCCGTGCAATTTTAATTTTATCAAATCAAACGGAATCTAATTTTAATTAAAAAAAAGATATTAGGATTGTTTTTTAATTAGTAGTCACGTTAGTGTCTAATCCACTTCCATTCAATTCCCTGACAAAATTACTTTTATCATTGCTCAATCAATTACTTTTAAAAATTTTATACAAAATCATTTTTGAATCAAAATCTAAATAAATTATTTATATCCAAGTTATTCAAAATCGAATTAAAGCATTTATAAGAAATTAGAGAGAAAACCCGTTAAATAACCGGTCTAACCTCCAACGATGAGAGATTGTTTTTAACTCGTTATCCAGATATTTCTTTTCTTTCTGATTTAATTTGATGCGATTAAGATTTGTTTCTGATTTGGTGAAATTAATGTTGACAGAGTGAGCGAGCACTCACTGATATATTAATTAATTAATGGCTGGTTATTATGACAGCTAATAGACAAAAAGATTAAGATGGGAGAATCTGATTTAACGGTGTTTGATATTGGTTTTTTAGCTGTTTTTAAAGGTGTGTTTTTATTGAAAAAATATATTTTTTAAAAAATATTTTTTATATTATAATATTAAGATAACCTGAAAATATTATTTTTTTTTAAAAAATTATCTTCTTAAAACCTAAAAAAAAAAAAAAAACAGGCCTTAAACATTTTGAGGAGAGAAATAATAACTATACAAGTCTACATCACCACGTTATCCATTTGTCATTTTCTCTTCTCGAGGGACTGATATGCTAAGAAGTAAAAGTTTGATAATCACATTTGAAGAAAAAAGGTGGACACCAATCAATCAATGAGTTTCTTTCATTTCTTCAGATTCTCTCTCCGCCATTAATTACTACGTGGAATGAAACTCGTGAGGAAGTATATTTCGAGGTGACGTGATTCTTTAATGATTGTCTTTTAAAATGATTGTTTTTTAAATATATTAAAAAAATTATATTAGTATATTAAAATTATTTAAAAATTTTAAAAATTAATTTTTTTTAAAAAATTATAATTTCAACTAGATTACCAGATCACAAGAATACCCCACTTCTACAAGGATACCCCACTTCTATGCTGCCAACATAACTCAAAACCCATCATTATTCTCCTCCATGAAATCAAAGGGAGCTTTTTTTCGTTTTTCTCGCCACGATGTTATGCTGTATGATTGAAAGGTTTAGTGAGTCTTTTGGAGTATGGTTTGAACTTTGAAGGACGTCTTTTGGAGTATGGTTTGAACTTTAAAGTGTCCTTCAAAGTTCAAACCATTGCTCAAAGCAACAGATTTCCCATGTCCTATCTCAAATTCCCCGTGTTCTGCTTCCTGGGCTCTCCCTCCAGAGTCCAGACTTGCTTTTCTGCCCGTCTCTTCTTATCAAGATCGGCCCTTGTTAAACCATCAAGATTCCCAGATGAGGTTAGACAGCCAAAAGCAATATAGCAAAACTATGTTATATTGTTGACCCAGATATGATTATGATAACAAAAACAATATTTATCGAGTTTAGGACTCGAGGCAACACTATTAGTTTTCCATGTACTCCTCGGCACTGGCACATATGTATATATATAGCCTTAAAAAGCATCCCTTCCAGCTCCAAATTACAACAGCAGAGACCCCAGCTGATCTTAAATAATTTTCAAGGGAGGGGCTTTGAGCCAAAGCAGACGTGTATGAATAACCTGAACTCGGTCGCTGCATTACACATTAGCTTTGATTTGCAGGAAGTCACGTAGTGCTACCTGCCCAGCATATATACCAGCCGTGAAACTTATCCGTCATTTCTCCCGCTGTACGTAACACATGCAATATCCTTTGAATTATGCACAATGCACGCATCACTGTCATCACAATAAGGATCAGTGCGATTGGCTGTCCTTGCCTTGAAGATTCTGTCGACCATGTTTGAGTCCTTTCCTTGAAGATTCTGTTGGTCATATTCGAGATGCTAATCTTCAAATAACCTACAATAAATGTGGGTCACTGTACCATTTCAAACTGAAAGAACTAAGAAAAAGGCTGTATAAAGTATGGAAACCAGAAAAAATTCACCAAGGTAATACGTCTTAAAAAAAGAAAGAAAGAAACAAGGACCATCCTTTACTAAATTCTACAAAATTCCCATCCGTCAATCTTGTTTTACAAAGAACTAACTGATTTCCTCTGTTTTTTTCCCCAAATGAGGGTAGTATTCGTGAAAAAATGGTAATCCCACACCTGGCCTTTGGCGTTAGAAGATAACAACACGCGCTGGTGGCACGCTCATACACAATCATAGTACATGACAAATAAACTAGAGGCATCTTTTAAAGTGTCTCCTGATGTTGAGCAGCTTTTCCGCGCCAAGAGAATGGATGAGGGGATTTTCTTTCCTCCTCCAATATGAGGAAGCATAGCTTCATTTTGTCTCTAGCGGTCATGGCAACAAGAGTTTGCAGGGTTCTTTTTATGAATCGTATCCTTCCCTTCATTAGTGGATATTGGCCATTGTGTCTTTATTTCTATTAGTTATGAATTTCCAAATGCGCTCAGAATTTGGACTTAGTCCTCAGGTCTGTAGCCCATAGCGACATCAACAGCCAAATCATACATGGTTTTTATTCTGGAGAATTCTTTTTGGTAGATCTTCTTAAACCAAGGCTCGTTCCTCTTTTCTTCCCTTTTCTTTCAGATAAAAAATTAACTTTTCCAACCATAACTTCAGCAGGATGAGGTGTAAGCCCTACAGATTAAGGGCGTTGACCTGAGTTTCTCCGGAAGTCGGTGGAATTAACTCTTAAAGGAGACATCTTACCTTATGGCCATCAATTCTATGCTGCCAACACACCACAATGGGAAAAAACCCCACCGCTAATTATCCATGTTTTTTGTCTTCTTGCCATCCATTACCCGAATCAAGAACATCTTTATTTCTTAAACGAAGGCATTTTTAATCTTAAATTCCTAAACAAAATAGTTAATGTCAAATAAGCTGATGGTAAGACGAAGAGTAAAGAAATACACACACACACACACACACACTACAAAATAAATTCTTCTACGTCTAGTTTGCACTTTGCTGTCGCACACAACTCGAAAACAGCGAGAACACAATTCAGCTAATGCGCATGTAGCTATAATCAGTACATGTTCTTTATTTCTTAAACGAAGGCATTTTTAATCTTAAAATCCTAAACAAAATAGTTAATGTCAAATAAGCTGATGGAAAGCAATTTTCTTTTTAGAGCTTTTATCTTGGCACATATTTTCAATGTCATGATATCCTTCAAAATTCAAGTACTTTTTTTTTTCAAATCATTTTTTTTTTTTAAAGAGTGCAAATCTGAGAAGACTTGGGATTTTGCAAATAAGAAAAGAATGAGAGCGATGAGAAAAGGAAATGATTTTTTCTATGAAATCTCTATGTGTCAACTTCATAAAATATGGATATTAATTATGAATGAAATATATTTGTATAACATTACTCCATAAGATACACATACATTTCTTTCATTTCTTAACTAAATAGTACATAATATGCTGATGTGTGCAAATAAGTTCTAGTAAATAATACTAGAACTACTCTACTGTGGGGG
>Ga0325400_1004259_pt1 | contig 13212 bp, 6 predicted proteins | sample PopdelMetagenome_2_FD_205662 | JGI IMG/M metagenome (GOLD analysis project Ga0325400, IMG submission 205662) | Populus deltoides microbial communities from Bellville, Georgia, United States - Xylem-PdKOR-R1 | ecosystem: Host-associated > Plants > Phyllosphere > Stem > Wood/Secondary xylem...
CAATTTTTTGGTCCATTTTTGAAATTTTTCTTGGGCTTTTAAAATTTTTTAATCATTCGAAAGTCAAGATGATTAAGAGCTTAATACAGGCTTCTTGGATTTATAACGGCCACATAATTTAGAAGAAGATTTTGAACAATGTTGAGGCCCTTATAGGATCAGAAACCTCCGAATAAACATCACCATCACCATCAACCAGAGACTCAATATTTTACAAAGACTGTCATCTGGTGCCATTGCCATACCCAATATCTATGCTTCAAGAACTGTTACATTGATCTTGAACTATTCTACCATTTTATCATTTGGCAAACACAGATCATGCTTTCTCAGAGCATTTAACAAACCAATTGACGTATCAAATAGAGAAAAGAAACACCAAACAAAAAAGTAAAAAACCTTCCATGTACCATTGAAAATTAGAGCTCATTCAGGTAAGGTTATGGTTCCTCTTATTAGTGGGCATAACTCACAAGAATGTTTCTTCCTCCGAGATCCTGCAACACTCACTATATCATTTAGGAAACAAGGGTTCAATCACTCAAAAACATTATATTTTTTACCTACAACAAAGCCTGGCATTTTTTCGGCAGCAAAGCATTATAATCACAAAAAAAAAAACATTAAATAAGGTAAAGTTGGCACATAGATGGGGGAGGAGGTTGCGGGAAAGAAGAGAGCAAAAGATTTAGTAGCCCATCTATCAAAATCCAAACACACCATCTCAGAAAGTAATTTTGAACATTGACCCTCATAACAACAAATAAAGGCGAGGAAGAAACTTACAGATAATAGAGAGGGCGGCACTGTTGTTAAGAGACAACAGACTAGAGACTAGAGAGAAGAGAGAAGACATATGAGAGAAAAGACAAAGAGGTGGGAAGTTGCAGGAAAAAAAGATAACAAATTGTTGAGAGAAAGGGAGGTGAGGGTGGTTGTGGGAGGAAAGAGAATTAGGGAATTGGGGTTTGATTTAGGTTATAAAGAGCATGTTTTGCAGTGTGGTTGCGGGTGTTTTTTAAATAATTTTTCATATTAAAATACATACGTTTCGGTTTTGAACAGTTTCAGAAGTTTGAAAACCAAACCATAAATCATTTGGGTTTTTTAGTATGTTTTTTCGGTTAATTGATTTTTTTATTTTCTCAATTTTTTCAGTTATTCAACTTTTTTTTTTTATCATCCTTAATAAAAATAAAGGTGACATTTCAATCTATTTTTTACTTTAAAAATATAATAATTCATTTCAGATAAATTTATTTTATACTTTTATTTTTATCTTTCAAACTAATTTTTTTTTGTTTTTTGAAAAGCTAAAATTAATGGATAGTAATCCAACAAAATAGTATGTTCCGTATTTTTAAAATTTTTAATTTTTTTATTTAAAATAATTTTATATATATATATATTTTTAGATTAATTTGATATACTATGTTAAAAATAATTTTTAAAAAATAAATAAATAATTTATTTTAATACATTTCTAAATAAAAAATATTTTAAATTTTAACAAGCAAATAAACTTTAAAATGTTCGTTCTTCTAACTTGGTGGCTCTAAACGTAAAACGTGTAAGAAAACTTAAGTATGCTTTTCACCTTGTCATTTTTAAGTTCAAGTTAAAAAAAAAAAAAAGTGTAAGAATTTTTTTTTCATGAGTACACTTATCCAAATATAAATGATCTATCTAACTAATTTTTTATTTATTTATTAACCATTCTCCAATGCCCTACATTATGTTTGAAAACATTAGATTTTTTATTTTTTTTATTTTTGTATGGAACTGCAATGTCTTCGCTGTGTAAATCTTCACAGTACCTTTAATTGAATACTTAATAGCACAGTGTCAAACATCTGCTATGCAGTGTTTTGTTTCATTAATTTTGTCTTCGGAGCACTGGTCATATTAATCATTCTGAAAAGGAAATCGATCTTTACAGAAAATCAGGCTCTTTATGACTCGACAATTGCTGAAAAAGGAGATTTGAGATGTTGTAGCTTTGCTAATTCTCCAAGTAAACAATTTCAGCTGTTACTATAAACAAGTTTGTGATATTTGTTATGAACTTGATATATATAAGCTATTTTAGCCTCCTCCTCCTTTTCATTTTCTTCTCGTTTTCTGCTTAATTTTAGCTTTTCAGGGACGCAGAAGTGGAATGCTAACTTGGTCAGTGGTTCTTGTCAGATTTAATGGATGAATCACTACGTGGATTTTTTTTTTTAATTTTTGAGATGGCAGTCATATGAAGTTAATTCAAGAGGATTGGAATTTTTTTCGAAAAGCTGGCTTCCAGGGAACTCTCATCCCAAGGCATTGGTTTGTTGTTGTCATAGTTATGGAGATACTTGCACTTTTTTGTTTGAAGGTACGCAAATTGAGTGAAAGTTTAATGGTGAGCCATTTGTGGAAAATAGAGCTTAATTTACCTAGCCATGGAGGTGTCCACAGGAGTTGCAAGAAAGGTGGCATCTTCTGGCTATGGAGTTTTTGCAATGGATTATCCAGGGTTTGGCCTTTCAGATGGTCTTCATGGCCATTTTCCAAGCCTTGATAAGCCTGTCAATGATGTCACTGAGCATTACTCCAACATCAAAGTTTTACTTAGTCAATGATGTCGCTGAGCATTGCTCCAACATCAAAGTTTTACTTATCTTTCTTGAACTATAATCTGATGTTTCCGCCGGAGCTTGTGAATGGTAAATGACTTTTATTTAGGGAAGAAGAACTAAGACTCCATATGGGCAACTACAACTCTGAACACTGTTTGATTTCGTTGCAGAGAACCCTAAGCTCCGTAATATTCCCACAAGCTACCTGTTTGGACAGTCCTTGGGTGGAGCTAGCAGAAGTATCCTCTTGAGCTCCATTTCGTTGGCGATTCTCACTTCCACTTAAGCTGAATAGTCTTTTCTCTAGTTCACAGATAACATGAGTCCATCATGGTTTGTGAAGCAAATATTTCCGATGGGTGTAGCTCAAGTTTTTCCAAAGTTGAAAATAGTTCCACACCAGAATTTAGTCAAGACGGCATTCAGAGACTTGAAAAGGCAAGAGCTGGTTTGCGTATTAGTCTTATGATCTAGCATAGAACACAGATGTAATGCATTATTGTTATGCATTTAGTGTCAATGTCTTCTCTCCGGGGCACATAAATGCTACTTGTTCTGTGTCTTCTGACCTTGAGACCTTTCTGCAACAGCTACTAACACAAGTTACGCGGTGAAAATATCCATTTTCTCATGCCATTTAGTATATTTCTCATGCTAATAATGCTCCATGAAGATTATTGGAGAACTTCCAACTTGGTGTAACGTTTTTCGACTACTCTTTACAAGCCAAGAATCACATGAAATTTTCAGGAGTTGTGGTTCTGATTGATTATGCAAAGTTCTTTCTAATATTTTCTGATGGTTATAGTAGTTTGATCCGAAATGGTAACATTTTGCGGGTTTCTCTCTGTCACTACTAATCCTGCATGGAGAAGCTGACGTAGTAACTGATCCATCAGTAAGCAAGGCATTGCATGAGAAGGCAGGTAGCTCAGAAAGGTGAGACAGACGAGTACTCGACGGCATTATCTCCTGGCTTGATGAACACAGGATAAAATTTAAAGCATGATGTATACGTACATGCAAAATCCATCCCTCTCCACAACATATCTAATGCCCAATAAATTTATCGAGGAGCCTTCCTTGGCTGCCATGGTTTGTGCAATAAAGCTTCCTTCAATACAGCTTGTGGTTATACTATGTTTAATATTCTCTGTGATTTGGGTTAGATTAGCAATTTAGTTTTAAGGATTAATACTATATATCAGGTTTTTCAAAATGGATTTTTGCTTGGTGCCACAAGACTTGGCTGCCAAATTAAATTACTTTGGAATGAAAATTGAAAAAAAAAATATGACACCAACGTCCCAAAACCTGCACAATTTCACTGTAAAATTTTTAGAACATGGGGATTTGAGTGGGATTTAAAAGTATATATCAAATTATCTAACGAAGGGTTTTAATTTGAAGGCTTACATCCACTAGCCTAGGTTTCTTGATCTATATATTCAAGTATATATGATTTATATATAGTAAGTTTTAAACTCATGAAAAAAACTCCAATATTACATTAAAAAACTAATTTAATTTAAAATTTAAAATTATTAAATAAAATTACAATACAAGATTTATACCATTTGGCGTATTCTTATAAAAGCGCTTTTAGGGCAAGGAGATTATTGATTAATTATGATATCTAACCAAACATGAAAAAGAAAAAAGGACGAGTAGAATAATAATAGCTGAAGATTGTGTCAATAGAACAAGCAAATTGACAGCCTAAACAACAATCTAGCATAACTAAAACCATCACTAATCTGTAGTATTATCAGCTAGCAGCAGCAGCAGCAGCCCTACTTAGAACATTGAAATTAAACCTAGAGTGATAATTGTCCCAGTAGAGTCCAATTTCATCACCTTCAACGAGATTCCTCCTTCTAACGAAGTCTTTTGTCCAGCCATCATTGAAAATATAACTCCTCGAAGTGCTCCATCTCTTGAAGACCAGCTGATGCATGCTCTGTGTGTTCGTATCCCAAACACTGACCTTCAAACCCAAATTGGTTTCTTGATTCACCTGTTTGATTTGATCCGTATTCAAGAAAGGCAAGATATGTTTCTCCACCATATCTGAAGGCACGAGCAGCCTGCATAAATTACCCAAATCACTTGGTTTCATCTTCTTCTTGATCGTGAATGGATCATAATGATGATATAAACTTAGATGAGTTGATACCCCACGAGAACTCTCCTCTAACAGATCCCCCAGGGTGTAGGACGTTCTCATCCTCCTAAGATTAAAAGCCACCCTCGATCTCTCCAACTCCTCCGCAGATTCTTTGTTTCTTGGCTGATTCCACGGGGCTTCTCCTCTACCAAATCCCCCATGTTTCTCCATTGTTGCTTGCAATAACAGAGATCAAGAAACAACAAGATAGTACTACAAACAGGAACAAGAACTAATATTTCGATCCTTCTCAATTGTTTTAACTGATACTTTCTTCTCTAATATTGTTTTATATATAGAGAGAGGGGATGAAGTTAATCAGTATGGAGTTCGGAACGTGGAAGTCGGTCAGTATGGAAATCGAACACGAAAAGGATTAAATTCTGTTATCAGGTAATTCAACGGTAACGAACGTACTCGTGCTCTATCTTTTCCAACCACCTCGCCCAATAAAATTATCCATTGGGTTCCCATGCATCGCACAGATGCGCTCTTCTCAGCTTGGGCTTGGCTCGTAAATGATCCATCGGCTTTTCTATTTTTGATTTTATAAAAACCATAGATATTAAACCCTACACGCTACCATTTATCCAGATTTTAAAATAAACAAGGTTAATTTGATACGATGGATCAACTTGCTACTCCATCAAAATTTAATTTAAATATTTCAATTTTTTAAAAATAATATTATTTTAATTTAATATAAGTTAATTTACTCTGATCAAATATTAAATTGGGTTAAGTTCAATAACTTTAATAAAAACATTCCCAAATAATTTTCCATAAATCTTTTTAAAATTTGTTATTTTACTACATAATTTTCTCGAGAAATAAATTTCATTATGGTTAATCTAAAATATTTAAGAGACTTTAATAATTATTTTTATTATTAAAAGAAAGAAAATATTACTTTTTAATAAGTGAACCAACCTCTAGTCTCTAAATTTATGACCCTTGAATTTCAATATATGTACGGATTCTATCTTCCTGCTTCGGCTTTGTTCTCATATTTCGGGCCTATAAGTTGACAGTGGTTTGACTGTGTGTAGGCCTGGCCTGAATTGTTCTGCCTGTGGGCTAGATTCTGGTTTGCGCTCTTACGTTGAAAGTATGGGCTACATGATCACCTCTATTTTAAGCTTAGCCCAGTCTATTAATTGGAAGCGTTTAAACTAATAATTTTTTGGACTTACCGATTAACGAGATAATAATAATAATAATAATAATAATAATAATAATAATAATAATGTTTTTTTTTTCTTAGAATGATGCTACATCACTTGCTGGACAAGATTATTAAATAAATAGGTTATGCTCTGTTTTATAAACTTTATATCTTTACTTATAAAATATATAGTTTTTTTCCATACTCAATTCAAACTATCTAAGAATTTTCATGTACTATTAAGAAAACATTTGGTATTGTAATAGTTTTTGTTTCTTATCTTGCCATAAAAAAATTATTTGTTTAGTGCGTTGCGTTTTTTAAAAGTATTTTTTATTTGAAAATACATTAAGATAAATTTTTTCAGATTTTTTTTAATTTTTAAGATCAATACGTTAAAAACATCTAAAAACATTAAAATCAACATCAACTTAATGTTTTTTTCAAAACGCAATACCAAACGATAAATCAAATAGCTTCTGCTTTTTATTGGGTTTTATATATAATTACGTTTCAAACCTTAGTTTTTTAAAAATTAAAATAATTTATCTGTCATTCATGTAAACTTGCTTTTCCTTTATTTTAAATGCAAATATCTATTTTAATCAAATACATATTTTTTAAAACCTTATTTTTTTAATACCTCAACTACAAATATTTTTTCCAAACCAGTTTTTTTAAAACTGTAATTATAAAAACTAACACAATATCAAACCAATATTAATATTTTGAGTGTTTGAGATTATGGTACAAAATACTTTTTAATATAATTTTCACTAGAAAATATATTAAAATTAATTTTTTTATGAATTATTTTTATTTTTGATGTTGGTACAACAAAACCATTAAAAAATATTTAAAAAATAATTTAATATTTTTGAAAAACATATAAAAACAAAAGTTACGACAAACACCCTAATTCTACCTCATAGCATACATCCGCGATCACGTACATCTATCTAACCCAAGAACATAGAGAGAAGAACCCAAAACAAAACTCTATCTATCCAGTTCAGAAACAGCCCACAAAGCAACAAACAATGTAACTCAAAGTGGGACCGTCTCAACCTTGTATGCGTATAGTATTTGCACAATCTATGAATCATGTATTTACTACATGTACGGCCTGTAAATGATGCGTGTAATAAATGTATAACGTATTAAAATTCATAGTCGACCATGAAGCACATGCGCAACTGTCAAATTTTCACAATCTCGAAGCATTATCAGTCCAACATACTGAGTGTTCTTTGAGTGCGCGCACTAGACACCTTAACTTTCTTTCCTTTCTTGGGCTGCCCACTTGCCCGTTACACCCCCATTTTCTCTCTAGTGGGAGTTCACCGACCCCTTTCTTTTGGTAACTTGCATTATTATAGTAGATAGTGATAATCGAATGAAGAGACCATTATTGTTGGTGCATGTTTTTGTTTTGCTTCAGTCATGGCCTTCTCTTCCTGCTTTCGCTATCCTCAATTCTCACTCAAGGTATGATCTTTTTGCTTTTTTCAATGTTATGGACTATTTGTTTTTCTCTTCTGAGTGTGTCTTTGTTATCTTTTGAATAAATGAATGGATGAGTTCAGGTGTTTTGTGTAGTATAACGATAATCGAATTGAATTGCAAGTGTTTGCTTGGGGATCTTTTAGCTGTGTTTATGCAGTTTTGGGAATTCTTGATGTTACTGCTTTTCAAGAAAAACTGGCCGATTTAAGTGGTTTTGGATGAATTTCTCTTTGATTGGAAATGGGAAGTTGGGCTACCTTCAATTAAGTTAATATAGACTTTTTATATATCTGTTGAATTTCTGCAAATCAAAGATGCCTTTTCCACCCATTTGATATTAGAGGGATTATATTTTGGGGTTGCCTTTATGAGAGTTTACCTTTGTGTTGTAAATATATGAAGTAAATCAGTGACAGCCTATATTTGTCTAACTGTTATTGTCTACTCGAAATAAGCGTCAACATAAATTGAGTTATGTTTGGGCAATTGGGGTCGTTCCACTAGCTGAAGCTTATGATGATTCAGTAATGTAGTGAGGATTTGTCTCAGAGATAAGATGTTGCATTGCTGCAGTTTCTATGTTCACACTTCACCTATATGTGGTTATTTTCTTTTCTAATTTCATCCCTCGTTACACAGTTGATTTTCTTAGCATTTCTTTCACTTGAATTGCTGTTGCTAAGTTCACAGCAATGTATTGTGTTACCTCTCTCTATTGTTCACATGCACCGAGCTTATTGTTCTGTTACGATGTTATATCACAGTATGATCTATTATGTATTCTATATGTCTTGACTAGATTAAATGGGTTCCAGTTCTATGAAACTGTTGTCTTTCCAATTGAAGTGTTTTATGTGCTGAATTTGAGTTTGACTTGTCTCTAGAGGGCACCACAGAAGTGAATCACTCAGTTTATATTCATGAGCTTGAGGGCTTTTCTTAAGGTTTTTTTTATCTCTTATCAGAATGATTGCTCAGGGCTGACTATAAGATCTCATCACATTGTTGGGAAAGATCGAAAGTTGTTTTCTTCACTCAGAAGTAACAGCATCGAACTTTTTGGCCAACGGGTTGCAAGAGTGGGAGCTGACTTACACAGAGACTGGAATTTTCTTGGAGGTTCAAGAATTATCGTTCATCCAAAACTAACAAATTTCCTTGTCTATCGAAAAAGCTCAGGAGTAAATGCATCATGTAATTCTTCTTTTTTCCAACTGTCAGCTTTATTCATCATTTATGATGTTTATATTTCATGAGAAGTATCAAGCATTTCTTTTCTTCCATTTTTTATTTTTATTTGGATTCTGCTTTATACATTGTTGTACTGATAGGCAGGTCCTGCTCATTTCTAGAATGTAACCCAATTTTAGCTAGACCCCCTGCTGTTTTCTATGAAAATATTTCTCTGGCTATGGGGGTCAGATGCTTGGAGCAGGTGCTGCTTTGAGATGCTTGAGGTCGATTACTTGGTTTGAATTATTTAGTATCCATTTATTAGCTGTCGATGGGTGATCTGGTTCGTCAGAGTCAACTTATAGAGCATCCCAATTCTGGATGTCTGACTTATTATGCCTTTACTTTATCTCCTCTAGAATTACCTGCTATCAGAGCCTCGGAAACCAGGGACTTTATTGGTTCATGCTCTTTCATGGATACCAACAGGGACTTATGGTCAGGCAGGAACACTTTTGTTGTCCCCTCTTGGATCTTTTCTGCGTGACACATGGACAAAACAGGTTTTCTGTATTATAAACAAGTAAAGACTAGTATGGAACAAGCTGGTTTCGTTCTATGCTATTATTTGTTACTGATAAGAGTCCAGGACTTCTTCCTTTCAAATTCATCTACTAACTTTAAGTATGTATCTTGAGGATGTTATTCCTTATTGTTTTATTGCTTTATATTACAGGGTTGACAAGTTCTCAGATTGCGAGCAGTGTTTTTACTTTGGGAACAGCAGCTGTTCTCCCATTTTACACGCTCATGGTTGTAGCTCCTAAAGCTGAAGTGGTATGCTTTCTGTACCTTTTAAGGACTTCATATGTATTCTCTCCTTTTTTTCATCTTTCAAGTGACATAGTGTCCGTTCTTCATGTATGAATATTCAACTTCCTGAATTTTGCTGATTTTGAACAGAAATCTTAATAGTTTACTTAGTTGTAGGCTTGTAGCTACATTTATACTCTTTTGGACTTTGGTTTTAAGTTGTTAGGTGTCCTCATTTTTTAATTATGTACACTTACGAATATTGTCCACTACCAGTCAAGATGCTCTTGGTTAGAATCTCCCTCCCTCTCTCTCTCTCTCTGTGTTTACAACTAGCACTTCAAGATAATAATCAAGTCTAGATTTTTATTTCTTTCTCCAGTGTTACAAAATCCCATGTTGGCCTTTAACTTCTATAGTTCTGTTTTCATGTGATTTTCCTTGGAAGCTCATTGATCACGCCTTATTTTCTAACAATCAACATAACTGCTTAAATTTGAGCAAAATGCAGACTAGAAAGTCTATGGAAAGTAGCATTCCATATATTGTGCTTGGACTTCTGTATGCATTTCTATTATACCTCTCTTGGACACCTGACACGATGCGTCTAATGTTTGCGAGTCAATACTGGTTACCAGAGGTAAGAATGTAATATCCCTTTTCTTTTTTCACTTAAATTTTTGAAGCAGATGCCTGTTTACTGGGAAAAGTAAACAAGAACTTCTATCTGGTTTCCGTATACAGCTGCCTGGTATAGCGAAGATGTTCTCCAATGAGATGACATTAGCTTCAGCATGGATTCATTTGTTAGCTGTAGACCTCTTTGCTGCAAGGTCTGCTCATTTCCCCTCTCTATCCACTTTTTATCTCTTGCAGTTCTAACACTTCTGCCGATTATCCAGGCAGGTATTTAATGATGGACTAGAAAATGAAGTTGAGACTCGACATTCGGTTTCTCTTTGCCTGCTCTTTTGTCCGATTGGAATCGCCACTCATTTCATCACTAAAGCACTAACCAAAGGTTCTGGAACTACCACGCATGACATGTAATTCATTATTGACTTGTGCTGAAACAATCAAATCAATCTATAAGAGGTTGACAAAAATTGGATTTTCCAACGTGAAAAAAATACTTCAAAACATATCAGCCTTTTATTAACTCTCTTTTTGCAAAACTTTCGTTGTCTTTTATCATCAAAGATTACATGGTTGGTATTTGCTTCTGTTGGTAATCAAGCCATCAGAATATGGTATTATTTCTTCCCTTAGTTGAACTCCAAACTTTTGATCTACCTTCTCCTTAGCCAAAGCAATGTGGTCAAGCATGTCTTGGGAAGTTGAACCACCAGCATTTATGAAGAAGTTGGCGTGGATGTTAGAAGTCATAGCTCCATCTTCTCTGAAACCTTTCAATCCAGCTTTCTCAATCAACTCAGCTGCTACAACTCCCAATTCAGATGGATTTCTAAACACGGAGCCAGCACTACGCTCTCCTAGTGGTTGAGTTCTCTTTCTCCTGGAAATGGAACCATACTTCATAAGCATGATCTATTAACCATACTTCATACTTGAGAGTAATGGGGTTTCTTGGAGAGGGAAGCAGCTGGGGACGGGGTAATTGATCTTATTTGTTTGATCGACATCGCCATTACTCCTATCACATTGCCTTGATCATTTTGGAGAAATATGAGATTATGTTACTTGGTCACCCATTGTAAAGCACGAAATTAAGATTAAGTTAATATTAAAGATTAAGGTTTCGATGCTTTACAAGAAATAACTTATATTTTTTCCTGTAGAATCCCTCGGTGAAATTAAATTCCACTCGTCTTTCTAATACAAAAAACAGTGAAGTCTGAATTGCTCTTACTTGTACTCTATTTTTCTGATTTTTCATCATTGGATGAAATTATAAACACCTAGGGTGATAACATCATCGTCAATTAAAAAGAGAGAAAGGAAACAACCCTAAGAGCTTATCTCTTCAACTTCTCTCTCCTCCGACCTTTAAACCATGCAATACCATTGCCATTCTTCTTCTCTCGAAGAGCAACACACAACTATATAATCCTTATAACCTAACAACCTCATTGTGATCAGATTTGAAAGTTACAAAATGAATTGGTAGAGAGAAAAACCACCACCATATATTTCTGGTGTTATATATATCTCCCATACCGGCGGGAGGTGGCCTCCACCACCACCACATCTTGAAGTAGGACATTTGAGCGCACTCTTTGGATCCATCCACACGCTAATCAAACATTAGTGGAGCGTGCAAAAATGCGCTGAATGTGACAACTCACTCTTGAAGCATGGCTATCAAGTGTCAACACTAATTTTCTTCATTCCAACAATGTTTTGCCACTATTTCGAATCTCAAACCTCTCGCTTAAATAGTTACTAGTTACATAACTCATGTGATATTGCTGATTAATTTTTTTATATAAAAAATACTAAAAAAAACTAAAATCTAAAAATATTAAGTTTTTTTTGCAAAACTATATCAAAAAATCTTGGGTTTGGCTGTAACGTCTAACCCAAAAATAATATTTATAATATTAATAATAACATTAAACTTGCATGACCCAGTAGGTTTAGCTGCAATACCAAACCCAATAGTCTTGAATGCGGGTCTGGCTGCAATGTCGTGTCATAAAAGTGTGATAATTAAATAAATTAATTAGAAAGAAAAAAATTAATGAAAAAAATATAAAAATCTGAATTAACTGGGTTAACCCTTGAAACCAGGTTAACTCGTCAAACCTTGAATTCGTGTCGTGAAAGTTTGATAATTAAATAGGAAAAAAATTGACGGGTTAACCCAGAATTAACTGAGCTAACCCGTCAAACCAGGTTACCTGTCAAACCCGGGATTCGTGTTATGAAAGTTTGATAACTACATAGAAAACAATTGAATATTAACAACCTAAATTAAACGAAAAAATTTGATTAAAAACAAAAAAAACAAACAAAAAACACAAGCATGTTAGTAATGAGGAAAAAGAAAAAAAATCTGAATCAATTGAGTTAACCCGTCAAACCCGGAATTCTCGTCATGAAAGTTTGATAACTAAATAAAAAAAATCGACGGGTTAAACGAAAAAAAATTAACAAACTAAACTAAACGAAAAAAATTGATCAAAAAGGAAAAAAGCAAAAACAAAAATTCCAGGTTAACTCGTCAAATCAGGTTAACCCATTACATCCGAGATCTGTGTCATGAAAGTCAGATAACTAAATAAATTTTTTTTTCACATTAACAAACTAAATTTAAAAAAAATCATTAAAAGAAAAAAACATAAAAAAAACAAAAAAAAACCCATAAAAACATAAAAAAACAAAAAAATTAAAACAGGGAAAAAAAAATTTAAAAACAAAAAAAAAATCTTTCAATTATTGATGTATAGAAAGCGTGGGAAAGCTACAGTGCTTTCCCATGCCTTTTAGAGTATTACTTAATATTGTTTTATTATTGATTTTTATTGTGTTTTATATTATGGTTTGGATTGGATAATATTCATGAATGAATAAATATCATGCTTATTTGATGATTTTAATTTGTCTTGTGATGTGATGAATTTAATATATATATATATATATATATATATATATATATATATATATGGGATTGATTTTATTGGAATGATGTTGAATAAATCTGTCAAATATTGCATACTCATTCTTATGTGGAAGTATTGTGTGTAATAACATGCTTAGACTTTGTTTGTGACAATGTTTAACAATGAGTTCCATAAGCAAGCATACTTGTGGAT
>Ga0325400_1004260_pt1 | contig 13211 bp, 9 predicted proteins | sample PopdelMetagenome_2_FD_205662 | JGI IMG/M metagenome (GOLD analysis project Ga0325400, IMG submission 205662) | Populus deltoides microbial communities from Bellville, Georgia, United States - Xylem-PdKOR-R1 | ecosystem: Host-associated > Plants > Phyllosphere > Stem > Wood/Secondary xylem...
CTTGAAATATAATATTAATTTTCTAAAGAAGATCTTTGAAAATCACCCATCATTTATTAGGTGCAACCCATTTGAAGGACATTAATTGGACGATGAGTGAGTGATAATAGAATTTTATTTATTTTCTTTGAATAGGAGGTTGTATTATTATTATTATATAAAAAAAAATAATGACTAAATCATTGTAATCACATTCATAAAATATTATTCATTATAATACTATTTTGTATTTTTTAGGTTATTTTTTAGTTTAACCCTGCAAACCACCCAATTTTTAATTTTTTAATTTAATTTTTTTTATGTTCATCGTTATTTTAGAAATTGTACTTTGTATTTTTTTTTATTTTTATTGAGTTATAAAATGGTCTCATGAATTTATTTATTTTTTCAATTACAACTTTTAATATTAGATTTGTAGAAAGTGGAGCTTCATAAACTTTTTTTTATTTGTTTTTTATGAATTTATCTCAATCTCGGGTTTACTTAAGTTATTTTTTGGGTCGCTTTTTCTAATTGAGTTTTTTTCGATTCTATCTTTCAACATTAGATTAACCGAAATTTTTTTTAGAGATTTAAAGGGTTTAGTTATATTTTAGAGGTGTTGTCTATGTATGAGACAAATAAATACCTTAAAAACAATGTTTTCACAATTCTAAGCCAATTTATTTTACTCTTTATTTGTTTTTATTCCCAAGTAGCTTACTAACACAATATATATCATATTTTTTAATGTTAAAAAAATTGATCTGATACATGCCAATGATCTAATGGTAACTAAAATATATCATATTTTGAAATTATGATTAAAAATATTTTATTAGAAAACATGTTATTAACACTTGAAAAATATTTTTTACTTTAAAAAAATTGATCCGACCCGCGACGAATGATCTAGTGGGTACTAAAACGTGATTAGATTTTGAAACAAGGATATCTAAGGATAAAAGGTGATGATTTGATTTAGAGGTAATTAGATAGATTGCTTATGCTGTGCAGTAGGCCAAGTCAAATTGTTTCCTAACATAAAAAAGAATGCTTAAACGATGATAGTGTTTTTAAAGAAGTGTATATGGATGAAGAAGTAAGCAAGTTTCATGGACATTTCACGCCACCACTTGTACTTAGCCAAACTCCATGTTGGAGGGAGGCATTTTCCTTCGTATGCATGAAAGCAACTAAAATTCACTGTATGCCCACATTCTCACTCTCTTCTTCGTTTTCTCAATATCGAAGAGACGCAAATATGTATCGGACAGCCAGGAATTGTCATTTTCAACGCTTACAGTGCATGTGCTAGAGAGGGACATGCAACCCAACGGTGGGCCATGAACAAGTGCACGTCCAAATTCCCAAGAAAACTTTAAAGTTGTTACATAGCGAAGTCATTTTCATGAGATAGAAATATGGCATGTACCATTAGGAAAGGGGAATCCCAAGGGGCTGGCACCATGATAAAAGAAACCACCACCCCCCTTCTTCTTCTTCTTTTTTTTTTAATTTCTTTTCAGCTCCGATTCTGAGATTGGGACTTAGAGAATTCACTGTCAAATCCCTAGAAGATACTCCTTACCTTCTAATTCAAAAAACAAATCATCTAAAAAGGGAAAGAAACCTTGGCCCCGCATACATGAAATCTTTCAACTTTGAAATGGGTGACTACATAAAATTCTAGAAGCGAAGGTTTCTTTGATCACTGGTTTCAATGTTTACTGTGACGTGCCATGCATCTTATAAGGCTAGCTCTCCTCTTATCATGAGCAGAAGGTCTTAACTACGTGGCCTGTTTGGTCATCAAAGCCTGGCTTTTCAAGCTGCAAACATTTTGCATGGTTCTATGCCTCTAGATAACATCTATGTGATATTCTGTCACACAAGGGAGGATGCTATGAAATGATTTAACAGCAAAAAAACGTAAATTTGTTAGCCAGGTTGAGGCAAGTTGAGAGCTGGACGGGAGTTAGTAGAGGGATCGAGTCAAAATCCACCCCTGCCCCATTTCGATCCCGTCTAATTACGTAAGAATAAGATTTTAAAGGGCAAGAAGAAGCAAGAATTTATTGGGTTGGACGAAATTACCACCCCTATTTGAATTACAACCCTTACGTGCATTTGTGCTTCTATATTATATGTTCATCTCTGTGTGAATTGCGATATATATATATGGTGTCATGAATCAAGTGAAAGCTATATATTCTTTGTGCTCTCAAGTCTCATTTCCTTAAAAAGCATTGTTTCCCTCCGACCTCCAATCCCCTGGCGCCTGGTAGTAGGGTCCCATGCATCCACCATCACCTTGAAGATATTCTTCAAAAATGAACCACCACATGGAACAAACCGACCCCATGTTCTTATTGCCCACTTGTTCTTTCTCGTTTTTTCTCTTAATTCTTTAATATCTAGCTTTAATTGAAACAATATCTGCTTGACCCATATATATAATTAATCATTGTATAAGTATACCGGAGCCAATCTAAATATTTAGCATTAATGTTTATATATATCAAAATTAATTCATTAAAAAACTAGCAAATAAACGATTCACTACAAAAGTGCTGCCTCTAAGAATCTCATATGCTCTAACTACATAGAATGCATTAAGCAGTATAACGTCCAAGCAATATTATCTATGACATAAATGAAACTAACCAATTAACATACTCTAATTAAGCAGTGTACATTAAGTATTATATTTCTCTAGCTAGCTTTTCTCATCATTTACTCTCTCTCTCTCTCTCTCTCTCTCTCTCTCTCTCTCTCTCTCTCTCTCTCTCTCTCTCTCTCTCTCTATATATATATATATATATATATATATATATATATTTCTTGGTTCTTCTTCTTCTCTGATCTCCTTCTGTCCCTAATGATCTTGCATTTATTCTTTTCTATTCTTTTATTTGAATTGCTTTTTTGATGTATCATAATCTAATGCACTAGTGAGTGGGTCAAAAACTGCGTTTGACCCTCTAGAAACCATGATTTCTGAGGCAGTCCATAACCGAGCAGCTTCTGTTGAGTTGGATCCCAATTTGGATGTCGAGGCTTCGTTGCAATCCGAAAAGTACTTTCCAGTCACATTTACAAGTGTTGGATGTGTTGCTACATAGCATGTTGTAGCAGCAGCCTACAAATAGCAACCCATTAACAATTTAATTCTTTTCACTCAAAATCTATATATGATGTTCAAACTTGATATGTTCTTTAAGCTCAAACGATATAAATTATATATGTTAGTTACCTGAGGAATAGTTTTCAAGAGCTTGGAAGTCAAGAAAAATGCTATATCTGCGTGTGGAAAAAGGGATAACATGTTAAATTCTTTAGAAGGGTAATTTTCTAAAAAGAAACGGAAGTAAGAATTCTTGTTATAGTACCTGTGGCCATGCCTTCTCGTTCTCTTGTGAGTCTAGTTCTTACGACTCCTGGATGAACACAATTCACAGTCACGTTGGCCTCCATTTGCTGCATTAATTAATTGGAAAAATGCGTAAAAGATCAATTAATCCAAATGCAATACATATATATAAAAAGGAAAGCAACAAATATCACTTTTTTTCTCTGATCAACTTGGAAATTAAAACAGACTATTTAATTAGAATAATAAATGACAACCTTAAGTCTCTGTGCAACCTCCTTGGTGTGCAAGACAATAGCGAGCTTCGAGAGAGCATATGCACGTGTAGGATCGAAATCACTGTATATACATCGCGACACCAAAAAAAAAAAAATCAATAAACTAAAGGTCAACCATGTGTATAGTTTATGAATACTGGATTTCTTATATATATGGAAAATAATAAGTTCATTAATTTTCCGTTCCGGTCATGAATAGTTAATAATTTTATTCAGTACTGCGCTATACCAGTTTCATTATTATAGTTAGTTTTAGTGGGGGAAATTAGTTTTGTTCTCTTACCATAATTTGTTTCGGGATATTTCACAAAGATATCGGATCATGTCGCCGGAAAACCAGTTGTAAATACTCGATGAAACATTCACTATTCTGCCTTGTAATGAAGTTGTTTTTGCTGTTTCAATCATCTTCTTCAATAACAATTTTGTCAATAAAAAGTGACCTGAAAAGGATTCCATCCAAATTAAAGCCAAAATTTTAGTTCCTGTCATCATTAATATTAGTATTAGTTTAGTATATAATTAATACTTACCTAGATAATTAGTAGCGAAGGTCATCTCTATCCCATCTTCAGAGATCGCAGGCTCGAGTGCAAACCGTCCAGCATTATTTCTGATACCAGAATAAAGAAACAAGATTAACCTAAGAAATTAAAAATTAAATATTCGTTCTCTGTCTCATCAACCAAACAAATAAGAAATGTTTATCTTCTTACATGAGGAGGTTGAGAGGCAGGTTCAAGGACTCAAACTCTGAAACAAAGTTCCGAACAGAATTGAGAGAGCTAAGATCAAGTCCCATAACTATGATGTCGGCATCAGGATTCTCGGATAAAATCCTTGCCTTGGCATCTTCTGCCCCTTTTAGGTTCCTAGCTGGCAACACCAGCCTCGCACCTCTCTTCGCCAGCACTCTTGCCGTCTCCGCTCCTATCCCTGATGTGGCACCTAAAAAAATAAGAACAAAAGTCTATTTCAGTATTCTGTACGCAAAATGTTGAGGTTTCAAGCCTCTCTTCTGTGATAAAAAAAAAATTAAAAAAAAAAACTCACCGGTGATAATGGCAGTTATGGAATGCAGATCGCAGCAGTTTTCAGTGACTTGCTCGGCGGTGGACTTAGAGCCATAGCCACTTGCTCCGGCTGAGCCAACGAGGTACTTCAAAGTTTCAAACATTGCTAAAGTTTCTTTCTTTCTTTCTGTTTTTTTCCCCCTTTTCTTTTATCCCTATAAGGTATGGATATAGTGGTTTTTGTTGTGTAGTTCTGTTTCACTCGCCTCTATAACTAACTGATCAAAACGTTAGGTAAGGATGGAATCAAGAAGAAGAAGAAGCAAAGGACGTACTCGCTTTCCTGTGGTTTTGTAGTTGAGAGAGATTGTACTTCCAAAGAAGGGGTTTTTGTTTCTTTGTCAGATTTTGCAGCCTATGCCGCTTTGCATTTACTGAAGAAAGAGATATTGGTGTTACAGGTTGGTGATGTTGTGATAAAGGGAGATAATGAGAGAAGGTTTTTGATTTGTGTTGTGGTTATGGCCTAACCGGATCAAAGCAGATGATTGGAGGGGATTTTATAATGCTTGAGAGAGAAGAGGGGAGGAGGATTATGTCTTTGCCATTTGATTGATTGATTGATTGATGGTCTCCATAAATTTTAAATTTGCATGATTGGGAGAGTGATTGTTAATTATGGGCCTAATCCAAAACTAATTCCAGTTTAATTAACTAGTTAAGGGGTGCAATATCTTCTATTTTTAGATGTTTTTTTTAAATGTCTTGATTTTAAAAATATATTAGATTCATTTTTTTAATATTTTTTAATAATTTTAATTTTTTAATATTAAAAATAAAATAAAAAAATATAAATTTATTTAGATACATTTTCAAATAAAAATAATAATTTTAAAAACATCATTTATAATAATACCAACACTTAGTAGGAAACATAACAATATGAGCAAGAGAATTGCGCGAGCCATGAGCTATGAAATGTATGTTCCTCTGGGACATGAGGTAAAATTGTTGCCGCGTAATTTAGGGGTGATGAATTGAAAATGAAAATTAGATTAAAGTTTATTTTATATTTAATGAAGGCATAAGTTTTTTTAATATAATACTTTTTTTATAAAAGCTAAAAATTCATATAAATCGGAGGCATTATTCCTACGTCTTATTTAATCCATTTTTATTTTATTTTTTTTTACATTAATACAAAGATTTTGCATAATCTATCACACCTACAAATTAAGCATGTCATTCGAGGTAATTGAGAAAGTGGTCATTGTACGTATAAACAAAATGAAATAAAAAATAAAAAATAAAAAATCCAAAAGGTTATGAGCATGCCCTTTCACAATTCTCGATGTAGATCGATGTACTAAACTCAGCTCAAGCAGATATTCAATGTGAAGAATTGAATATGTGGGAATTAAGGTGATGAATTTAGGATCCAATGTGTCAATCTATCAAATAATTAATCCACGGATAAGGGGTTTTAAACTATAATTTAACTCGGATTTAAGAATTTTTCCATGACAAGTTCAAAGAGTTTAGGTGGATCTTGCTGCATAGAAATTCAAGTTTAAGTTTCACTGACTGCTTATTCTCCATTTGAATAATAAGTAATCACATGCACCACCACATGCATGCCTTGAACACGTTAAATGATCAGCCAACTAATTAAATCTTCTCTTTCTCTTGGACGGACGACGGTGTTACATTATGATTATACTATTATGTTTTGAGTAATTAATCCTAAACAACGACAACTGAGTTTATATTTTTTTTTTATTTTTGAGGTATTTGAGAATGTGGTAATATTTGTTTTTCAATGTGGTTTTTTGCTCGGAAATGTATCAAAATAATTTTTTTAGTTTTTAAATATCATTTTTGACATTAACATATTTAAATGATTTAAAAACACCAAACAAAAATTAATTTGAAATAAAAAAATATTTTTTTTAAAAGTGCTTTTAAAATATAAAAACAAAGTGTTCATTATCATCAAAATTTACATGGAAATTTAAAGAATTTTTTTCTTTAATGCATCAATCCAAAAGTTGATCGCTTTATAAAATATTATCAAAAAAAATTTAATAAATAATATAACAAAAAATACTCGAAGATGCTATCTTATTAAAACTAAAAAACAATAAAATAAATTATGGATTAAATTAATTAGTTTTAGATGTCTTATTGTTATTGATAGGATAATATTGTTTTGTTGAAGGAATTTTTTTAAAAAAAAAGTCAATTGTAAAACACAATGGCTATAGGCACATTCGAATGTTTATTGAGATAGTAAAATGATATTTTTATCCTTCATCAAAACTAAATATACTTGTAATTGGGGGTAGAATTATCTTTTCTATCATATTTATTGGTCATTGTAAAATTAATTGGGGACAATTTGGTTAGGACACTTTTTTTTGCACGGTAAAATGACTATTTTAACCTTAAAAGCAAAAAAGTATCTAGCTTTCGGTCAGGGGCTCTTTTGTCTTTCAAAAAAATACACGGTGAAGTTACGGTCATACTCTTTGAAGAAAAAAAATTTAACATGCTCAAAGGGGCTTCTTCATCTTTTCCTTGTTTAAATAGTTAAATGATAAAATTACCCTTCAAATCTAAAAAATCTAAAGTAGGTTTCAAAGGCATTTTAGCCTTTTCATTATTATTTTCTTTTGTTAGTTTTTGGTTTTGTGAGGGGTTGTTTGGTGATTTTTTAAAAAAATTATTAACACGTGCAACATTCGATTACCAAAATCCTCCATCTACGATGTTGTTGGAAGTGGTAAGTCATTCTCTTTCGGCGGTGTGGCGCGTGCTTACAGCGGAGATCTGGTTGGATTGCAGTGGATTTTTTTTCTTTCCTCTCTCTTTTCTCTCCAACACCTTGGAGATCACACCAACCCTTCTAAAAAAACATTTGTGTCCTCCAGTTTGTGTTCATATCGATTTTTGTTGTCATTCTTTTTGTTACTATTTATTTTGCTTTAATGCCTTTTGAAGTTTAGATTTTCTTCAGTTTGGTCTCTGAACATTTTATTCCATTTGATTTTTATGTCCAATTTGATCCATATTTATTTGATTGCTCTTTTACTGTGTTTTATGCTTAATTTTCTTGATTTATTTATTTTTTAATTTTATCTTTCAATATTTTATTGCATTTATTTTTTAATCCAATTTGATCCTTATTCTTTTAATTATTATATTCTTCTTTTTTCTTGATTTAATTTTTTTTATATTGTCCCTTAACATTTAATTTAATTTAGTTTTTTAATCCAATTGTGGTCTTCATTCTTTCTATTACTTTTTTATTATACTTTTCTTAATTTATTTTGTTTTTTAATTTAGCCTTTAATTATTTTCTTTCATTTTATTTTTATATCATATTTGGTCTGCATTGTTTGGGTATTAAATTGTTATACGATTGAGGATTTTACTTTGTTATTTTCTCATAATTGCCTTTCAACAGGGTAATCCTGAACTCATGCCCGGGCCTGATTTAAATTTGGCTATTTTAGGGTCCTTTATTAAAAATTAATTATTATTTTTTCAAATTCATCACTTGAGATTTGATTATTAGGCCCTAAGCTTCATTATTTGTTTCATTTTTTTTTGTTGTTGAGTTATCTCAATCTCATATCTCGGACAACAGGTTAGTCGAGGGTTGACTCAGATTTTTTTTCCTTTATGTTTTTCTCATAAAATTAGTTTTTTTATAATTTAATCCTTTTGGTATTAAATTATTGACCCTTGAGCCATGTGATTTTTTCATGTTTTTTTCTAATTGGTTATTCTGAGTGTGGATTGGTCAAGTTAACCCAAATTAGCTTATGTTTTCTTTCTCAATGTCTTTCCTATTCGATTAAGTCTTTTTTTTTTCCATAGCTTTTTTTTAAAAGTCTAACTTTTTTATCCTGACACATGTCACAAGTGCCGAGTTAATCAAGTTAACACGTGTTAACTCGAGTTTTATAACTCAAAAGAAGTACAATATATGTGTATTGAACAATATGTATGGTGAAAAAGGAAAAAGAGGAAAAGGATGTGTGAGAAAGAGAAGGAGAGAATGTGCGACAAAGAAATGCAGGAGCGCCAAAGAAAAAATTTAGCATTTTGGGCCTTGGCCCAAATGGTTTGGTATTGTTGGTGGCCACAAATGGTATGGGGTTGCGACCACACACCACGTGAAAGTGATTTTTTTAAAAAATAAAAATATATGCACCACTACCCCTCCTTAATTTTTTTTTTAAATAAATGTGTTTGAAAAACTTAACTAGCAAAGGTGGGGGAACAAAATATTTGACACTTGATCCTTTTGGAGATAAGTGGTCATGGAGTGAAGAAGAATCCTTGATCCTTTTGAAGATAAGGGGGTCACAAGACCTGAAAAATAGTGGTCATAAGGAACTAGAGAGAGATCCATAATCCTTTTAAAGATATTGGAGACATTTTTAGAGATACATTTGGAAAAATGAAGACCTCACCAAAGAGATTTTTATGGAGACACGTTTGAAGACATGAAAACCTCGTTTAGAGCATCTAGTGTGAGAATGATAGGCATAGCTCCTTTTTGCAAAAAAAGTGTGAGCATTACTTATTCACATGTCATTTTACCTTGTCTTTTAAGGAACTAGAGTCGTCATTTTACACTTAAAGGTGCATGCATTAAAGCTCGTTGTTGTATAAAAGGAAGAGTATGAAAAACAATTGCATTGCTGAGACAACATCATAAAGCATATACACTTGATGAGAGAGTTATTAAAAACCCGAGGGTTGAAGTTTTTGTGGTAAGGAGATTAGTTACTATTTTTAAACTTGAAGTTTCTTTAGCTTTGGAAATTTTTTTGGTAAAAAATAAAAGAAAATCAACTAATTTTTTTTTTTCAGTTTTTAACAAACAGCACCACCAGTATTTATAAAATCATAAAAAAACTTAATATAGAAAAGGGTTTTCACATGCTGTGACCCCTGGGCCAAGATTTTCAGACTTAATAACTAAAACAATAGAAATCAATACCTCGAGCTTTGATTTCCAATAAAAAAATTATAGAGACCATGATCTATATTAGTCAAAGATCGAACAATAGAAATCATTTGAATGGTGGATATAATAATGCCTTCCTATTGCTCCCGACCTACACTATAAACAACAGATACGATATTAAGAATATGATTAATAATGAGCAAAAGAGAAAATGATTTGTCAAGGGCACGTTTACCTATTGTATCAATCTGTATATAATTTGATTAATCTCAAGAAAAGTGGGCAGGATCTTTCCGAGCCACAAGATTTTGATACGAAGGGAAAAAGGAAGAAAATTTCAGCTTTTTAGAGCACTTGTACAGTGCCCGTGGCCTCTTGCAGGGGCCCTGTGACATCATATTCCTTCCTTCCTCCACAACTCTTTTATTTTGTTAATGGAGGAGGGTCTTATGGGATCACCATGCTTGGTTTTGCCATGTCTCTCCTCTTTAAAGTTTATCAAGCCACGTGTTGACGCATTTTTGCTATAGAAAACTTCAAGGCAGTAGTATTTAGTGCAAAAGGAAATATTACTCTTTGATTTTAAGTTTTTGGCTCGGAAATCAACAAGAAATGCTAAGCAATGTTTGGCTACTCAAGTCTAGACATCATTACGATATGTGTGTTCACAGGAAGGGATAATGTGTGGGAAAACCACCATGTAGGCATGAGAGGCATTTCACTCATTCTAGTCCAATTCACAGGAAGGGATAATGTGTGGGAAAACCACCATGTAGGCCTTCCTTGTCAAGTTTTCCAGCTGGTATGGGGCTATACGGTCGAAATAAATGGAGTTTGACACCAGTGCATGACATATACAGTACATAAGTGACAGAAAATAATAAAAATGCAAAGAGGGTTCACAGCAATATTCCATCACCAAAAATTACAGAGACATATATATGCAATAGTTATACAGTAAACTTGGCTCCTGAATGAATGTTTTATATAAGAAATTAAGTTTTCAATTTTGTATACAAAAATCTTTCTATATTGATGATGATGGGGCTGCTTTCCAGAGCAAAGCACAATTCCAAGGACATATATGTATATATAAAAGATGCTGGATCAAGACTCATTATATTGTAATCAGGGTTTTGCTCTTTACAGTGCAAGTCAAGGAAATGCAAATTAAAGAGCAAATTGGTTCTTTCACTAGGTTTATTTAACACTATCATATTTATTGGAGTTAAATTGATTTTTTTTTTATTTTTTTAGCATAGTATAAAGACTTTATTATCTTTAAAAAGCAAAAAAAAAACCCTCCTATCCATGAGTTTTTTTATATTTATATTTTTTTCAAAACAATTAAATGACTAGATTTTAAAAAAAATACTAAACTTATTATCAAAGGCTTTTTCATCTTTTCATTATATATATATATTTTTTTTGTTATTGTCACATGGATTAATGGGTGATTTGATAATTTGCTAAATATAAATATTATCTTAAAAAAATAGTTTATGCTTGCATTGCACATTTAAGTGCATGGGTTAAGCCCACGGACTTTGGGTTTTACATGCAGTGTCGCTTATTGGTCAAACATCAAATTCTAAGGCTGTGTTGGAAAGTATTTAATGTTCCCTCCATGCCGGGGTAGTGCATGTTGTCAATAGACCACCAGTTTGGTGTTAAACAACTTTGTTTTCTTCTTTTCTCTTTGATTCTCCCGCCAAACCCTCCAATTTCTCATCTTAGCCCTACAAATTGGTTTATCTTTAAATTTAGTCTATATTATTTTGATTATTATTTTTTTTATATAAATAATTTTTAAATTTGAAATGTTTTTTTAATTTTATTATTCTTCAATTTTTTTTACCTATCAAACTTGATCCTTACTCTTTTGATTGCTATTTTTTTATAATTTTTATAATTTATCTTATTTTTTAATTTCATCCATCATTCTTTTATTTCATTTAATATCAATATCAAATTTGGTCCTCATTCTTTTGATTGCTACTTTTTTATTTTTTATCCTTTTTTTGATTTATTTTATGTTTCAATTTTTATTCCTCATTATTTTATTTCATTTAATTTTTATACCAAATTTGTTCTTATTTTTTTTACTACTATTTGTTTTTTAATTTTGGATAATTAAGAATTTAGCTTCGTGATTTTTTCAGATTTGCTTTCTATGGGGTGATTTGGTCTCATGACTCAGGTCATGAGTTTTGAAAATTAACCCAGTTTAACTTCAACAATTTTTTAGATTTTTTTTTAATTTCATCATTTAATATTATATTATTGGGCCTTCAACTTCATAAGTTTTTCCGCTTTACTTTTTATGGGGTTATTTCGATCTCGTATCTCGAGTCGTGGATTAATTGAGTTATCCTGAGTTGACTCGAGTTGTTTTTGCGATGACTTTTTTACTGATTCTTTTTCAGTTTCACCTTTCATTACTTTGTTTGCTTTAGAGTTGACCTTCATTTTTTTTATTTAATTTTTTTAAGGTTATCTTGCCTTCATAAGCAAGACGCTGGTTTGGCATGCTGACTAAAGTTAGTTTTTTAATAAACAAAATTGATTTTTTTTCAATTCATCCTTCAATATTTGATTTGCTAGTAATTGAGCTTCAATTTTTTTTTCTCTTTATGAAGTTATCTCATTCTCATTAAATTTTTATTTTGTTATCAAATAAGATTGTTGAGACTTTTTAAAAATATTTATAGGGTACTTTTTCTTAATATTAGTAAGCATTTATTTTTTTATTAATTTTTTTATAATCATATTATTAAATCAATTAATGAATTCTAAACTTTTCTTGTTTTTTATTAAATACTATCATTACATAAATATTATTTTTTATATTAAAAAAATTTAACCCGGCCATCAGTCCAACCCAAGGTTGTCAATTTCGTTCTGTTTCGTCCAGAATGGCCGAAACATTCCATACCAATTCAAAAAATAGAACAAAACAGAACAAATTTCATCTCATTTTAAATCTCGGTCCGTTCTGGATTTTTCGGCTAAATTCCGCCCGAAACGTTCCGGTTCCATTCCACATATTCCGTTCCGCTCTTGAAAAGTCATTAAATCAAATTAAACCTTGTTCAATTTAATTAATTAAACCACCCAATTATAAAAAGCTATTTTTCATTACTATTTTCAATAACAATGATATTAATAATAATATTGAAAATTATTATTACTATTTTCATTAACAATAATATTAATTTTTTAAAATTAGATTTATCACTAATATATATAGTTTATATTCATGTTGTTTTTTTCATGTTTATACTTTGTAGGAATTTGAGCAAAACAAAGGATATTTTAGATTTCATTAGCTTTGATAACATTGACCTAACTTTATATTTAAAATATTTGTGTTAAAACATTTTACTTTCATAATATTTTAATATTTTGTTTAAGTTGAATTATTTTAAATTAAAGATCTATATAATCTTGACTATTTAGAAATATTTTAAATTTTAAAATTATATTTGTTTGACATTGTGTTTGTATTGCATAATTTATAATTAATTTATCTTGAATTTGAATTATATATATATATATATATATATATATATATATAACCCAAAAAC
>Ga0325400_1004261_pt1 | contig 13210 bp, 14 predicted proteins | sample PopdelMetagenome_2_FD_205662 | JGI IMG/M metagenome (GOLD analysis project Ga0325400, IMG submission 205662) | Populus deltoides microbial communities from Bellville, Georgia, United States - Xylem-PdKOR-R1 | ecosystem: Host-associated > Plants > Phyllosphere > Stem > Wood/Secondary xylem...
CCGCCTGGTCGTGGCCCGGGTGCAGTCGGTCGACGGCATCACCCGCACGCTGACCTGCCCGGTCGTCAACCTCTGAGGTCCCTCCCCTGAGCAGCGACCCCGGCACCACCCCCGACGGGCCGGACCCCGACGTCGACCCGGACCCCGACCTGGACGCCGACCCCGACGCCGGCGAGGCACCGGAGGCACCGGCCCGGCGGTCCGCCGACCCCACCCGCCGCGCCGCCCTGGTGGCGACGGCGGTGGCCGTCCCCGTGGTCGTGGTGCTGCTCGTGCTCATCCGGGTCCTCGGCCCCGGCGGGGACGACGGCTCCGCCGACGGCGCGGTCGCCGACGTGTCGGGTGCGACGCCCAGCCAGCGGGACGACAGCCCGGTCGAGGTCGAGACCCCACCGATCACACCGGCGATCGACGCCGCGTGCGAGCCGCTCATGGAGCAGCTGCCGCTGGAGGTGGCCGGGGAGACGAGTCGACGTGTCGACTCCGACTCCCCCTACGTCTACGCCTGGGGCGACCCGGCCCAGGTGTTGATCTGCGGTGCCGACGCACCGCCCGGCTTCGTCGTCGGCGGGCCCTCGCTCATCGAGATCAACGGCGTCCAGTGGTTCGTCGACACCACCGACCCGACGGTGAACGTGTTCACCGCCGTCGACCGCACCGTCCTGGTGCAGGTCTCGGTGCCCTCCAGCACAGACGCTGCGCTGGTCACGGCCCTGAGCCCGACGGTCGCCGCGACCGTGCCGTTCACCGAGCCCCAGCCGGCGGAGTGACCCCGCGGCGCTGCCCGTGCGGGACGGGGCTGACCTACGACGAGTGCTGCGGCCCGGTGCTCGCCGGCGCGCCCGCACGGACCGCCGAGGCGATCATGCGCTCCCGGTACAGCGCCTTCGTCGTCGGCGATGCGGCCCACCTGCTGGCCAGCTGGCACCCGCGCACGCGCCCGGCCGACCTCGAGCTGGACGGCGGCACCCGCTGGACGGGCCTGGAGGTGCTGGCCGTCGAGGGCGGCGGGCTGCTGGCCGCCGAGGGCACCGTGGAGTTCCGCGCCTCCTACCGGCGCGACGGCGAGCCGGGCGCCCAGCAGGAGCTCAGCCGCTTCACCCGGGCCGGAGGCCGCTGGGTGTACCTGGACGGCGTCCCCACCGGCTGAGCGGCTCAGCCGCGGGGCAGCCGGTCCAGCTGCTGGGCGACCAGGTCATCGACCTGGTCCAGGGCGTCCCCGGTGTCGGTGGACACCACCGCGACCGAGACGGTGAACGGTCCGTGGGCGCACCAGGCGAACGCGGCCGGGCCGGTGAGCCGGGTGTCCTCGGCCGGGTCCTCGACGGTCAGCGTGGCGCACCCGTCGGGCAGGTCGTCGGGGTCGCGGTCGGGGTTGCCGCCGTAGTACTCGGTGTCGTTGCGGGCCAGGTCGCGCGCGTAGGAGGCCGCGCCGTCGGTGCCCTCGAACTGGTCGACGAAGACCGACGTCAGGTCCTCGTCGCTGCCCCAGAAGCGCTCCCAGCCCCAGCGGTAGCCGTACTCGGTGAGCACCTGCTCCTCGCGCTGGGCGTCCTCGGCGTAGCCGGCGACGTCGGCCAGCGACTTGGGCCCGGCGGGCGGGTCGAGCTCGGCGTCGGGCACCTGCGGGCGGCCGGAGGGCACCTCGGTGACCACCAGGTCGCCCAGGCCCCCCACGTCGCCGGGCAGCGCGCCCACCTCGCCGGTGGCCGCCGGGGTGGCGGTGCCGGCCACCCCGGCCGAGCAGCCCGCCAGCGGGGCCAGCGCCAGCACCAGCAGGCCGGCCAGCGGCCTCACCCCTGGGCCAGGGCGCCGGCCACCAGCCGGTCCACCAGCGTGGGGTAGTCGACGCCGGAGGCCGCCCACATCCGCGGGAACATCGAGATGGGGGTGAACCCGGGCATGGTGTTGACCTCGTTGACCACCAGCCGGTCGGCGCCGGTGGCCGCGTCGGTGGCGAGGAAGAAGTCGACCCGGGCCAGTCCGCGGCAGTCCAGCGCCAGGTAGGCCCGGCGCGAGACCTCCTGCACCGCGGCGGTCTGCTCCGGGGTCAGGGCGGCGGGGACGTCGAAGTCGACCGCGTCGTCGAGGTACTTGGCGTCGAAGTCGTACCAGTCGACGCCGGCGTGCAGCCGGATCTCCGCGGGCAGGCTGGTCTCGGGCAGCCCGCCGCCCACCGCGGCCAGCACGCCGCACTCGACCTCGCGGCCGGGGACGGCGGCCTCGACGACGACCTTGGTGTCGACGGCGGCGGCGGTGGCCACGGCGGCGTCGAGGTCTGCCCAGTCGGTGACCCGGGTGATGCCGATGCTGGAGCCGGCGCGGGAGGGCTTGACGAACACCGGCAGGCCCAGCCGGTCGCGGTGCTCCTGGGTGAGCGCGGCCGGGTCGGTGGTCAGCGCACCGGCGGCGTCGCGCAGCACGACGTGGTCGCCCTGCTCGATGCCGGCCGCGGTGAGCAGCTTCTTGGTGAACTCCTTGTCCATGCTCGCCGCCGAGGCGAACACCCCGGAGCCGACGTAGGGCAGGCCGCTCATCTCCAGCAGGCCCTGCACGGTGCCGTCCTCGCCGTAGGCGCCGTGCAGCACGGGGAAGACGACGTCGACGTCGGTGAGCCGGCCGAAGGCCTCGCCGGGCTCGAGCACCGACAGGCCGCGCCCGCCCGGGTCGCCGACCAGGGAGACCGACGTCCCCCCGGCGACCTCGGGCAGCCGGCCGCCCTCGATGGCCAGCCCGGCGCCGTCGTGCAGCACCCAGCCGCCCTCCCGGGTGATGCCGACGGGCACCACCTCGTAGCGGTCGGGGTCCAGGGCGGCCATCACGCTGCCCGCGGACACGCACGAGATGGCGTGCTCCGCGCTCCGCCCCCCGAAGACGACGGCGACCCTGGTCCTGCGTGCTCCCGCGCTCATCGCAGGCGACCCTAGCGGGCCCGGTCAGACGAGCGTGTCCAGCGCGCGGGTCAGGTCGGCCACCAGGTCCGCGGTGTCCTCGATGCCGCAGGAGAACCGCACGAAGCCCTCGGCGACGGCGTCCCCGCCCCACTGGGCCCGCCGGTCCACCGTGGAGTGCACGCCGCCGAAGCTGGTCGCGGCCAGCCAGAGGTCGCTGGCCCGCACCAGGGCGTGCACCGCGGCCTCGTCGGCCAGGGTCGCCGACACCACGCCGTTCATCCGCAGCATCTGCCGCGACGCCAGGTCGTAGGAGGGGTCGCCGGGCCGGCCGGGCCAGCGGACGCCGGTGGCGGCCGGGTGGTCGGCCAGCAGGTCGGCGACGGCGGCCGCGGTGGTGGCCTGCCGGGCCAGCCGCAGGTCCAGGGTGGACAGCGACCGGTGGGCGAGCCAGGCGTCGAAGGCGCCGGGGCCGTTGCCGGTGCGGTCGCGCCACGCCTTGAGCCGGGTGTGCAGCTGCCGCCCGCGCTCGGTGCGGGCGGCGGTGACGTGACCCATGAGCAGGTCGCTGTGCCCGGTGAGCGCCTTGGTGTCGGCGGCCAGCACGAGGTCGGCGCCGAGCTCCAGCGGGCGCTGGCCCAGCGGGGTGGCGGTGGTGTTGTCCACGGCCAGGACGGCGCCGGCCGCCCGGGTGGCCGCGGCGACGGCGGCGATGTCGCAGACGTCGAGCTCGGGGTTGGACGGCGTCTCCAGCAGCACGAACGCCGCACCGTCGAGGTCCCCGCGGGCGGCGACCTCGGCGATCTGCAGCGTCGGCACCTGCTGCACCTGGATGCCGAAGCGGGTCAGCTCGCCCTCGCCGAACGCCCGGGTCTGGTAGTAGCCGTCGCTGGGCACCACGACCCGGTCCCCCGCGCCGGCGACGGCGAGCACGGCCGCGCTGATCGCGGCCATCCCGGTCGCGAAGACCAGGCACTCGCCGCCGTCCAGGTCGCCGACGGCGCGCTCGAGCACCCGCAGCGTGGGGTGCCCGGGCCGGGCGTAGAAGTCGGTGGCGTAGGGGTCCTCGCCCAGGTGGTAGGGCGCGGCGAAGACCGGGGAGGGCCGCAGCGGGGCGCCCGGCGCCACCGGTTCGTCGCCGCCGCGCACCACGCGGGTGCCGTCGCCGAGGTCACTCACTCTTGGCCTCCCGGCTCATGATCTCCCGGACCATCTGCACCGGGGACTCGCCCTCGTGGCACACCCGCACGACGGCCTCGGTGATCGGGACGTCGACGCCGTGCGCCTGCGCGAGGTCGAGGACCGAGCGGCAGGACTTCACGCCCTCGGCGGTCTGCCGGGTCGCCGCGACCGTCTCCTCCAGGCTCATCCCGCGGCCCAGGTGCTCGCCGAACGTCCGGTTGCGCGACAGCGGGGAGGAGCAGGTGGCCACCAGGTCGCCCAGGCCGGCCAGCCCCGCGAAGGTCAGCGGGTCGGCCCCCAGCGCCTGGCCCAGCCGCGCGGTCTCGGCCAGCCCGCGGGTGATCAGCGAGGCCCGGGTGTTGTCGCCGAACCCCAGGCCCTCGGCGACGCCGGCGGCCAGCGCGATGACGTTCTTGACCGCGCCGCCGAGCTCGCAGCCGACGACGTCGGGGTTGGTGTAGGGCCGGAAGTACCGGGTGTGGCACGCGGCCTGCAGCGCCTCGGCGCGGTCGGTGTCGGCGCAGGCGATGACGGTGGCCGAGGGCTGCTCCTCGGCGATCTCGCGGGCCAGGTTCGGGCCGCTGAGCACCGCGACCCGGTCGGCGGAGGCGCCGGTGACCTCGCGGACCACCTCGCTCATCCGCCGGGTGCTGCCCAGCTCGATGCCCTTCATCAGCGACAGCAGGGTGGCGTCCCCGGGCACCAGGGAGGCCCAGTCGGCGAGGTTGGCGCGCAGGGACTGCGACGGGATCGACAGCACCACCAGGTCCGCGCCGTCCAGGGCGCGGGCGGGGTCGTCGGTGGCGGTGACGCCGTCGGGCAGCCGGATGCCGGGCAGGTAGTCGGCGTTCTCCCGGTCGGCGGTGATCGCGGCGGCGAGCTCGGGCCGGCGGGCGAACAGGGTCACCTCGGAACCGGCGTCGGCCAGCACCTTGGCGAACGTCGTGCCCCAGCTGCCGGCGCTCAGCACCGCTGCCCGGACGGCCCTGGTCACGCGGCCCCCGCCGAGCCGGGCAGGTCGCCCGCGGTGCGGCCCGGCCGCGGGTGCACGGCCAGCGGCGGGGTGGTGCCGCGGATCTCCCCGAGCTGCGCGCGCACCTGCCCCATCAGCCGGTCGGTGGTCTCGCGCAGCAGGTCGACGGTGACCGGGCGGCCCGACCGCACCTGGGCGCGCAGGTCGGACAGGTCGACCGGCTCCCCGACCAGGTACTCGGCGCGGGTGCGCAGCCGCAGGTGCAGCTTCTTGGTGTGGTAGTCGTGCACCCGCTGCGGGCCCCACTGGGCCAGCGGGACGACGACGGCGTCGCTGGTCAGCGCCAGGCGCGCGGCACCGGTGCGGGGCTGCATGGGCCACCAGTCCGGGTCGCGGGTGACCGACCCCTCCGGGTAGATGATCACGACCTCGCCGTCGGCGAGGGCCTGCTCGGCGGCGTGCATCGAGCTCTGCGCCGCCGAGGTGCCGCGGAAGACCGGGATCTGCCCGGCCGACCGCAGGATGGTGCCGGCCAGGCCCTTGAACACCGATGACTTGGCCAGGAAGCGGGGGACGCGGCCGGCGTCGTAGACCAGCATCGCGCAGGCCAGCGGGTCCAGCACCGAGACGTGGTTGGCGACCAGCAGCACCCCGCCGGTGGCCGGGATGCGCTCGGCGTGCCGCAGCCGCAGGTCGTACAGCAGGCCGGCGACCGGCCAGACCACCACCAGGCACATCCGCAGCGCCCACGTCAGCGGCGGCCGCGGCCGCCAGCGTCGTCGGGGCCACCTGCTCCCCGGGGCGGGGGCGACGTCGGGTTGCACCCGGTCAGTCTGCCCCGTCCTCCCCGGCCGGCCGCTGACCGCCCGGCTCAGCCGCCCCCTCCGCCTCCCCCGCCACCCAGCATCCAGGCGTTGCGGTTCACCGCGCCCCGGGCGTCGGCGGCCGGGCGCTGCGCGCCGCCGGCGTACCAGCCCGCGCGGCGCCGGCGCAGGCCCCGGACCAGCAGCGCACCGAGGAGGACCACCACCAGGACGACGACCGCGGCCACCATGGCCGCACCGTAGGGCCCGGCGGGGCCGTCGGCGCGGTCGTTCACCGACAGTTCACCCAGCGGCGTGTGGGAGCGTGGGGACGTGCAGCGCTGGTCGGTGGTGGTCCCCGCCAAACGGCTGGCCGTGGCCAAGACCCGGCTGGGCCCCACCGGCACCCGGGCGGCCCACGAGGAGCTGGTGCTGGCCATGCTCGGCGACACCCTGGACGCGGTCCTGGGCTGCCCCGCCGTCGGTGCGGCCTGGGTGGTCACCGACGACCCGCGCGCCGCCGCCGTGGCCGCCGCGGGCGGCGCCCGGGTGGTGCCCGACGCCCCGGCCGCCGGGCTGGACGCCGCCCTCCGCCACGGCGCGCTCGCGACCGGGAACCCGCTGGTCGCGGCCCTGCACTCCGACCTCCCGGCGCTGCGCGCGGGCGAGCTGGCCGGCGCGCTGGGGGCCGCGGCCGCCCAGTGGCGCGCCTTCGTCGCCGACGCCGACGGCACCGGGACGACGCTGCTCGCGGTCACCGACGGCGTCCTCGCACCGGCCTTCGGGCCGGGCTCGGCGGCGGCGCACGCCGCGTCGGGGGCGGTGCCGCTGGAGGGCGGCTGGCCGGGCCTGCGGCGCGACGTGGACACCCCCGCGCACCTGGCCGAGGCCGCCGCGCTGGGCACCGGGCCGCGCACCCGGGCGGCGCTGGGAGCGGCCTGCGCGTGAGCACCGGCCGTTCACCGGCGTAGGCCAAGATGACGCCGTGCCCGACACGCAGACCGAGGCGGCTCCCCCCGCCCTCCAGGACCCCGACCGCTTCCTCAACCGCGAGCTGTCCTGGCTGGACTTCAACGCCCGCGTGCTGGAGCTGGCCGAGCGCGAGGACGCGCCCCTGCTGGAGCGCCTGAAGTTCCTGGCCATCTTCGCCAGCAACCTCGACGAGTTCTACATGGTCCGCATCGCCGGCCTGAAGCGCCGGCAGAGCACCGGGCTCACCGTCCGCTCCCCCGACGGGCTGACCATCCGCGAGCAGCTGGCCCGCATCGCTGACCGCACCCAGGACCTGGTCGCCCGGCACGCCGGCGTCTTCGTCGAGGACGTGCTGCCGCGGCTGGAGGAGAACGGCATCCGGATCGTGCACTGGGGCGAGGTCGGGGACGGCGAGTCCATGCGGCTGCGCGAGTACTTCCGCGACCAGGTCTTCCCGGTGCTCACCCCGCTGGCCGTCGACCCCGCGCACCCCTTCCCCTACATCTCCGGGCTGTCGCTGAACCTGGCCGTGTCGGTGCGCGACCCCGAGTCCGGCGCACCCCGCTTCGCCCGCGTGAAGGTGCCCGACAACGTGCCGCGCTTCGTCCCGGTGCACACCGACGACGACCAGTCGGTGTTCCTGCCGCTGGAGGACCTCATCTCCGCGCACCTGGGGCAGCTGTTCCCCGGGCTGGACGTCATCGACCACCACCTGTTCCGGGTCACCCGCAACGCCGACGTCGAGGTCGAGGAGGACCGCGACGAGGACCTGTTGCAGGCCCTGGAGCGGGAGCTGCAGCGCCGCCGGTTCGGTCCCGCCGTCCGGCTGGAGGTCACCGACTCGATGGACCCGCAGATCCTCGACGTCCTCATGCACGAGCTCGAGGTGGCCCCGGCCGACGTGCTGCACGTCCCGGGCCTGCTGGACCTGGCGTCGTTGATGGCGCTCTACGGCCTGGACCGGCCCGAGCTCAAGGACGAGCCGTTCGTGCCGGGCACCCACCCGCGGCTGACCGACGGCGAGGCGCCCAAGAGCTTCTTCGCCACGCTGCGCGAGGGCGACGTGCTGCTGCACCACCCCTACGACTCCTTCGCCACCAGCGTGCAGCGGTTCATCGAGCAGGCCGCCGCCGACCCGCACGTGCTGGCCATCAAGCAGACGCTGTACCGGACCTCGGGTGACTCCCCGATCGTGCAGGCGCTCATCGAGGCCGCCGAGGCCGGCAAGCAGGTCGTCGTGCTGGTCGAGATCAAGGCCCGCTTCGACGAGGAGGCCAACATCAGCTGGGCCAAGACGCTGGAGCGCGCCGGCTGCCACGTGGTGTACGGCCTGGTGGGGCTCAAGACGCACTGCAAGACCGCGCTGGTGGTCCGGCGGGAGAACGGCGTCCTGCGGCGGTACTGCCACATCGGCACCGGCAACTACAACCCCAAGACCGCGCGCATCTACGAGGACCTCGGCATCCTCACCGCCGACCCGCGGGTGGGCGCCGACCTCACCGACCTGTTCAACACCCTCACCGGGTACTCCCGGCAGACCACCTACCGGTCGCTGCTGGTCGCCCCGCACGGGATCCGGGCCGGGCTGCTGGAGAAGATCCGCCGGGAGGCGCGGCACGCCGCGGAGGGCCGGCCGGCCGGCATCCGGATCAAGGTGAACTCGCTGGTCGACGAGGAGCTCATCGACGCCCTCTACGAGGCCTCGGCCGCCGGGGTGCCGGTGGAGCTGTGGATCCGCGGCATCTGCGCGCTGCGCCCGGGCGTGCCCGGCCTGTCGGACAACATCCGGGTGCGCTCGGTCGTGGGCCGGTTCCTGGAGCACTCCCGGGTCATCCACGTGGCCAACGACGGGACGCCGGAGTGGTGGCTGGGCAGCTCGGACCTCATGCACCGCAACCTGGACCGCCGGGTCGAGGTGCTGCTCCGGGTCAGCGACCAGCACGCCGCCGACCAGCTGCAGCGGATGTTCGACGGTGCGATGGCCGACGACGTCCGCAGCTGGCAGCTGGGCGCCGACGGCACCTGGACCCGCACGGGCGAGCACGACTTCCAGGTGCGGGTGATGGCCGGTGAGCTCGCTGGCTGAGCGCGTGCAGCCCGCCGCCGGCGGCGCCGTGTGGCGGCTGGGCGACGGCGGGGTGCTGGAGACCGCGGTGGTGCACCGGCCCAAGTACGACGACTGGTCCATACCCAAGGGCAAGCTGGACGGCGGGGAGCACCCGCTGCAGGCCGCCGTGCGGGAGGTCGGCGAGGAGACCGGGCTGACCGTGGCGGTGGGCCGGCGCAGCGTGCAGACCCGGTACACCCACAAGCACGGCCCCAAGCGGGTGGACTACTGGACGATGCAGCACGTGGCCGGCGAGTTCGTCGTCAACGACGAGGTCGACGAGCTGCGCTGGCTGCCGGTCCCGCAGGCCTCCGAGCTGGTCACCCACCCGCACGACGCGGCCGTGCTGGCCGACCTGGCCCGCACCGACGTGCCCCGGACGCCGACCCTGCTGCTGGTGCGGCACGCCAGCGCCGGGGAGCGCGGTGACTTCGCCGGCCCGGACGACGAGCGCCCGCTGGACGCCCGGGGGCGCGCGCAGGCCACCCGGCTGGCGCAGCTGCTGACCGCCTTCGGCCCCACCGAGGTGCTGGCCGCACCACCGCTGCGCTGCGTGCAGACGGTGACCCCGCTGGCGCAGGCGCTGGGCCTGCCGCTGGGCAGCGTCCCGGAGCTCGGCGAGGACGGCTTCGGCGACGACCCGCAGGCCGGCATCGACCGGGTGGAGGGCTGGCTGGAGCCGCGGCCCTCCCCCGGGGTCACGGTGGTGTGCAGCCAGGGCGGAGCCATCCCGTCGGTGCTGATGGCGCTGGGCGTGCGCTTCCCCGGGACGGCGGGCTCGCTGTGGCCGCCGTCGGCCAAGGGCAGCGTGTGGGTGCTGGGCGGCCGGCCGGGCCGGCTGCTGGCCGACTACTACCGGGACTTCCCGGCCGACCCCGACGTCTAGGCCCCGACAGCTGGACCCCGAGGCTAGGCCCGGCGGCGCAGGCCGGCCGTGACCAGCCCGAGGACGACGACCGCCACCAGCGCCACCACGACGACCGTGCCGGTGGTGCCGGCGGTGGACCCGGTCGGCTCCGTGGTGCGGGGCTGCTCGGCCGCGGCCGCAGGCGTGCTCGCCGCGGGGGTGCTCGCCGCGGGCGTGCTGGGCGCCGGGGCGCTGGTAGCCGGTCCGGCCACCGGCACGGGGCCGGCGTAGGTGAAGCCGAGGGTGCCGGTGAGGTCGTGCCCGTCGGCGGAGGTGACCGCCCAGGTCACGGTGTGCGCACCGGTCGTGGTGGCGGCCACCGGGACGGTGACCGTGCTGCCGTCGGCGACCGCCGAGGTGGACACGGTGCCGCCGTCCGGGCCGGTCACGGCCACCTCGGGGCCGCGCACGGTGCTGCTGAAGGTGAGCACCACCGCGGGCAACGCCTCGGTGACGGTGCTGCCGTCCGCCGGCGAGGACGCGGTGAGGCCGGCGTGGGCCTGCGCGGTCCCCGGTGCGGCGAGCAGCGCGCCCACGGCGAGGAGCAGGGACAGCAGCAGGCGGGTGGCGCGGGTGGGCACGGCGGGCCTCTCGGTCGGGGGCGTCCCCGGTGCAGTCGTCCGCCGTCCGCCCCTGGTTCCCGTGGGTGGCCGGGCGGCGAGCCCGGCCACCGACCGGGTCAGACCGGGGTGGTGGTCGGCTTCCAGGACGGGCGCTGCGCCTCGTAGGCGTCGATGTCCTCGAGGTGCCGCTCGGTGAGCCCGATGTCGTCCAGGCCCTCCATCAGGCGCCAGCGGGTGTAGTCGTCGATCTCGAACCCGACGACCCGGTCGGCCCAGCGGACCTCCCGGGCACCGAGGTCGACGGTGACCTGCAGGGCGGGGTCGGCCTCGGCGGCGTCCTGCAGCGCCTCGACGTCGGCGGCCGGCAGCACCACGGTGAGCAGGCCGGACTTGGTCGAGTTGTTGCGGAAGATGTCGGCGAACCGGGGGCTGATGACGACCTTGAACCCGCCGTCGAGCAACGCCCAGTTGGCGTGCTCGCGGGAGGAGCCGGTGCCGAAGTCGGGGCCGGCGACCAGGATCGAGGCGCCGGCGTGCTCGGGCCGGTTGAGCACGAAGTCGGGCTCGTTGGTGCGCCAGGCGATGAACAGGCCGTCCTCGAACCCGGTGCGGGTGATCCGCTTGAGGTACTCGGCCGGGATGATCTGGTCGGTGTCGACGGCGCTGCGGCGCAGCGGGGCCGCGGTGCCGGTGTGGGTGGTGAAGGCGTCCATGCTCAGGCTCCAGCGGTCTGCAGGTCGGCCGGGGCGGTCAGCTTCCCGGTGAGGGCGGTGGCGGCGGCGACGGCGGGCGAGACCAGGTGGGTGCGCCCACCCTTGCCCTGCCGGCCCTGGAAGTTGCGGTTGGACGTCGACGCCGACCGCTCGCCGGGCTGCAGCTGGTCGGGGTTCATGCCCAGGCACATCGAGCAGCCCGCGCCGCGCCACTCGGCGCCGGCCTCGGTGAACACGGCGTCCAGGCCCTCGTCCTCGGCCTGCTGCTTGACCGCGACCGACCCGGGGACGACGAGCATCCGGGTGTCGGCGGCGACCTTCCGGCCACGCAGCAGCTCGGCGGCCACCCGCAGGTCCTCGATCCGGCCGTTGGTGCAGGAGCCGAGGAACACCGTGTCGACGGGGATCTCGCGCATCGGGGTGCCGGCGGTCAGGCCCATGTAGGCCAGCGCCGCCTCGGCCGCCGTGCGGTCGGTCTCGTCGGCGAAGTCGGCGGGGTCGGGGACCGAGCCGCTGATCGGCAGGCCCTGGCCGGGGTTGGTGCCCCAGGTGACGTAGGGGGTCAGGGACGCGGCGTCGATGACGACCTCGCGGTCGAACACGGCGTCCTCGTCGGTGCGCAGCTCGCGCCAGGCGGCGACGGCGGCGTCCCAGTCGGCTCCGGACGGGGCGTGCTCGCGGCCGCGCAGGTACTCGAAGGTCGTCTCGTCGGGGGCGATGAGGCCCGCGCGGGCGCCGGCCTCGATCGACATGTTGCAGATCGTCATCCGCGACTCCATGGACAGCGCCTCGATCGCGGTGCCCCGGTACTCCACGACGTGGCCCTGGCCGCCGTTGGTGCCGATCTCGGCGATGACGGCCAGGATGATGTCCTTGGCGCTGACCCCGACCGGCAGCTCGCCGTCGACCCGCACCGACATCTGCTTCGCGGGCCGCTGCGGCAGCGTCTGGGTGGCCAGCACGTGCTCGACCTCGCTGGTGCCGATGCCGAAGGCCAGGGCGCCGAAGGCGCCGTGGGTGGAGGTGTGGCTGTCGCCGCAGACGATGGTCATGCCCGGCTGGGTCAGGCCCAGCTGCGGGCCGATGACGTGCACGATGCCCTGGTCCCGGGTGCCCATGGGGGCCTGCCGGATGCCGAACTCCGCGGTGTTGCGCCGCAGCGCCTCGACCTGCGCGCGGCTGACCGGGTCGGCGATGGGGGCCAGCAGGTCCGTCGTCGGGACGTTGTGGTCCTCGGTGGACATGGTCAGGTCGGGACGGCGGACGGTGCGCCCGGCCGCACGGAGCCCGTCGAAGGCCTGCGGGCTGGTGACCTCGTGCACCAGGTGCAGGTCGATGTAGAGCAGGTCCGGCTCGCCCTCGGTGCGTCGCACCACGTGCTGCTCGTAGACCTTCTGCGCCAGGGTCGCTCCCACGGCTGCGCCTCCTCCGGCTCGTTTGCATTCCCATTCAGTGGGATGCAAGTATCAGCTCGTGGGACAGCCTAACCCCGTCGGCGTGCTGGACAAAGCAGTGTCGATCCTGCACGCCGTCGCCGAGGACCCGGCGACGCTGGCCGAGCTGGTCGAGCGCACCGGCCTGCCGCGCGCCACCGCGCACCGGCTCGCCGTGGCGCTCGAGGGGCACCGGCTCGTGCGCCGCCGTCCCGACGGCTCCTGGGCACCCGGGCCGGCCCTGGCCGAGCTCGGCCGGGGCAGCCGCGACCGCGCCGACCAGCTCGCCGAGGCCGCGACCCGGCACCTGGTCACCCTGCGCGACGCCAGCGGGGAGAGCGCCCAGTTCTACGTCCGCGACGGCTCCGCGCGGGTCTGCGTGGCCGCCGCCGAGCGGCTGTCCGGGCTGCGCGACACCGTGCCGGTGGGCGCCCGGCTGCCGATGACCGCCGGCTCGGCCGCGCACGCCCTGCTGGCCTTCGCCCCCGCCGAGGAGGTCACCCCGCTGCTGCAGGCGGCCTCCTTCACCGCCCGCACGCTGCTCGACGTCCGCCGCCGCGGCTGGGCGCACAGCGTCGCCGAGCGCGAGCCCGGGGTGGCCTCGCTGTCGGCCCCGGTGCGGGACGGCGCCGGCGGGGTGCTGGGGGCGGTCTCGGTGTCGGGTCC
>Ga0325400_1004262_pt1 | contig 13210 bp, 11 predicted proteins | sample PopdelMetagenome_2_FD_205662 | JGI IMG/M metagenome (GOLD analysis project Ga0325400, IMG submission 205662) | Populus deltoides microbial communities from Bellville, Georgia, United States - Xylem-PdKOR-R1 | ecosystem: Host-associated > Plants > Phyllosphere > Stem > Wood/Secondary xylem...
TGGGACGGGCGCGCTTCCGGTTCCGCCTCGGGTCTGGGCGGTGACCGGAACGTCCGCCCCGGTGGGAACAGGGCGAGTGATCGTTTACGGCGTAAACTCCGGTATCTTCAAAGTGACAGCCCTGATGAGTGATCGCCACTCGTAGATGTCGCGCCGGTCACACGGCGGCGCACCAGGGGCTGCTGGTCGGGCCGTCGCCCCGCGGCCGTGGCGCTGGACGCCCTGGCGCGCCCGCCCTGTCCGGTGGGCAGCGGAGCCCACCGCCCAGGGGGGGCCTCGAGTCGGGCTGGCGGTGCCGCGTCTGCAGGTGTCGTAGGACCGACCTCGTCGGGGCAGGTCCTCGACGCCGGCCCGTGCGATGGCCACCGAGCCGACCGAGCCGCGTCGCTGGGGGCGGTGGGCCGGGCGAGCGGTGAGTGCGTGGTGCGGACCGGCGATCTGGGTCACCACGGGCACCACCAGGGGCCGTCTCGGGGGAGGGCTCGGCGGAGCGGCTGGCTCGCGATGTTCACCGATGCGTCGTCCAGCAGATGCCGCCCGTGCCCCGGAGCGCAGCAGCCGGGCCAGAGGTTTCGCCGGGCGGCCCGCGCAGCGGTCGCCGGATCCTGCTCTGGAGAGGTCTCATGCGCCTGCACGCCCGCCTGGCCGCCCTGCTCGCCGCCGGTGCCCTCATCGCCCCCTTGGCCGCCTGCGCCCCACCCACCGCAGAAGCCGGGGCCGCCTCGACCGCCTCCGACGGCACCGCCTGGGGCACCACCACCTCCGCCGAGGCCGGGGGTGGCATGGACGCCCTGGTCGCCGCCGCCAAGGAGGAGGGAGAGCTCAACGTCATCGCCCTGCCCCCGGACTGGGCCAACTACGGCGCCATCATCGATGCGTTCGAGCAGGAGTACGGGATCACGGTCAACTCCGACCAGCCCGATGCCGCCAGCCAGGACGAGATCGACACCGCCGAGCGCCTCGCCGGGCAGGACGGCGCGCCCGACGTCTTCGACCTCGGCCAGTCCGTCACCCTGGCCAACACCGACCAGTTCGCCCCCTACCAGGTGGCCACGTGGGACGACATCCCCGCCGCCAACAAGGAGGAGACCGGGCTCTGGGTCAACGACTACGGCGGCTACATGTCCATCGGCTACGACTCCGCCAAGGTCCCCGCGCCCACCACCGTCGCCGACCTGCTCAAGCCCGAGTACAAGGGCGCAGTCGCTCTCAACGGCGACCCCACGCAGGCCGGCGCCGCCTTCAGCGGCGTCGTGATGGCCGCGCTCGGCAACGGCGGGTCCGCTGACGACCTCACCCCCGGGGTCAGCTTCTTCTCCCAGCTCGACGACGCCGGCAACTTCCTCCCGGTGGACCCGACGGCGGCCACGATCACCTCGGGTCAGACCCCGGTGGTCATCGACTGGGACTACCTCAACGCGGCGATCACCACGGACCTGCCGACCTGGAAGGTCGTGGTCCCCACCGGCGCGGTGACCTCCCAGTACTACAACCAGGCCATCAACAAGGACGCCCCCCACCCTGCGGCCGCGCGCCTGTGGCAGGAGTTCCTCTACTCCGACGAGGGCCAGAACCTGTGGCTGGCCGGCGGGGCGCGTCCCATCCGCGCCGACGCGATGGTCGCCGCAGGCACGATCGACCAGGCCGAGTACGCCGAGCTGCCCGCGGTCTCGGGCACGCCGGTGGCGCTGACCCCGGAGCAGACCGAGGCCGGGGCCCAGCAGCTGGCCAGCACCTGGGCGGCCGCGGTCTCGTGACCGCTCTGGCAGCGGGCCGGCGCACGGCCTCCCGCAGCAGCGGGCGCCTCGCCTCAGAGGTGACGGCCGCCGCCGGTCTGCTGCCCTTCGGGGCCCTGGTGGTCCTGTTCCTCCTCATCCCGCTCGGGGTCGTCTTCGCTGGAGCGCTGCTGGACGAGTCCGGGCGCCCGACGCTCGGGGGCCTGGCGGCCCTGGGAGACCCGGTCGTGCGGTCGGCGTTCGCGCGCAGCTTCGAGCTGTCCGCGATCACGGCCGCCGTCGGAGCGGTGCTGGGAGCCGCTGTCGCAACCGTGGTCGCCGGCTCCTCACCCACCTCGGCGCTGCGCCGGGTGGTCGTGGCCGCGTGCGGGGTGCTCTCCCAGTTCGCCGGGGTGCCGCTGGCCTTCGCCCTGGTGGCCACCATCGGCCTGTCCGGCGTGGTCACCCAGCTGCTGGGCGGCGCGGGCGTGGACCTGTACGCCTCCGGGGTGTGGCTGTTCGACACCCCCGGGCTGGTGCTCGCCTACACCTGCTTCCAGGTGCCGCTCATGGTCATCGTCTTCCTGCCCGCGCTCGACGGGGTGCGCCCCGCCTGGCGCGAGGCGAGCCTGACCCTGGGCGGGACCCGCTGGCAGCACTTCCGCCTCGTGTCGGTGCCGGTGCTCGCCCCGGCCTTCACCGGGGCGCTGCTGCTGCTGTTCGCCAACGCGCTGTCGGCGTACGCCACTGCCGCCGCGCTCGTGAGCCAGGGGTCCTCCATCGTCCCGCTGCAGATCCGGAGGGCCCTGTCCAGCGACGTGCTGGTCGGGCAGCAGGACCTGGCCAGCACCTTGGCCGTGGGCATGGTCCTCGTGGTCGCCGTCGTCATGGGGGCCCAGGCCCTCGTGCAGCGCCGCACCGCGCGGTGGCTGCGATGAGCCGGCACCACACCGGTCCACGGGCGGGAGCGGGTGCCCGCACCATCCGGTGGACCGTGCTGGGGGTGGCCGCCGCGGCGGCCCTGGTCCCGTTGCTGGCGATGCTGGACTTCAGCACCCGCACCCCCACCGGGGGCAGGTCGGGCCAGGCGTGGTCGTCACTGGCCACCGACCCCGACCTGTCTGCGGCGATCCTGGTCTCCCTGCAGCTGGCGCTGCTGACGGCGGTCGTGGTCGTGGCGCTGCTGCTGCCGACGATGCTCCTGGTGGCGCTGCGCCTGTCCTGGGCGCGCCAGCCGCTGGAGCTGGTGTGCCTGCTGCCGCTGGCCGTTCCCGCCGTGGTCGTGGTGGTGGGCGTCGCGCCGGTCTACGCCTGGGTGGTCCACCTGCTCGGCAGCTCTCCGCTGAACCTCGTCTTCGTCTACGCCGTGCTCGCGCTCCCGTACGCCCACCGGGCACTCGCTGCGGGTCTGGGGGGTCTGGACCTGCGCACCCTGGTCGAGGCGGCGCGCAGTCTGGGCGCCCGCTGGCCCGACGTCGTCCTGAAGGTCGTGCTGCCCAACCTCACCGGCGCCGTGGCGAGCACGGTGGTCCTCGTGGTCGCCGTCGTGCTGGGGGAGTTCACCGTGGCCTCCCTGCTCGGCTACGACACGCTGCCCGTCGCCATCAACCTGGTCGGCAAGCGGGACGCCGAGCTGTCGGTCGCGGCGTCGCTGGCCTCGTTGGTGCTGGCCTTCGTCCTGCTGCTCGGACTGTCGCTGCTGCCCGTGGGCCGGCGGCGTCGGGCCGCACCGGCCGCTGCCGTCCTCTCACCCACCCCCGCCGCGCCCCCTGGAACCGGAGCACCGTCGTGAGCACCGCCACCCGTCAGAACACCACCGGCGCCACGGGTACCAGAGCGCCCGGGGGCGTGGAGGTCCGTCTGGAGGGGCTGCGCCGCAGCTTCGGTGACGTGGCAGCCCTGGACGGTCTCGACCTCACCATCAGCCCGGGGGAGCTGGTGGCGCTGCTGGGACCGTCCGGGTGCGGCAAGACCACCGCACTGCGGGTGCTCGCAGGTCTGGAGCGGGCCGATGCCGGCACGGTCGTCGTCGGCGGCCGCGACCTGGCACGTGTTCCCGCGCACCGGCGGGGCATGGGGATGGTCTTCCAGGCCTACAGCCTGCTGCCGCACCTGGACGCCCTCGACAACGTCGCCTTCGGCCTGAGGCTGCGCGGGATGGGCGCAGCTGAGCGGCGCCGGCGCGCAGGGGACGCCTTGGAGCTGGTGGGTCTGAGCGCGCAGGCCCACCGCTTCGCACCGCAGATGTCCGGCGGTCAGCAGCAGCGGGTGGCCCTGGCCCGGGCCCTGGCGGTGCAGCCCTCGGTGCTGCTGCTGGACGAGCCGTTCTCGGCGCTGGACGCCAAGGTGCGCGAGCAGCTGCGCGAGGAGGTGCGTCGGATCCAGCGCGAGGTCGGGACGACGACGCTGCTGGTCACCCACGACCAGGAGGAGGCGCTGTCGGTCGCTGACCGCGTCGGGGTGGTGCGTGCTGGGCGGCTGGAGCAGGTGGCTGTTCCGCAGGAGCTGTACCGGCGACCCGCGACCCCCTTCGTGGCGGAGTTCGTGGGGCAGGTCAACCGCGTCGCCTGCGAGGTGGGCGCAGGTGGAGCGCAGGTGCTGGGGCGGCGGCTCCCGCTGCTGCCCGGCTCGACCACCACGTCGGGAGCGGGCACGGCGCTGCTGCGTCCGGAGGACGTCGAGGTGGTGCTGGAGGTGGAGGACGCCTCGACGGTCGCGGGTGCGCGCGGCACCGTCGTCCAGCTGGTCTTCCTCGGCGCCGCCACCAGAGCCGCCGTCCAGCTCGACGGTGGTGGTGAGCCGCTGGTGGTGCACCTGGCGGCGCGCACGGGGGAGCACACCGCTCCTGGCGCACGGGTGGTGGTGCGTGCGGCGCAGGTGCCGGTCCTGGTCCGCTGAGTGGCACCTGCGCGGTGAGGCCGTCGCACCGCGGCAGCGGCGTGCCCGGTGTGCCGGTGTGCCCGGTGTGCGGACTCATCCGACCCCACCCCGGGACCACCCCGGGACCAGCGCTCCAGGGCCTCACGGTGCAGAGGCGGGCACCGGTGCCGGCCCCTGGTGGGGCGCTGCAGCGGCGATGGGGACCGGGCCGGTGTGCGTGGTGCCCGTGGTGTGCGCTCCGGCGAACGCCACGGTCCTCGAGGCTGCCTGAGCTCGAGCACCGCGGTGGCTGGCGCTGTCCCTCGCCGGCGGTCCGTCGTGGGGTGTCGGGTGCTCGGCCGTTGCACGCACGTCCGACACCCCGGCACGCCGTCGTGACCCGTCGGTCCCCACGGAGCACGCACCTCCCCCACCGACGACACGCAAGAGCAGGTCGCGCTCACGGTCGACGCTGATGAGCGAGACGCGGTCCAGGACGACGGCGTCGCTGCGCTCATGCGGCCTGGAACGCGTCCCACCTGCTCCTCGCGCGGTCGACCTCACCCGGCGTGGCGCTCGATCATCTGAGTGCGCGGGTCGCCGTCATGGTCGTGTCCGTGACTGGCCCTCCCGCGTTCGCCGGCTGGTCGCCCCTCCGCTCCTCCGGGCCCGGCGGCGATCGGCAGACGAACCGGTGGTGATGGGGGGACGGGCGGGTCTGCGCCCCTGCGGTGCGCGCGACGCGGCCCGGCGAGGCCGGTGGGGGTGGCGCGCTCGTGGTCACCCTCGACGAGGCGCTCTCGAACCAGGTCCGTGATCTCGCCGAGGAGCTGCTGACCACGATCGATGGCGGCGGTCGACGGTGGCGCCGCACCCAGGCCGTCGTCGAGCACGCGAAGGAGGCCGCCCGTGCGGTCCCACCGAGCCAGCCGGACCTCCTGCTCGGCGCGTGCTGGCTGCACGACACCGGCTACGACCCCTCCCGTCGCCCACCGGGTTCCACCACGTCGGCACGCGGGCGCGTTCGCACGCCCAGCGCGGTCCGGCGCTGCTCGCGGCCGTGCGCGCCACGGAGGAGCGGCTGGGCCGCCGGGCGCCGCGCTGAGCGCCGAGGAGTGACCTGCACTGCCCTGAGCACCCCAGCAGGACGCGCACGGCACGAGATCCCTCGGTGGAAGTGATCAATGACCTACCCTGGAGCGACGTCCAGGTGTCCGCCAGGTGGCGGGCAGTCCGCTCGGAGGTCGACACCGCAGTGCCTGCCCCAGACCCCTTCGAGGAGCCTCAGCCCGCAGGAGACCTGCGCGCTGAGGTGGGCGCGCCGAGGCGCCTACCACCACCGCACCTGGGGCACGCCTACCGCAACGTCTTCGTGGAGACGGCATCCCTCGAGGTGGTGATCACCGTGCCGGTGACCGGCGGCGGGGAGGTGCTGACACCGACACCTCCTGGTGGGCCCGCTCGCCTCGCGGTTCCACAGGTGCCTCGCGCCACCCCCCAGGCACCGGCTCCGGCGTCGCCGCAGCGCGCTGGGCCAGTTCCCGGGGCACCGGTGGAGCTGTCGCCGAGGGGTGCGACCGGACACCCACCTGCCAGCCGGTCCGACCGGTGGGGTCAGCACGCCCTCGGGCAGCCGAGGGTCCACCTCTCTCGCAGGGCGCTGGCGGTGCTGGTGCTCCTGTCCGGCCTCGGGGCGCTGGTGCTCGCGCTCCTGGTGCTCGCCGCGATCGGGGGCGCGCTGCTGCTGTCGGGAGCGCTCCACCTCTGAGCCCCGGCGCGGCGGGGACGCGCGGTCGCCCGACGGCGAGCCGGTGGACCCACCTCTGCCCGCGGTCGCGCCCAGGTCGCGGAAGGGCGACGGCTCCAGCCGCGCCGGTCGGGGTGAGGCCGGGGCACCAGCTGAGGCTCCCGTCCCGTGGGTGGCAACCGACTCTCGAGGGGTGCGCTGGTGGGGTGCTCCGACGGGGTCGGGACGCCTCACGCGTGATGCGGGTGGTGCTGCCTCCCACGTCCGCCTGCAACGAGGGCCGGAACTGGTGAGCGCTATCCGAGCTCACTGCGACGCTGTGGTGAGTCCATCCGCGCGACGGAGTCGAAGGGTCTGCTGGCCGCAGCGCACGGGTCGCCGCGGGCCTCGGCGTGCGGCTCCTCGCAGCGCGAGGTGTCGCGGAGGAGCAGGGCGGCCACCCGGGGCAGGGCGCAGGCTCGGCACGAGGACGGGCCATCGTCTACTTTGACGGTGTGGAACGTTCCCGATCTGGGGTTCAGGCTGTGGTCTTCGACATCGGTGGAGTGCTCTCAGCCCCGGAGGGAGCCGTTCCCCAGGTCGCTGGAGCGCTGGGGTTGCCTGTCGACCAGGTGGAGCCGGCGTACTGGGGTCCCCGCGACGCTTACGACCGGGGCGGTGGTCTGGCCGAGTACTGGACGGCGGTCGGTCGGTCCCTGGGCCTGGAGCTGTCCGCTGAGCAGGCGGTGGACCTCGACGGCCTGGACGCCCGCCGGTGGGGTGCGCTGGCGCCCGGCTCCGCCGCGCTGCTGGCTGAGGTGACCGAGGTGGCGGTCGCGGGTGGCACGAGGCTCGCCGTGCTGTCCAACGCTCCCCGGTCGTTGGCCGAGGTGGTGCGGGCCTCGCGGTGGTCTGAGGCCTTCGCGGCCCTGCTCTTCTCGTGCGACCTGCGCGCGGCCAAGCCCGAGACGCAGGTCTACGCCGCCGTCGAGCAGGCTCTCGGGCTACCGGGCGCACAGCTGGCGTTCTTCGACGACAGGCCCGTCAACGTCGAGGCCGCCCGTGCCCGTGGGTGGCGCGCGCACCTGTGGCAGGGTGCCGACCAGGCGCGCCACCAGCTCGTGGAGCTGGGGGTGCTGGATGGCTGAGGGCCGGCCGGCGACCATCCTGGACGTCGCCGCCCGGGCCGGGGTGTCCAAGTCGGTGGTCTCACGCGTTCTCACCCGCGCACCGGGAGTGGCTCCCGCCACGCGCGAACGGGTGCAGCGCGCAGCCGATGAGCTGGGGTACGTGCCCAACGCGATGGCCCAGGCCATGGTGGCTGGGCGCACCCGCGCGCTGGGGGCGTTCGTGCGCGATGCCTCCACACCGTTCTACGGCCACCTGCTCACCCTGTTGCAGGACCGCGCTGCTGAGCGCGGGTACCGCGTGGTGACGGCCACCGGTTCGGGGCGCTTCTCGGTGGCAGACGAGCGCCGCGCCCTGGACGTCATGGCTGGGCTCCGCGTGGAGGGCCTGATCGTCTGCAGCGGGCTGCTGCCCGAGCGCGACGTGGAGGAGGTGGCCGCCAGGGTCCCGACCGTGGTGGCCGGCCGGCCGCTGTTCAGCGACGCCTGCAGCAGCGTCTTCTGCGACGAGGACGGTGGCGGCCGGGGGATCGCCGAGCACGTGCACGCCCTCGGCCACCGGCGGGTGGCGGTGCTGGTCCACTCCCCGGACCTGTCCCTGACGCTGTCCCCGCGCACTCGCGCGGCGGCTGACCGGCTGCAGGAGCTGGGGGCTGAGGTGGTGCGGCTGTCGGTCCACGACTTCTGGCTGGGCGCGGACGAGGACGTCGAGGCCGTGGTCACCGCCGCCCTGGCAGTCGGCGTCACCGCACTGGTGCTGCCCTCGGACCGCTTGGCGCTGAAGGCGCTGGAGGCGCTGCGGATCAGGGGGCTCTCGGCGCCGCAAGACCTGTCAGTGACGGGGTACGACGGCTTCGGGGAGCTGGCCAGCCCCTACATCGGCCTGACGACGTGGCGCCAGCCGCTGCCCTCCATCGCCCGTCTCGCCGTCGACTCCCTCGTCGGGCTGCTCGAAGGGCGAGGTGCCGGTGGTGGGGCCACGGCGCTGCCCGGGGAGCTGGTCGTCGGTCGCACCGCCTCGACCAAGATCTGACACCGGCCGTTCACCTGACCTCCTGACAGTGGTCACCTCTCGCTGGGAACGTTCCCTGCATGACCGGGAACGTTCCCTCGGTACGGCCGGGGCGGTGGACCGGACCCGCCCTCGCCGCCCCCGCCGTCCTCCTCCTGCTCGTCTTCGCCTACTGGCCCGTGCTGCGCAGCGCCTGGCTCAGCGTCCACGGCTCCGACCTCCTCGGCCGGCCCACGCGCTTCGTCGGACTGGGCAACATCGCTCAGCTCGTGCTCGACGGCGCTCTCCGCTCGGTCCTGCTGACCACTGTGGTCATGGCCGTCACCTCCACCGCTCTGGCCACCACTGCGGCGGTGCTGGCCGCGCTGCTGCTGCGCCGCGCCGCGCAACGCGCCCGTGGGGTGGTGGCCCTGATCCTGTCCCTGCCCTTCGCCTACTCAGCAGCCGCCGCCTCAGCCACCTTCGCCGGGCTCCTCGCCCCCTCCAGCGGCGTCGCCGACCGCCTCCTGGCCGCCGCGGGGCTCACCGGACCCGGCTGGCTCACCGAGCCCGCCTGGGCCGTGGCCGCCGTCGCGGTCACCACCGCCTGGTACGAGTTCGGCTTCGCCTTCCTGGTCATGCTCGCCGCCGTCGGCCAGCTCGACCCAGCACCCCTGGAGGCCGCAGCGCTGGACGGTGCGGGGGAGTGGCGCACCAACGCCGCGATCATCCTGCCGGCTCTGCGCTCCAGCATCCTGTTCGTGGTGGTCACCCAGACCATCTCCGGGTTGCAGATCTTCACCCAGGTCGCCGTGCTCACCGGCGGGGGACCGGGTAGCTCCACACACACCCTGGTCTACGAGCTCTACCAGCGCGCCTTCGGTGGCGGCCTGCCGCAGTACGGCCTCGCCTCCGCGCTCGGCCTGCTGCTGCTGGTGCTGGTGGGCGTGGTCAGCGCCGCTCAGCTGCGCCTGGGCCGGGAGCGCTGATGGTGCGCGCCTCGACGACCTCGACGTCACGAGCGCTGCTGCGACCCCGCCCGCTGGACTCGGCGCTGCGCTGGACGGGCCTGGCCACGCTCGTGCTCGTGGTCGCAGGCCCGGTCTACCTCACCGTGGCCACCGCACTGCTCAGCCCAGCCGACGTGGCCGCGGGCCGCCTGCTGCCCGACCCGCGCCACCTCACCCTGGCCAACATCCGCGACGCCCTCGCCAGCATCCCGCTGGGCAGGCAGTACCTCACCAGCGTGGCCGTCACCGCCCTGCAGGCCACCGCTCAGGTGGTCCTGGGGGCGATGGCCGCCTACGCCCTGGTCTTCCCCGCCTGGCGAGGGCGGGGCCTGGTGTTCGCACTGCTCATCGGCACCCTGGCCATCCCCGGTGAGACCACCGTGCTGTCCAACTACGAACTGGTCACGGGGCTGGGGCTCCGTGACACCGTGATCGCCGTCGCCCTGCCCTTCCTGGCCGCCGCCTACCCGGTCTTCCTGCTGCGCCAGGCCTTCGCCGACCTGCCGCGGGAGGTGTGGGAGGCCGCCACCCTGGACGGCGCCGGCCACCTGCGCACCCTGACCAGCGTCATCCTGCCCATGGCCCGCCCCCAGGTCATCACTGCCGCGCTGTGGTCGGCACTGGCGGCGTGGAACGGCTACTTCTGGCCCCTGCTCATCACCGACTCGCCCCAGAACCGCACCGTCCAGGTGGGCCTGTCACAGCTGGTCGCCAGTGAGTCCGCCACCCCTGGCGTCGTCTACGCCGGAACGCTGCTGGTCCTGGCGCCGACCCTGCTGCTGGTGCTGCTGGGTCAGCGCTTCCTGGTCAACGGCCTCGCCTCCCGCGCGTCCTGACCACCCACCCCTCTCCTCGATCTCACTCCCGCCCTCCACCCACCCCCTCATCCACATGTCCCGGAGGTCAGCCATGTCCGCTCCCGCGTCCACTCCCGCCCCCACGTCGAGCCACCGCCGCCCGCACCGCCACCGCAGCCTGCTGGCCGCCCTGACCATCGGCGCCACCGCCCTCACCGGCGCCTGCGCCACCAGCTCCGGCGCACCCAGCGCCGCCAGCACCCGCGCCCTGGCCTCCGCCGGACCGGTGACCATCACGCTGTGGCACGGCCTCGGCGGAGCCGCCGGCGAGGCCTTCACCAAGGTCGTTCAGGACTACAACGACACCAACACCGACCAGATCACCGTCAACGCCATCTACCAGGGCTCCTACGAAGACGCCCTGGCCAAGTACGCCGCCGCCGCCCGCGACGGCAGCACCCCCGACGTCATGCTCACCAACGACATCACCACCGGCTACATGCACGACCTCGGCCAGAGCGTGCCCGCCGGCGACCTGGCCGCCGCCAACCCCGGCAGCCTCGACCTGGACCAGCTGCAGCCCGCCGCCCGCAACTACTACACCGTCGAGGACCAGCTCCTCGCCGTCCCCTTCAACACCTCCATGCCCCTGCTCTACGTCAACACCGACCTGCTGTCACGGGCCGGCGTCGACACCTCCACCCTGACCACCATGAGCGGCATGGACGCCGCCGCTCGCCGGGTCGCCCAGGCGCTGCCCGGCACCAAGGGTGTCGTGCAGCCCTCGGCGGGCGGGTGGTGGTTCGAGCAGATGACCGCTGCCGCCGGTGAGGCCTACTGCAGCCCCGACAACGGCCGCACCGGTGACGGTGCCAGTTCCGTGTCCCTGACGGGCACCACCCAGCAGCAGGCGTTCGCCACCATGGCAGGCCTGGGCCGTGACGGCGTCGCCCTGCAGGTCGGTGACGACGCAGACGCGGCGCTGAACGCCTTCGTCTCCGGACAGGTGGCCATGATGTTCAACTCGTCCGGTGCCATCGGCGGGCTGACCAAGGCGGGCATGCAGAACTACACCGCCCTGCCCCTGCCGCTGTCCGGACCGGAAGACTCCAGCGGTCCGCTGATCGGTGGCGGGGCCCTGTGGGTCAGCGGTGAGAACCACTCCGAGGTCCAGCAGGCCGCCTCCTGGAATCTCATCTCCTACCTGTCTTCTGCGCCGGTGCAGGAGCAGTTCGCGCAGGCCTCCGGGTACGTGCCGGTCAACACCCAGGTGGCCTCCAGCAGCACCCGCCAGGCCTACCTCGCCTCCAACCCCGCCGCGGCTGCCGCGGCCAGCGAGCTCGCCGAGGCACCCGTCACCACCGCGACCGCCGGCTGCCTGACCGGCGCGCTGCCCACCATCCGCAAGACCGTCCTGGCCGACCTCAGCCAGGCCCTGGCCGGGCAGGGCGACCTCGCTGCGGCTCTGGCCCAGGCCGAACAGGACGCCACCCAGGACGTCGTGGACTACCGCGCGCAGGCGGGGAAGTGAGCAGCGCCATGACTCCCCCCGGCGACTCCCTGAGGACCACACCGGCGACCGCCACCGAGCACCTGCGCTGGACCAGGTCCGAGGGTGACCCGTACCGCTACGGCGTCTACCTGCTGCCCGACCCGCGCACAGCGCTGGCCGTCACCACCGCCACCGGCGCGGTGCGCGCCCAGTACGGGCTGGTGTCCGCGGGCGCGTTCCCCCCGCACGTGACGCTGGTGGGCAGCCAGCACTGGGGGTTCGACCACGCCCGGGCTGAAGAGGCGCTCGACGTGGCGCTGGCCGGACGCTCCGCCGTCACCGTCCACAACACCGGCGTGCAACCCCTCGGGGCGGGGTGGGTCTACGACTGGCACCTGCTGCCCGACGGTTCGCCCAACCCCTCGCTGGTGGCGTTGGCCGATGCGGTCGAGGCTGCCGTCGCGCCGCTGCGGCGCCCGGCATCCAGCCCCCCCAGCAACGACGTGCACGCTGACACCTGGCACGCGCACCTGTCTCTGGCCTCCCACGACCTGCACGACAGGGCCGACCTGCGCGAGGAGGTGGGCGACTTCCTGCGCGGACTGCCGCTCGACCTGCCGCAGACCGTGGTCGCTGACCGCGTAGCGCTGTACCGCACGGCCAGCGAGGACTGGTCAGGCCGCTGGTGGCGCACCCTGAGGTGGGAGCACCTGCGGACGTGGCGGCTCGGCTGATCATCCGGCGAGACCCGCCGCTGCGGATCGCCGGGTGTGACGGTCGGGCCGAGCACCGGGCCCGGTCTGCGGCGAGCTGCGGCGGGCACCGAGACCAGCGGTGAGGATGACCGCCAGGACGCTGGTGGTGGTGATGACCCTGACGAGCACCATGACCTGGAACTGGTCCGCCCAGCGAGGTCCGGCGCCCCCCAGGAGAGCACCGACGGAGTCTCCTGGCAGCGTGACCAGTCCCGTCGTGCGTGTCCGGTCCAGGACGGGCGCCAGCGAACGGCCACCGAAGGGAGGGTCCCGTGGCGCACCGCACCGCCTGGACGGACACGCAGGCGGTGACAGCAGCTCAGCACCTCGAACGACCCGTGGACCAGCGGCGGAACCCATCCACCGCAGCTCGGGAGTCCCTCACGGCACCCCTCACGACACGACGACCGTCGCTGGGCCCGGGAGCGGTGCGACGTGCTCGTGCCATGAGCCTGCGTCGGCCATCCGGATGCGGGTGACACGCACCGCCGTCGCGCACTCCACGCCGGTACCCACCACCGACAGCTCGGGGTCGCGTGGACCGCAGCGGGCGTTCGGAGGGACTGCCCAACCGCCTTCGCAGGCTCCGCCGGCGTCTTCACCGCTCAGGAGGTGGGCCCCGTGGGGCTCGAACCCACAACCCGCGGATTAAAAGTCCGCTGCTCTGCCAGTTGAGCTAGAGGCCCTGGCCCGCCGATCGTCCCACGACCGGGCGCGCCGTCCGGTCTCAGGCCGCAG
>Ga0325400_1004263_pt1 | contig 13207 bp, 12 predicted proteins | sample PopdelMetagenome_2_FD_205662 | JGI IMG/M metagenome (GOLD analysis project Ga0325400, IMG submission 205662) | Populus deltoides microbial communities from Bellville, Georgia, United States - Xylem-PdKOR-R1 | ecosystem: Host-associated > Plants > Phyllosphere > Stem > Wood/Secondary xylem...
ACGGCGTCGCCGCCGGCGGCCTTGATCGCGTCGACGGTGCCCGCGCACGCGCCCTCGTCGAGGTCGAGGACGGCGACGGACATCCCGTCGGCGGCGAGCCGGGTGGCGATGGCCGCCCCGATCCCCCGGGCCGCACCCGTCACGATCGCCGTCCGCTGAGCCTGCGCCATTGCTGTCTCCTCATGGTTCGGGGGCCGGGCGCCGCCGCCGACCGGGCGGCCGGGTGCGCTACCGGCCGGTAGGTCCGTCGACCGTCCTACCAGGTGACCGCGCGGGCTGCGGGTCGGGGGTACTGTGCCGACCACAACCGAACACACCGACAGGGGAGCGCCTCGGCGCTGAGAGTGCGGGCAACCGCAGACCCTCGAACCTGAACCGGGTCATGCCGGCGTAGGGAGTCTGGAGCAGCACATGTCCGTGCAGGACCGTCCCGTCACCACTTCCAGGTGGCGCACCGTGGACATCGTCACCACCGCCGTCCTCGGCGTCGCCTTCGGCGTGGTGTTCATCCTCTGGAACCTGGTGAACTCCGCGATCGCGCTGGTGCCGCCGGTGTCCGGGGTGATGAACGGCGTCTACCTGATGCCGGGCCTGGTGGCCGGGCTGCTGGTGCGCAAGCCCGGTGCGGCCACCTTCGCCTCGACGCTGGCGGCCGCGGTGAGCCTGCTGGCCTCGCCCTACGGCGGGATCATCGTGGTCTACGGCCTGGTGCAGGGCCTGGGCGGCGAGCTGGGCTTCGCGTTGACCCGCTACCGCCGCTTCGGCTGGGGCACCGCGGTGCTCGCCGCCGTCACCGCCGGGCTGTCCACCTCCGTGCTGGACCTCGTCCTGTACTACCCCTCGGTCTCCACGTGGGGCGTGAAGGTGCCCTACACCGTGCTGACCGTGCTGAGCAGCGTGGTCGTCGCCGGGGTGCTCGGCCTGCTGCTGGTCCGGGCGCTGGCCCGCACCGGCGCGCTGAGCTCGTTCGCCTCGGGACGCAGCCGCGTCTGAGCAGCCGGTCGCGGTCGCCGGGCGGGGCACCGCCCGGCCGGCCGCCGTCCGGGCCCGCGGGCTGGCGGTGCGGCACGCCGGCCGGCTGGCCTGGGCGCTGACCGGGATCGACCTGGACGTCGCCCCGGGCGAGCGGGTGCTGGTCACCGGCGCCTCGGGCGCGGGCAAGTCCACCCTGTTCGCCGCGCTGGCCGGCCTGCTGGACCCCGAGGCCGCCGAGGTGGGCGGCGAGCTGGCCGTCGACGGGCAGCCACCCGCCGGCGCCCGCGACCGGCTGGGCCTGCTGATGCAGGACCCCGACGCCCAGCTGGTCATGACCCGGGCCGGGGACGACGTCGCCTTCGGGCTGGAGAACGCCGGGCTGCCGGCGGAGGTCATCTGGCCACGGGTGGACGACGCCCTGGCCGCGGTGGGCTGGCGCTACGGCCGGGACCGGCCCACCCAGGCGCTCTCGGGCGGGGAGAAGCAGCGGCTGGTGCTCGCCGGTGCGTTGGCCCGCCGCCCCGGTCTGCTGCTGCTGGACGAGCCGACCGCCCAGCTCGACCCGGCCGGTGCCGCCGTCGTCCGGGAGGCCGTCGCGCGGGCGGTCGTTGCACGTGGAACCACGCTGCTGGTGGTCGACCACGACGCCGGTCCGTGGCTGCCGCTGGTCGACCGGGTGGTCGAGGTGCGCGAGGGTGGGCTGGTCGAGCACCCGCCCGGGTGGGCGCCGGTCCCCCGCGCCGCCGGCCTGGTGCTGCCCGCCGCGACGGCCGGGCCCGCCCGGCTGGGCGCGGAGACGGCCGGGTTCACCTACCGCGGCACGACGACGCCGGCCCTGCACCCCACCTCGCTGGTGCTGCGGGCCGGCACGGTGACCGCGGTGACCGGGGAGAACGGCACCGGGAAGTCGACGCTGGCCCTGCTGCTGGCCGGCCTGCGCGCGCCCACCACCGGCGCGGTGCTGGCCGCCGACCCGCTCGCCGTCCGCGGGGAACGCCGTCCGCACCGCTGGCGGGCCGGGGACCTGGTCACCCGGATCGGCACGGTGTTCCAGCAGCCCGAGCACCAGTTCCTCACCGGCCGGCTCCGCGACGAGCTCGAGCTCGGCCCGCTGCGCAGCGGCAGCGGGTCGGCCACCGCCCGGGCCCGCGCCGAGGAGCTGCTGGAGCGCCTCGGCCTGGCCCCGTTCGCCGACGCCAACCCGTTCACCCTGTCCGGCGGGCAGCAGCGCCGGCTGTCGGTGGCCACGGCGCTGGCCACCGCGCCGGCCGTGCTGGTGCTCGACGAGCCCACCTTCGGGCAGGACGCCGCCACCTGGCGGGAGCTGGTCACCCTGCTGGCCGAGCAGCGCGCCGCCGGCTGCGCGGTGGCCGCGGTGACCCACGACCGGGACCTGGTCGAGGTGCTCGCCGACGCCGAGGTGGCGCTGTGACCGCCTCGCTGTCGCTGGGCCCGGCCCCCGACGTCCCGCTGTCCCGGATCAACCCGTGCGCGCAGATCCTGGCCGCCGTCGCCGTCAGCCTGGCGCTGCTGGCCACCCTGGACGCCGTCACCCCGGCCGTGGTCGTCGCCGCCGAGCTGTGCCTGCTGCCCGCGGCCGGGCTGACCGACCCGCGCACCCTGCTGCTGCGCACCTGGCCGCTGCTGCTCGGCGCGGGGACGCTGGCGGTGGTCAACGTCGTCCTGGGGGACGCCGGGCTGCTGGGCGCGCTGGGCATCGCGCTGCGGGTGGTCGGGCTGGCGCTGCCCGGCGTGCTGCTGGTGGCCTCCACCGACCCGGTGCGGCTGGCCGACGCGCTGACCGTGCACTGGCGCTTCCCGCCGCGGGTGGCCGTGGGGTCGCTGGCCGCGCTGCGGCTGGTGCCGCTGCTGGTCGCGGAGTTCGAGACCGTGCAGCTGGCCCGGCGCACCCGCGGGGTGGAGGCCGGGCGCAACCCGGTCGCCCGGGTGCGGCTGGTGGCCGGCATCGCGTTCACCCTGCTGGTCGGGGCGGTCCGGCGGGCCGGCCGGCTCGCCACCGCGATGGACGCCCGCGGCTTCGACTCCGGCATCCGGCGGACCAACGCCCGCGGGTCGGTGCTGCACGCCCGCGACCACCTGTTCGTCGCCGGGGCCGTGGTGGTCGCCGCGGCCGCGGTGACCACCAGCGTGCTGGCCGGCACCTGGGCGCCGCTGTTCGTCGGGGGCTAGGGCCTGCGCTTCTGCGCGGTCTCCACCGAGACCAGGCCGAGCAGCACCGACCAGCCCAGCGCGACCCCGAGCAGCAGCGGCGGCACCGCCCCCAGCAGCAGCCCGACGACGAGCGGGACGGTGCCGAGGATCCCCAGGTCGAGGCCGCGCACCAGGGTCACCGTCACGCTGGTGGGCACCGCGCCCATCGGCGAGGAGAGCACCGGCCCCGACCAGTCCAGCTCGGGCCGGTAGCCGCCCCGCACCGCAGCGCCCGCCCACGCCGGTGCGGTCGCCGCGCCCAGCAGCGCCCACTCCCAGCCCAGCCCGGCCAGGCCGGCGGAGACCGCGCAGACCACCACCGACCCGGCCAGCGGCACCAGCGCCCGGGCCCGGACCACGTCCCGCGCCGACAGCGGCAGCAGCCGGTCGGCCGCCGGCGCACCGTGCGCCTGCCGCGACGGCTCGCCCAGCGCCACGGCGGCCAGCGACCAGCCGACGACGACGGCGACCGCGACCAGCGCCGGCACCCCGCCCAGGCCGTCGGTCCGGGCGGCGAGCACCGGCAGCGCGGTGCCGATCGCCAGCTGGCCCCAGCGCCAGGGCGAGCGGGTGGTCACCGCGAGGTCGCCGGCCACCACCGCCTGCCAGGGCGCCCGCACCCGGGCCCAGCGGCGGGCCCGCCGCGGCGGGTGCACCGGCGTGCCCAGCGCCCGGCCGAGCTCCCGGGTGTCCAGGGACAGCGCCGAGACCGAGGCGACCATGACCGCCGTCCCGCGCTCGCGCAGCGCCCCGGCCGGCACCCGGCCGCTGACCCGGTCGGCGGCCAGCAGCGCCGCCGCGGCCAGCAGCAGCGCCCCGCCGCCGAGCACCGGCAGCGGCAGGTCGGGGGCGGTCGGCACCCAGGTGGAGCCGGCCCCGGTGGTGCCGAGCACCGCGGGGACGACGACGGCGACGGTGGCCAGCGACCCGGCGGCCGGCGCCACCCAGCCGGTGCGCGAGCGCGCCTGCAGCAGCACCAGCACCCCGACCGCGGCCAGCGCGAGCAGGGCCGCGGCCAGCACGGTGACCGCCACCTCGGCCAGCGTCGGCGCGGCGGGCGCGGCCAGCACCACCGGCAGCGCGACCACCACCGCCGCGACCACCGCGACCGCACCCACCCGCTGCAGGTCCCCGCGCAGCAGGCCGCGGCGGTCGGCGGGCAGCGGCAGCCACCACGCGGCGGCGGCGGGGGTGGCGCTGAGCGGGCCGAGCCGGCTCAGCAGGGCCACCACCGCGGCGGCGACCACGAGCGCGGCGACCAGCGCGGTCAGCTCCCCGGGCAGGTCGGTGGCCGGGGCCGGCGGCCGGGCGGCGATCCGCTCGCGCAGCGCGGAGAAGGCCCCGCCGAACACCGCCACCACGACGCCGGCGGTGGTCAGCGCCGACAGCAGGTCCCCGCCGAGGGTCAGCCAGCTGGTGTCGGCCCGGCGGGCGGTGGCCCGCCGGGTGAACCTGCGGACGCCGGTGCCGGTGAGCTCGGCGGCGGCCGCCGGGGTGGTGGCGCTCACCCCGCGTGCAGGGCGGCGACGGCGTCCCTCGGGGACACCAGGGTGCACGCGTCGTCGTCGACCACCAGCACCCGGCGGGCGACGGTGGACAGGAAGTCGGGGTCGTGGCTGGCGAAGACCACGGTCATCCCGTCGGCCACCTCGCCGGCGATCCGGGCGGCCAGCCGGCGGCGCATCTGGGCGTCCAGCCGCCGCTCGGGCTCGTCGAGCACCAGCAGCCGGACCGGCCGGACGAAGGCCGCGGCCAGCGCCAGCCGCCGGCGCTGGCCCGACGACAGCGCCGAGGGCAGGGCGTGCGCGCGGTCGGCGAGGCCGAACTCCTCGACCTCCTCGGCCACCACCTGCTCGGCGTCGGCCACGCCGTGCCCGCGGGCGGTGAGCAGCAGGTGCTCGGCGCCGGTGAGGGAGGGGAAGAAGGCGTCGTCGTCGAGCACGGTGGCGACGTCCCGGCGGAAGGCCGCCTCCCGCTCGTCGACCGGCCGGCCGTCGAACTCGACGGTCCCGGCGATCGGCGGCAGCAGGCCGACGACGGTCTGCAGCACGGTGGACTTCCCGGCGCCGTTCGGGCCGATGATGCCCAGCGCGGTGCCCGGGGCGACGCCCACCGTGACCGGTGCGCAGACCGGCTCGCCGCCGTAGCCGACGGAGAGGTCGCGCACCTCGAGCAGCCCCGGCTTCGCCATCACCGGGCACCCTAGGACCCCTGCCTGTGCGGCTGCGCGTCAGTCGGTGGCGCGCTCCTCCCGGGCGGCCTCGACGAAGGGCTCGGCCGGGGACGGCGGCTCGGGCGCGGGCACGGTGCGGCCGGGCAGCACCAGGTTGAGCACGATCGCGACCAGCGCCGAGACGACGATGCCGGAGCTGAACAGCGCGCCCCACTCGCCGACCACGCCGGCGATGGCGTCGGGGGCCGACGCGATGCCGCGCCCCAGGCCGATCGACAGCGCCAGGACCAGCAGCGACCGGGTGGTCAGCCCGTCCTTGCTCAGCAGCTCGATGCCGATCGCGCAGACCATGCCGAACAGCACCAGCACGCCGCCGCCGAGCACCGCGGGCGGGATGGCGGCGAGCACCGCGGCCAGCTGCGGCAGCACCGACAGCAGCACCAGCACGCAGGCGCCGATGGTCACCACGTGCCGGCTCATCTGCTTGGTGAGGGCGACCAGGCCGATGTTCTGGCTGAACATCGTGGTGGGCAGCGCGCCGAACACGCCGCCGAGCACCGCCGAGCCGCCCTCGGCCAGGATCCCGCCGCGCAGCTCCCGGCGGGTGGCCGGCCGGCCGGCGCCGCCCTCGGTGACCGCGTGCACGGTGCCGACCGAGTCGACCATGTTGACCACGCCGACGATCGCCATGGACAGGATCGCGACCAGCTCGAAGGAGACGCCGAACGCGAACGGCGTCGGGAAGGCGACCACCGGCCGCTCGCCCACGGCGGAGAGGTCCAGCAGGCCCAGCGGGATCGCGACCAGGTAGCCCACGACCACCGCGATGAGCACCGACGCGGACTTCGCCAGCCCGCGGGCGTACTGGTTGAGCAGCACGGTCAGCACGAGCACCAGCGCGGCGACGCCGAGGTTGGTCCAGGACCCGAAGTCGGGGCTGCCCACGCCGCCGGCGGCCAGGTTGATGCCGCTGGGCAGCAGGCCCAGGCCGATGACCAGGATGATCGTCCCGGTCACCACGGGCGGGAACAGGAACGCGATCCGGTGGATGCCCAGCCCGATGGCCACCTGGACCAGCGCGGTGACCAGCACCCCGCCCAGGACGGCGTCCAGCCCGCGCTCGGCGGCCAGCGGGACGGCGACGGCGATGAACGCGAAGCCCGAGCCCATCATCAGCGGCAGCCGGCTGCCCACCGGGCCGATGCCGATGGTCTGCAGCAGGGTGGCCAGCCCCGCGCACAGCAGCGCGGCCTGCACCAGCAGCACGGCCTCGCCGGTGGTCGCGCCGACGACGCCGGCGAGCAGGATGGCCGGGGTCAGGTTCGAGGTGAACATGGCCAGCACGTGCTGCAGCCCGAGCGGGACGGCGACGCCCCACGGCGGCATGCCGTCCGGGTCGGCCGGGTCCCGCCGCGTCCTGGTGGGCCCCGTGCGGCCCGTGGGCTCCGTCGTCGCCATCGCTGCTCCCCCTCCCCGGGACCCGTCGTCCCGCCGGATGGCGCGAGCCTGCCGGGTCCCCGTCACAGCCAGGTCACAGATTCGTGTCCGGTGACCGGGCGTCCTACGGTGCCGGCATGGACCGGGTGGCCGTGCTGCTGCGCGGCATCAACGTGGGCAGGGCCAAGCGGATCGGGATGGGCCCGCTGCGCGAGGCGCTGACCGCGCGCGGCTACCGGGACGTGGCCACCCACCTGCAGAGCGGCAACGTGGTGCTGGGCACCGACCGTGCGGCCGACGACCTCGCCGCCGACGTGCGGGCCTGCATCGCCGAGGGGTTCGGCCACGACGTGCCGGTCGTCGTCCGCACCGCCGCGGAGCTCGCCGACGTCGTCGCGGGCGGTCCGGTCGCGCTGCCCGCCGGGGTCGACCTGGACCCGTCGCGGTACCTGGTGACGTTCCTGCCGGTCGTCCCGGACCCCGGTGCGGTGGCCGCGGTGCCCGCCGCGGGCCCGGGCGACGGGGCGTGGGCGCTGCGCGGCCGGGACCTGCACCTGTGGCTGCCCGACGGGGTGATGGGGACGCCGGTGGCCGGCTGGGCGTGGGACCGGTTGCTCGGCACGACCGGGACCGGGCGCAACTGGACCACCGTGACCCGGGTGGCGGAGCTGGCCGCGGGGTGAGGTCGGGGTGACCCCCCGGGGTGCCGGGGCGGGCGGTCCGTGGTCGACTGTCCCGGGTTCGCGCGCCCCCGCGACCCGCCCAGACGACGAGGAGCAGCCAGGTGGACCGCGACACGGCGAGCCCGGTGTGGCCGTCCGCGGCACCGCCGGACGCCCCGCCGGGTGAGGTCTGGCCGTTGGAGCACGTCTCCCAGCTGCCCCGGGTGCGGGCCCAGCTGCGCCGGCACCTGGTGGCCGCGCTCGACGGTGCGGCCGACGCGCAGTCCGCGGAGCTGGTCGACCGGGTCGTCCTCGCCTTCGACGAGATGGCCTCCAACGCGCTGCGGCACGGCGGCGCCGGCGTGGTGGCCCGGGTGGCCCCGCACGGCGGGTCCTGGCTGGTCGAGGTCTGCGACTCGGCCGCCGTCGCCCCGCCCACCCCGGCCATCGGCCGCGACCCCAGCCAGGGCGGGCTGGGCCTCTACCTGATCGCCGAGATGTCCACCGCGCACGGCTGGCACACCGTCGGGGACACCAAGAGCGTCTGGGCGCTGCTCCCCCGGTGACCCCGGACCGGCCCGGCGTGGACGCGGTGCTGGCCCGGTCGCGCGAGGGCGTGGCGCGGCTGGACCCGGCGGGCACGGCGGCCGCGCTGGCGCGCGGTGCGCTGGTGGTCGACACCCGCACCGAGACCCAGCGGGCCGAGCAGGGCGAGGTCCCGGGGGCGCTGGTCGTCGACCGCACCGTGCTGGAGTGGCGGCTGGACCCCACCAGCGGCAGCCGCATCCCCGAGGCCACCGGCTGGGACGTCGAGGTGGTGGTGGTCTGCCACGAGGGCTACAGCTCGTCGCTGGCCGCGGCGAGCCTGCGCGCCGTCGGGCTGCACCGGGCCACCGACCTGGCCGGCGGGTTCGCGGCGTGGCGGGACGCCGGCTTCCCGGTCGGCACCGGCCCCGCCGACGTCCGCCGCTGACCCCGGGGCCGCGGCTCAGCGGCCGACGGCGTAGCCCTGCATGCCGCGCGGGTTGGCGGCCGCGGTCAGCAGGCCGGTCGAGGGGTCGGCCGACACCGCCGACAGCCGGCCCAGCGACCAGGCGTCGGCGACCACCACGGTGTGCCCGCGGCGGCGCAGGTCGGCGATGACCTCCTCGCCCAGCCGGGACTCCACGACGACCTCGCCGGCCACCGTCTCCCGCGGGTAGAACGACGACGGGAACGAGGTGGTGTGCCAGGCCGGGGCGTCGATGGCCGCCTGCAGGTCCAGGCCGCGGACGGTGTGCGCCAGCCAGAAGCACAGCTGCCACTGCTCCTGCTGGTCCCCGCCCGGCGTCCCGAACGCCAGCCAGCGGCCGGTGGACCGGTCCTGCGCGAGCGTCGGGGTCAGCGTGGTCCGCGGCCGCTTGCGGGGGGCCAGCGAGTTGGGCAGCCCGCGGTCCAACCAGAACATCTGCGCCCGGGTGCCGAGGGGGAAGCCCAGCTCGGGGATGGTCGGGGAGCTCTGCAACCAGCCGCCCGAGGGCGTGGCCGAGACGATGTTGCCCCAGCGGTCGACCACGTCGACGTGGCAGGTGTCGCCGCGGGTCGTGCCGTCGGGCTCGGTGACCTGCTCGCCGGTGCGGGCCACGGTGGGCTCCCCGACGCCGGCGCCGGTGGCGAAGCTCCCGGACGGGTCCGTCACGTGCCGGGGGAGCCGGGGCGGGCGCCCGTGCGGTGCACCGGGCCGCAAGGTCAGGCTTGCGGTGTCACCGACGAGCGCCCGCCTCTCGGCGGTGTACTGCGGGTCGAGCAACTGCGGGATCGGGACGTCGGGCACGTCCCCGTACCAGGCCTCGCGGTCGCCCATGGCCAGCTTGACCGCCTCGACGGTGGCGTGGACGACCTCGGCGGACGGTGTCTGCTGCCCGGCCCCCGAACCCGGTGCCAGCGCGGGGACCCCGTCCAGCATCGCCAGCGCCTGGAGCAGTGCCGGTCCCTGGGACCACGGCCCGGCCTTCGAGACGTCCCACCCTCGCCAGTCGGTCGTGACCGGGGGCTCGTACGTCGGCTGCCAGCTGGCCAGGTCGTGCCCGGTGAGGAAGCCCGCGTGGTCGCGACCGGAGTCGTCGCGCACGGGGCGCCGGGAGAACACGTCGATCGCATCGGCGACGAATCCGGAGTACCAGGCCGCGAGCGCCGCATCGATGCCCGCCTCCCGGGAGGGTCCGCGCGCTGCGTCGAGCAGCCGGCGGTAGGTGGAGGCGAGGGCGGGGTTGCGGAACAGGCGACCGGCTTCCGGAGGAGCTCCGTCGGCGGCGAGCCAGGTGGCGGCCGAGGTCGGCCAGTGGGTGGTGAAGTGCTCGGAGACCGAGGCGACGGTCGCTGCCACCCGTGGGGAGAGCGGGTGGCCGGACTCGGCGTACTCGACGGCGAAGCGGAGGACGGCGTCCAGCGGCAGGCTGCCGTGGTCGCGGAGCAGGGTCAGCCAGGCACCGACGGCACCGGGGACGGTGGCCGCGAGCAGGCCCGTACCGGGGACCAGCTCGAGACCGAGTGCCTCGAACGCATCGATGGTGGCTGCGGCAGGGGCGACCCCCTGGCCCGAGAGCACGGCGGCCCGGCCCGCGAGCCCACCGGACCCGCCGCGGGCGAAGACGACCGGGACCTCGCCGCCCGGGCCGTTGAGGTGCGGCTCGACGACGTGGAGCACGAACCCTGCGGCGACGGCGGCGTCGAAGGCGTTGCCGCCGGCCTCGAGCGTCGCCATCCCGGCCGAGCTGGCGAGCCAGTGCGTCGAGGCGACCATGCCGAAGGTCCCGGAGAGCTCGGGACGGGTCGTGAACACCGCTCCAACCTAGAAGCCCCGCCGCTGGGCCGCAGCGTGCCCGGTGCCGACCGGGACGAGCTCCACGCCACCCCGCGGACCACCGCGCGCCGCGCCGTCCGCTGGACCGGACGACCCGACGGGACCGGCGCGGGGGGCGCCACCCGCCGCAGCGGGGTCGCCGCCGGGCGGGGACGGGTGCGCAGCGCCTCGGGGGGCGCCGCGGGGACGCGCGGGGTGCTCGGCAGCTCCCGCAGGGGCACCGGGTCGTCGTCGTCCGGTGCGCGGTGCCGCACGGCCGGTGCGACCGGCGCCGGCGCGGGCCGGCCCCAGGCCAGGTTCGCCCCGTCCGGGCCGGCGCCCCAGGACCCGAGGCGGCGGTAGGCCGCGCGGATCCAGGCGACCAGCCGGACCAGGGTGAGCACCGGGACGGCGGGACGACGCCGGCGGGCCGGCGGGGTGGCGACCAGCCGGGCGACCGGGAACGCCTGCCGCGCCGGCGGCGGACCGGCCGTGCGGTGCGCGGCGACGGCCTGCCGGGCGAGCTCGACCCGCTGGGCCGAGGTCAGGGCCGACAGCGGGGGTGCCGCACTGCGCCGGTCGTCACCGGCGACCCGCAGCCGAGCAGCGCTGCTGGGCCGGATGACCGGGTACTGCAGCGACTCGGGCATGGGTCTCTCCTCTCCTGCGAAGCGTGGACCGCAGCCGGGGAAGGGACTGCGATCAGGGAGAAGAGTGGCTGCTGTGACGCCCGGGACCACGCCGCGCGGACACGCTCGGCGACGCGCGTGACCGAACCGTTGTGCGCGGCGCGCCCCGGGGCGGTGACCGTGCCGTGCGGGGGCCCACAAGTCGACTGTGAGCGGCGTTTCCGCAGGTCGCGTCGCGGGACCCGGCCGGTGACCCCGGGACGCGACGCGTGGGGCGGGCGTGTCGGGTGGGACGGGCGGGGTCAGTGCCGGCGTGCGGGGGCGGGGTCGGCCCCCACCGCCCGCAGCGCCTGGACCAGCAGCGTGCCCAGCGGGCCCTCGGCCACCGTGTAGTAGACGAAGGTGCCCTCGCGGCGGCCCTGCACCAGCCCGGCCAGCCGCAGCTTGGACAGGTGCTGGCTGACCGCGGTGGGCGAGGTGCCGGCCAGCTCGGCCAGGCACGCCACGTTGCTCTCGCCCTGGGCCAGCGCCCACAGCACCGAGAACCGGGTGGGGTCGCTCAGCATCCGCAGCAGGTCGGTGGCGGCGCGCACCTGCGCGGGGTCGGGCATGGCGAAGTCGTCGATGCCCTGGTGCACGGCCTGCATGCTAGTGGGGCAGGCTCTCCGTCGTGACCGACCGCACCCCGCTGGTGATCGACACCGACCCCGGCATCGACGACGCCCTCGCGATCCTGCTGGCCCTGGCCAGCCCGGAGGTCGACCTGCAGCTGGTCACCACCGTGCACGGCAACGTGGAGCTGGCGCAGGTCACCGAGAACGCGCTGCGGGTGCTGCACCTGGCCGGCCGCTCCGACGTGCCGGTCGCCGCCGGCGCGGCCGGCCCGCTGGTGCACCCGCTGCCCGAGCGGGCCGGGCACGTGCACGGCGCCGCGGGCCTGGGCGGGGTCGAGCTGCCGCCGTCCCCGGTGCCGGTGGACCCGCGCCCGGCCGTCGTCGCCCTGGCCGAGCTGCTGATGGCGCACGAGCCCGGCACCGTCACGGTCGCCCCGATCGGCCCGCTGACCAACGTCGCGCTGCTGCTGCACGTCTTCCCCGAGGCCGCCGCCCGCATCGGCCGGGTGGTGTGGATGGGCGGGTCGGCCACCCGCGGCGGCAACGTCACCGCGGCGGCGGAGTTCAACGCCTGGGCCGACCCGGAGGCGGCCGCGGCCGTGCTGGGCTCGGACCTGCCGGTGACGATGGTCGGCCTGGACGTCACGCTGCCCACGGTGCTCACCGAGACCGGCATCGAGCGGTTCCGCGGCGCCGGCCCGGTGGGCGCGGCCGCCGCGGGGTTCCTGCGGCAGTACGTCGACGCCGCCCGCGACCGCTACGGCATCGACGGCGTCTGCGTGCACGACGCGCTGGCCCTGACCGAGGCGGTCGTGCCCGGCACCCTGCGCACGGCGCGGCGCGAGGTCGTCGTCGGCACCTCGCTCGGTGCCGACCGCGGGCAGACCCTGGTCGACCGGCGCACGGTGGCCGGCCGGGGGGTCGAGGTCGCCGAGGCCGTGGACAGCGAGGCCGCGGTGGAGTTCCTGGTCAGCCGGATGTGCTCGTACGGGGCGGCCTGACCACCAGGACGACGACCAGCGCGGCCACCACCGCCGCCGACAGCGACACCGGCACGGGCAGCACCGGGTCGGCCAGCACCAGCAGCGCGGCCAGCGGGACGGCGGCGTCGACCACCCGGTCGGCGACCGGGCGCAGCGCGATCCACCAGGTGCCGAGCAGGAACACCGCGACCGGCACGGTGACGGTGAAGGACGCCGCGACCTCCGACAGCGCCGAGCTGCCCGTCTGGCTGTCGATCTCGACCTCCACGCCGGCGGAGAAGGCACCGGCGGCGGCGAACACCGCGTAGTGCACGTAGCCGTAGCGCAGCGACTGCCCCAGCGTCCCGATGGCGTGGTGGTGCGGGGGCCAGAAGTAGACCCACCAGAGCCCGGCGGTGACCACCAGCGCGAGGACGGCGGTGCTGATCAGCGGGGCGAGCGCCTCCTCGTCGTGCAGCGCCTCGATGACCGCGTTCGCGCTGGCCAGCAGGCTCTCGCCGAGCAGGATGAGGGTGAACAGGCCGAACCGCTCGGTGAGGTGGTGCGGGTGCCACGGGGTCCCCGTCCCCCGGCGCTCGGCGACCACCGGGACGGCGACCTCCGCGGCCACCAGGACGACGAACCCGACGGTGGCCGCCGTCCCGTCGACGGCGAGCAGGGCCACCCAGAGCACCTGCAGCGCGGCGATGCCGCCGGCGTAGG
>Ga0325400_1004264_pt1 | contig 13206 bp, 14 predicted proteins | sample PopdelMetagenome_2_FD_205662 | JGI IMG/M metagenome (GOLD analysis project Ga0325400, IMG submission 205662) | Populus deltoides microbial communities from Bellville, Georgia, United States - Xylem-PdKOR-R1 | ecosystem: Host-associated > Plants > Phyllosphere > Stem > Wood/Secondary xylem...
CGCGGTCGCGCGGGGGCGGGGCGCCGAAGAACATCTCGAACGCGACCGCCGCCTGCGCCACCAGCATCTCCAGCCCGTCGATCGTCCGCAGGCCGCGCGCGCGCGCGGCGGCGAGCAGCGGCGTCTCCAGGGGCGCATAGACCATGTCGAACACGATCGTGTCGGCATGATAGGCGTCGAGATCGACGGGCAGGGCCGGGCGGCCGGCCATCCCCATCGGCGACGCGTTGACCAGCACATGGCTGTAGCGCTGGTCCCCCGCCCCCTCGTCGGGGTTCCGGACGGGTCCCAGCTTGTCGAGGCCCATGCCATAGTGGTCGGGCAGACCGAACCGCGCCGCCAGTTCCACCGCCCCGGCGGGCGTGCGATTGTAGAATTCCAGGTCGAACCGCCGGACCAATGCCGCCCCGGCCGCGCGCGCGGCACCGCCGGCCCCGACCACCTGGGCATAGGTGGCGACGTGGTTCGGGTAGTCGCCGATCGCGTTCTCCGGTCGATCGAGCGGTTCGAGGATGCCGGCGACGTCGGTATTGTAACCGAACGGCGCGCCGTCGCGCGCGACCACCGTGTTCACCGCTCCGGTATCTGTCGCCAACGGGTCGAGATCGCGCATCCTGGACGCCACCGTCAGCTTATGCGGCATGGTGACGTTGCAGCCGCGCCAGAGAGGATCGGCGAGGCGGTGGCTAAGATAGTCGTTCAGCCCGTCCACCGCGACGCGAGCCGGGCGATATTCCGCGTCGATGCCGAGCGCGTCGAGCCAGAACCCGTGGATCAGCGGCGACTTGGAATGGACGATCGGGTCGCCGATCACCTCGGCATAGGGTTTGTTCGAGGTCATGACGGCAGCATTCCCCTGGTCCGGAGATAGGAGAGGATCGGGAGCAGCGGCATCCCCAACACGGTGAAATGACTGCCGTCCACCCGGTCGAACAATTGGACCCCCGGCCCCTCGACGCGGAAGCAGCCGACACACGACGCGATCGCCGGCCATTCGACGTCGAGATAGGTTTTGATAAAGGCCGGTGACAGCGCGCGGACGTGGAGCCGGGCACGTTCGACGTGGCGCCAGACGGGACGGCCGTTCTCCGCGATCACGGCGGCGCTCCACAGGTCGGGGACGGTACCGGACATGGCCCGCAAATGCGCGGCGGCGTCGCCCCGGGACCCCGGCTTGGAGAGGATCGTGCCGTCGGTCAGCGCCACCAACGAGTCCGATCCCAGCACCAGCGCGCCCGGCAGTTGCGACGACAGCTGCACCGCCTTCAGCTCGGCGAGCCGATCGGCCAGATCGCGGGGCGGGGCATCGTGCATCGCGTCCTTGACGGCGTCCTCGTCGACGCGGGCCGGAATCTGTTCGAAAGGGACGCCCGCCGCCACCAGCATGTCGCGGCGCGACGCGCTGCCGGAACCGAGGATCAGCGTCGGCGGGGCAGTCATCGCACGCCCTCGCGACGCTCGTTGCACAAGCCGATGATGGCGGCGGCGGTTTCCTCGATCGAACGACGCGTGACGTCGATCACCGGCCAGCCCTTGTCGCCGAACAGGCGACGCGCGAACGCGATCTCTTGCGCAACGGCTTCCGCGTTGACGTACAACGTCTCGCCTTTCTGGTTCAAGGACAACAGCCTGTTCCGTCGTATCTGGATCAAGCGATCCGCGCTGGTGGTGAGGCCGACGACCAGTGGCCGCTTGAGTTCGAACAAGGAGGGGGGCGGGGGGCTTTCGACCACCAAGGGCATATTAGCGACCTTGTAGCCGCGGTTAGCCAGATAGATGGAGGTTGGCGTCTTGGACGAGCGGCTTACGCCGGCCAGGACGATGTCGGCTTCCTCCCAATCTTCCGGCGCGATGCCGTCGTCGTGCGCGATCGTGTACTGGATCGCGTCGACGCGCGCGAAATAGGCGGCGTCCAGGACGTGCTGTCGTCCCGGCCGCGCCTGAGACGGCTGACCCAGCAGCGCGGACAGCGCGTGGTTGACCGCGTCGAGCGGCGCCACCGCCGGCAGACCCAACGTACGGCACCGGTCCTCTAGCGCGCGACGCATCCCCGGGTTGACCAGGGTGAAGACGACCAGGCCCGGCGTCTGCGCCACTTCCTGGAGGATGCGTTCCAGATGCGCTTCGGTGCGGACCATGGGCCAGAAATGCCGCGTGGTCTGAACGCCGTCATACTGGGCGAGTGCGGCCTTGGCGATGTTCTCCAGCGTCTCGCCCGTCGAGTCCGACAGCAGGTGGAGGTGCAGGCTGGGCATGAAACGGGGGCCGGGCTGTGGATGAAACGGGGATGATCGCTAGGCCGGATCGCGGTCGCGGTCGAGCGGTGGACGAATGCGGTTTGATCCACAGCGCCGTCCACGGGCGGGCCGTTCGTCCACCGGCTGTGGATGACGGGGACGGACGTGCGCGACTCCGGGGATTCGCGCGGCTCGCCGGGAGTCCAGCTGTTGGCAGAGCGGGCACGGATGCGTAATCCCCGCGGCCCACCGGCCAACATCCTCAACAACCCCTTGAATCATTCCTTGGTAGTGGAGCCCGCGTTCTGAGCCTTTCTCCCAAACCGCTGCTCTCCGTCCTGCGGGGGGAAGTCCGGCCCGTGCCGCCGGTCTGGCTGATGCGTCAGGCGGGGCGCTACCTGCCCGAGTACCGCACGCTTCGGGCGGAAAAGGGCGGATTCCTGGCACTGGCGACCGATCCGGCCGCGGCGGCGGAGGTGACGATCCAGCCGATCCGCCGGTTCGGTTTCGACGGGGCGATCCTGTTCTCGGACATTCTGATGATCCCCTGGGCGATGGGGCAGGATCTGAGTTTCGGGGCGGGCGAGGGGCCGCGACTGGCGCCCGCGCTGGTCGACGCGCGGCTGGAGGCGCTGGCGGCGGTGCCCGACCGGCTGGCGCCCGTGTACGAGACGGTGCGCCGCGTCGCCGCGATCCTGCCGGCGGCGACGACTTTGCTGGGGTTCGCAGGATCGCCCTGGACGGTCGCGACCTATATGGTGGCGGGGCAGGGATCCAAGGACCAGGCTGATACGCGCGCGCTGGCCTATCGCGACCCGCAAGCATTTGGCGCGCTGATCGACGCGATCGTCGGCCTCACGGTCGAGTATCTGGCGGGGCAGATCGCAGCGGGTGCGGAGGCGGTGCAGTTGTTCGACAGCTGGGCCGGATCGCTGTCGCCGGACCAGTTCGAGCGTTGGGTGGTCATGCCCAACGCCGCGATCGTGACGGCCCTGCACGAACGGTGTCCGGGTGTGCCCGTGATCGGCTTTCCCAAGGGGGCGGGCGCCAAGCTGCCCGCCTATGCGCGCGAGACGGGAGTGGACGCCGTGGGGCTGGACGAGACGCTTGATCCGTCATGGGCGGACGCGGCGCTGCCGCCGGGGCTGCCGGTGCAGGGCAATCTCGACCCGCTGGCGCTGCTGGCGGGCGGCGAGGCGCTGGATCGCGGCACCGATCGGGTGCTGGCGGCGTTTCCCGACCGGCCCCACATCTTCAACCTGGGTCACGGGATCGGCCAGCATACCCCCGTGACGCACGTGGAACGGTTGCTGGCGCGGATCAGGGGTGGCGAGCGGTGAGTCAGGTGTGGGAAAGGCTGTCGGTGACGTACGATTGGGTCAAGGCCGCGCACCTGATCTTCGTGATCTTCTGGATGGCGGGACTGTTCATGTTCCCGCGCTACCTGGTCTATCATCAGGAGAATCTGGCCGACGCCGCGGACGCGGCGCGATGGGTCGACCGCGAGGCCAAGCTGCGGCGGATCATCCTGACGCCCGCCATGATCGTGGTGTTCGTGCTGGGCGCGCTGTTAGCGACGATGACGGGCGCGTGGGGGCAGGGGTGGCTGCATGCCAAGCTGGCGCTGGTGCTGGCGCTGGCCGCCTATCACGGCTGGATGGTCGGCTACTCGAAGAAATTGGCGCGCGGCCAGGCCACGCTGCCGAGCAAGCGCCTCAGGATGCTGAACGAAGTGCCGGCACTGGCGACGGCGCTGATCGTGATCCTGGTGATCGTCAAGCCGGCTTTCTAGACCTGGGCTTGGGTGCGGGCAGGTCCGCCACCGTGGCGCGCAGCAACTCGGCCAGCCAGTCGGCGTCGTCCCAGCGATCGGCCTCGATCAGCAGCTGCGGCTTGGCACCGGGATAGGGGGGCGCTTCCGGCGCCGGTCCGGCGAGCGCGCGGCCCCTGGCGGTCGGCTTCAGGTACAGGCGGTCGTCGCAGACCGAGGCGACCATGCGGCCGTCGAGGTAGAGGCCGTATTCGCCGAACATCGGCCGGGCGGACACCGCGCCGGCACCGGCTGCCTGTTCGAGCAGGTGTTCGATCGTGCTGCGCTGCGTCGCCATGCGTCGATCCTAGCGCGCAGCCGACGGGCCGCAACGGTCAGGGGGCCATTGACTTGAGGAAAGGCGGGGCCTAGCTCCCCCGCCACAGCGCCGCCGTCCTGGCCGGTGCTTCCAAGCTCCCATCCCGTCGCCGCGATCCCCTCGCCGACCCCGAGCCCCCGGACGCCATCCATGCACCTGAAAGACCTGAAGAAGAAGACGCCCGCCGAACTGGTGTCGATGGCCGAGGAGCTGGGCGTCGAGGGCGCGTCCACCCTGCGCAAGCAGGATCTGCTGTTCGCGATCTTGAAGGTGCAGGCCGAGAACGGGGACCAGATCATGGGGCTGGGCACCATCGAGGTGCTGCCCGACGGTTTCGGCTTCCTGCGCAGCCCGGAAGCCAACTACCTGGCAGGGCCGGACGACATCTACGTGTCGCCCAATCAGGTCCGCAAATGGGGCCTACGCACCGGCGACACCGTCGAGGGCGAAATCCGCGAGCCCAAGGACGGCGAACGCTATTTCGCGATCACCAAGCTGACGAGCGTCAATTTCGACGATCCGCAGGTGGTGCGCCACCGCGTCAACTTCGATAACCTGACCCCGCTCTATCCCGAGCGCAAGCTGACGCTGGACCAGCTTGATCCGACGCAGAAGGACAAGTCGGCGCGCGTCATCGACATCGTCTCTCCGCAGGGGAAAGGCCAGCGCACGCTGATCGTGGCGCCGCCGCGGGTCGGCAAGACGGTGATGCTCCAGAACATCGCCAAGGCGATCACGGATAACCATCCCGAAGTGTTCCTGATCGTGCTGCTGATCGACGAGCGGCCCGAGGAAGTCACCGACATGCAGCGTTCGGTGCGCGGCGAGGTGGTGTCGTCCACCTTCGACGAACCCGCCACGCGCCACGTCCAGGTCGCCGAGATGGTGATCGAGAAGGCCAAGCGGCTGGTCGAGCACAAGCGCGACGTGGTGATCCTGCTGGATTCGATCACGCGCCTGGGTCGCGCCTACAACACGGTGGTGCCGTCGAGCGGCAAGGTGCTGACGGGCGGCGTCGACGCCAACGCGTTGCAACGGCCCAAGCGCTTTTTCGGCGCGGCGCGCAACATCGAGGAAGGCGGCAGCCTGTCGATCATCGCCACCGCGCTGATCGACACCGGCAGCCGCATGGACGAGGTGATCTTCGAGGAATTCAAGGGCACCGGCAATTCCGAGATCGTGCTGGACCGCAAGGTCGCGGACAAGCGCGTCTTCCCGGCGCTGGACGTGGGCAAGAGCGGCACCCGCAAGGAGGAGCTGCTGGTCGACAAGTCCAAGCTGTCCAAGATGTGGGTGCTGCGCCGCATCCTGATGCAGATGGGCACGATCGACGCGATGGAGTTTCTGCTCGACAAGATGAAGGACTCGAAGTCGAACGAGGCTTTCTTCGACAGCATGAATCAGTGACCGAGCGCGCCCTGCGCCGCGCCGGCGCAGGAGACGTGCCGGTCCGGCCGGCGTAGCGCCAGCTACGACAGACGACGCGGGCTTCGCTCGCGGCGCCGCACCGGGGACGATCACGTGACGGACGGGACGACAGCCGCCCTTTGACCCTATGCGTGCCCGCACCCGGCGGGTAAGCCCCGAACCGATGATCCTCGAAATCCTCTCCGCCGCGGCCGCGCAGGGACCCGGCTCCGTCGGCGATATCTGGCAGCATATCGTCGACGACTTCTCTAACCTGGGGTCGCCGGCCGCGCTGTCGGCATTCGTCCAAGTGCTGATGATCGACGTGGTGCTGGCGGGCGATAACGCCATCGTCGTCGGCGCGCTGGCGGCGGGATTGCCCGCCGAGCAGCGCAAGAAGGTGATCCTGATCGGCATCGTCGCGGCACTGGTGCTGCGGATCATCTTCGCGTTGGGCGTCAGCTATCTGCTGGGAATCGTCGGGCTGGTCTTCGCCGGCGGCCTGTTGCTGTTGTGGGTGGCGTGGAAGATGTGGCGCGAGGTGCGCGAGCATCGCGCGCCGGACGAACAGGCGGCCGACGTGCGGCCCGCCAAGAGCTTCGCCGGCGCGGCCTGGGCGGTGGCGATCGCCGACGTGTCGATGAGCCTGGACAACGTGCTGGCGGTGGCGGGCGCCGCGCGCGAGCATCCGGGCATCCTCATCATCGGACTGCTGCTGTCGGTGGCGCTGATGGGGATCGCGGCCAACCTGATCGCGCGCTATATCGAGCGGTATCGCTGGATCGCCTATGTCGGGCTGCTGGTGATCCTCTACGTCGCGGTGAAGATGATCTACGAGGGGCTGACCGAGCCCAGTATCGGCCTGTTGACGCTGTTCCGCTGAAGGAGGGGCCCCATGAAGGTCAACGTCGAGTTCGACTGCACGCCGGAGGAAGCGCGGCGGCTGATGGGGTTGCCCGACCTGACGCCGCTCCACGATCGCTACCTCGACAAGCTGGCGCAGGCGATGGAGGGCGGCGCGATGTTGAAGCCCGAGATGATCGAGCCGATGCTGCGCAGCTGGGCACCGATGGGCGAGGCGGGCCTGGGCTTCTGGCGCAAGATGTTCGAGGCGGGGGCTGCGGGCGGCCAAGGGACGGCCAAGCCCTGACCGACACGATCTTCGCGCTGTCGAGCGGGGCGCCGCCGGCGGCGGTAGCGGTGCTGCGCGTCAGCGGGCCGGAGGCGGGCGCGGCGATCGGCGAACTAACGGGCGGATTGCCCGAACCGCGTCGCGCTTCGCTTCGGCGGTTGCGGGGTGCGGACGGGGCGACGCTGGACCGGGCGCTGGTGCTGTGGTTCCCTGGCCCCGGCACCGCGACGGGCGAGGATCTGGGCGAACTGCACCTGCACGGCGGCCGCGCGGTGGTGGAGGCGGTGGCAGCGGCACTCGCCGCCGTGCCGGGGTTGCGGCAGGCCATGCCGGGCGAATTCACCCGGCGCGCGGTGGACAATGGCCGGCTGGATCTGGCGCAGGCCGAGGGGCTGGCCGACCTGTTGGAAGCGGAGACGGAGGACGCGCGTCGCGCGGCGCTGGGCGCGGCCGAGGGGGCGGTGACGCGGTTGGCGCAATACTGGACCGCGCAGCTGAACGACGTGTCGGCGGTGGTGGAGGCGTCGCTCGACTGGTCGGACGAAGGCGACGTCGCGGCGGATGTTGGCGAAGGTGCCGCGCATCGTGCGATCGCGACGGCGACCGCGCTGGCGGACGAGATGGCGGCGGTTCTGGCGCAACCGAGCGCGGAGCGGTTGCGCGACGGGGTGCGCGTGGTGCTGGCGGGGCCACCAAACGCGGGCAAGTCGACGCTGCTCAACCTGCTGGCGGGACGCGAGGCGGCGATCGCATCGCCGATCGCCGGCACCACGCGCGACGTGGTGGAGGCGCCGGTGCGTCGCGGCGGGCGGGCGTGGCTGTTGCAGGACACCGCCGGGCTGGCGGAACGGACCGCCGACCCGGTCGAGGCGGCCGGCATCGAGCGGGCGCGGGCCGCGGCGGCGGTGGCGGACATCGTGTTGTGGCTGGGCGACGATCCTGCCCCGGCGGGAGCGATCTGGCTGTACGCGCGCGCCGACGAGGGGCGGGCGCGGCCGGGGGATACGGTGCTGGATGTTTCGCGCGACGATCCGGCCTCTGTCGTCGCCCTGTGGGAGGTGATGGAGGCCGCGGCCGCGACACTGTTTCCGCGATCGGACGCGGCGACGTTGGGCGTGCGGCAGCGGGCCTTGGTGGTCGAGGCGGAGGCGGCTTTGCGGGTCGAGGACGACGATCCGCTGTTGATAGCGGAGGCGCTGCGGCTGGCGCGGCGGGCGCTGGCGCGAATGACAGGGGCGGACGCGACCGAACAGATGCTCGACGCGCTGTTCGGGCGGTTCTGCATCGGTAAATGATCGCCTTGTTCCACGTGGAACAAATTGACCGGAACGGACGCCGACACTAGCTGCACGACCATGACGCAGGTGGTGGTGATCGGCGGCGGGCACGCCGGGGTCGAGGCGGCATGCGCGGCGGCGCGGCGCGGGGCCGAGGTCACGCTGGTGACGTTCGACGCCCGCACGGTCGGAGCGATGTCGTGCAACCCGGCGGTCGGCGGGTTGGGCAAGGGGCATTTGGTCCGCGAGGTCGACGCGTTCGACGGCTTGATCGCGCGCGCGGCCGACGCGGGCGCGATCCACTATCGGATGCTCAACCGATCCAAGGGCATGGCGGTGCGTGGACCCCGCGTGCAGGCTGACCGCCGCCGCTTTGCCGCCGCCGTCCAGGAGGCGGTCGCCACGCAGGGGCGGGTGACGGTGGTCGAAGGCGATGCGATCGGGCTGAACCTGGCCTGCGGCCGCGTCCGCGGCGTGCGGCTGGCGGACGGGTCGGTGATCGCGGCGGACGCGTGCGTGATCGCCGCCGGCACCTTCCTGGCGGCGCGGCTGTTCCGGGGCGTGGAGCGCGATGCGGGCGGGCGCGTGGGCGAGCGGGCGGCGGGACCCCTGGCGGCCGCCCTGCGCGACCTGGCGCTGCCGATGGCACGATTGAAGACCGGCACGCCCCCGCGCATCGACGGGCGGACGATAGACTGGGCGCGGCTGGCGGAGCAGCCTTCGGACGCCGAGCCGTGGACCTTCTCTCCTATGACGACGACGCGGCGGTTACCGCAGCTGGCGTGCGCCGTCACGCGCACCAACGATGCGACGCACGACGTGATCCGCGCCGCACTCGACCGGTCGCCGTTGTTCACCGGGGCGATCGACGCAGAGGGGCCGCGTTACTGCCCGTCGATCGAGGACAAGGTGCATCGATTCGGCGATCGCGACGGGCATCAGATATTCCTGGAGCCTGAGGGGCTGGACGATCCGATCGTCTATCCCAACGGCATCTCCACCTCGCTGCCCGCCGACGCGCAGGCGGCGATGCTGGCGACGATCCCGGGCCTAGAACGGGCGACGATCCGCGTGCCGGGCTACGCCGTGGAATATGACCATGTCGATCCGCGCGCGTTGGACCGGACGTTGGCGGTGCGCGACGTGCGCGGGTTATTCATGGCGGGCCAGGTCAACGGCACGACCGGATATGAGGAGGCGGCGGCGCAAGGGCTGGTCGCCGGCGTCAACGCCGCGGCGGTCGCGCTGGGGATCGAGGGATGGGAGCCGGACCGGGCCACGAGCTATATCGGCGTGATGGTGGACGACCTGACGCTGCACGGCGTCACCGAGCCCTATCGAATGCTGACGGCGCGGGCGGAATACCGGCTCACGCTACGCGCGGACAATGCCGAGACGCGACTGGGAGCAACGGCGCGGGCGCTTGGGTGCGTGGGGGCGGAACGGACACGGCATCAAGTGGAACGGGAGGACGCGCGCAGGACGTTCCGCGAGCGGCTGAACAGATCCGTCGCGGGCGGGACCTTGCCTGAGGTAGCGGGGGCGGAGCGAGCCAGCGCCCGACGGACGGCGTTCGACTGGCTGCGTGTTCGTGACCTGACGCTGGACGACGTGGCGCCTGGTGCCGCAGCGGACGTGCCGACGGACATTGCCGACGAACTGGTGGAGGACGCACGCTACGCGCCGTATCTTGCGCGGCAGGCGCAGGAGCAGGCCGATCAGCGGCGCGAGGAGGCCCGGTCGCTGCCCCCCGCCATCCGCTATGCGGAGGTGCGGGGATTGTCGTCGGAGATGGTAGAGCGGCTGGAAGCGGCGCGACCAGCGACGCTGGCGCAGGCGTCGCGCGTTCGCGGCATATCCCCCGCGGCCGTCACAGCGGTGCTGCTCCATGCCCGAAAGATGGCGGGATGACGGAGGACGAGGCGCGGGACTGGGTCGCGACCCGTTACCCGGCGGCAATGAACCAACTGACGGCGATCGCGAAAGCCGTGATCGACGAGAACGGGCGCCAGAACCTGATCGCACCGTCCACGGTGGCGATGATCTGGTCGCGCCATATGGTCGACTCGCTGCAATTGCTTGGATTGGTGCGAGAGGGGGCCACCGGTACCTGGGTCGACATCGGCACGGGGGGAGGGTTCCCGGGTTTGGCGGTCGCCATCGTCTGGACAGGTAAGGTGATACTGGTCGAGCCACGACGGAGGCGGGCCGAGTTCCTGACTGACACGGCCGCGCGATTGGGCCTGACGAACGTCGACGTTCGTGCGCAACGCATCGAGATGGTTCGTGATCGCGCCGATATCGTATCGGCGAGAGCGGTGGCGTCGATCACGGAGCTTGTCGCGGCGGCGGGTCACGTGTCATCAGACAGCACGCGATGGCTGTTGCCGCGTGGCAAGGTCGAAACAGACGAATTGGATCGTGTGGGGCGGGGCGGTTTTATGTTTCACGTGGAACAAAGCCTGACTTCCGATACCTCGTCGATCGTCATACTCGACGATCGACGCGATCCGTCAGGACGGAAAACGGACCGGGGAACGGGCCAGGAAACGGGAAAGCGCGCATGACCGTGGTGGCGGTGGCCAATCAGAAGGGCGGGGTGGGCAAGACCACCACCGCCATCAACATCGCCACGGCGCTGGCGGCGACGGGGATGCGCACGCTGCTGATCGACCTCGATCCGCAGGGCAACGCCTCGACCGGGCTGGGTATCGGGTGGGACGATCGCGAACGGTCGTCTTACGACCTGCTGTTGGGCGACGCATCGCTGAGCGAGACGGTTATCGCCACCGGCGTGCCGTTGCTGGACGTGGTGCCGGCGACGCAGGACCTGTCCGGTGCCGAGGTCGAGATGGTCGACATGGGCGATCGTACGCACCGGCTGGCAAACGCGCTGGCGCCGGTACGGGGGCGGTGGGACGCGGTGCTGATCGATTGTCCGCCGTCGCTGGGGCTGCTGACGATCAACGCGCTGGTGGCGTCGGACCGATTGCTGGTGCCGCTGCAATGCGAGTTCTTCGCGCTGGAGGGGCTGAGCCAATTGCTGACCACCGTCGAGCGGGTGCGGACGCGCTTCAATCCGGGGCTGAAAATCGCGGGCGTGGCGCTGACGATGTTCGACCGGCGCAACAACCTGACCGATCAGGTGGCGGCCGACGTGCGCCAAGTGCTGGGGCCGGTGGTGTTCGACGCGGTGATCCCGCGCAACGTGCGCCTGTCCGAAGCGCCGAGCCACGGGTTGCCCGCGCTGATCTACGATCACCGCTGCACGGGTAGCCAGGCCTATATCTCGCTGGCACGCGAGCTGATCGGGCGGCTGCCGTCGCCGAGGAAAGCGGCGTGAGCGCGGCGGCGACGCGGCGGCGACCCGGCGGTCTGGGCCGCGGCCTGGGCGCCCTGCTGGGCGAGATCGCGCGCGAGGAGCCGGTCGACGGCGCGTCGGGCGAAGGGGCGGGGCGGGTCGCCGCGGCGGGGCTGCGGACGCTGCCCGTCAAGACGCTGAAACCCCATCCGGGCCAGCCGCGTCGGCGCTTCGACGAGGCGCAGCTGGACGAGCTGGCGGGGTCGATCGCTGCGCGCGGACTGATCCAGCCGATCGTCGTCCGGCCCGAAGGGCGCGATTACCAGATCGTCGCGGGCGAGCGGCGCTGGCGCGCGGCGCAGCGCGCGGGCCTGTCCGAAGTGCCGGTGGTGGTGCGCGACTTCAGCGACGCCGAGACGCTGGAAGTGGCGCTGGTGGAGAATATCCAGCGCCAGGATCTGAACGCGATCGAGGAAGCGCAGGCGTATCAGCGATTGTCGGGCGAGTACGGCCACACGCAGGAGGCGCTGGCGCGGATCGTCGGCAAGAGCCGCAGCCACGTGGCGAACCTGTTGCGGCTGCTGGAACTGCCGCCCGACGTGCAGCAGATGGTTGTCGAGGGGCGGCTGTCGATGGGGCACGCCCGCGCCGTGCTGGGGGCCGCCGACGTGGAGGGCCTGGCGCGGCAGGTGGTCGACCGCGGCCTGTCGGTGCGCGAGGCGGAGAAGCTGGCGCGCGGTGCCAAGCCCGCCGCGCGGCGCCAGCGCGGCGAAGGAACGATGTCGGCCGAGCCGATGGTCCCGGACGCCGACCTGGCGGCGGTGGAGAACCATCTGGCCGACCTGCTGGGCCTGGCCGTGCGGATCGCCACCGACGGCGCGTCGGGCAGCGTGACGATCGATTTCGCGACGCCCGACCAGCTGGACATGATCTGCCAACGGCTGACGGGCGGGGAAATCTAGGTTTGCAAGGGAGCCCGCCGTCGTTGCGAGTCGGTTGCGCTTCCCCCGGCAAGCCGGCGTGCCTAGATAGGCCGCTCCCCCGAAACGGACCCGTTGAGTTATGGCGCGCAAGATCGACCTCGAAGCCCTTTGCAACCAGAAGGGCCTGCGCATCACCGAGCAGCGCCGCGTGATCGCCCGCGTCCTGTCGGAGGCCGAGGACCATCCCGACGTGGAAAAGGTCTATGCCCGCGCGTCGGCGATCGACCCGGGCATCTCGATCGCCACCGTGTACCGCACCGTGCGCCTGTTCGAGGAGGCGGGCATCCTGGACCGGCACGATTTCGGCGACGGGCGCGCGCGCTACGAACCGTCGCCCGAGGCGCATCACGACCATCTGATCGACGTCGAGAACGGCCGGGTGATCGAGTTCGTCGATCCCGAGCTGGAGCAACTGCAAAAGGCGATCGCCGAGCGGCTGGGGTTCCGGCTGGTCGACCATCGGATGGAACTCTACGGCGTGTCGCTGGACCGCAAGAACTGAGCGTCGCGGGGGGCGTTCGCGCGGGCATCCGGCTGGCGGTGCTGGTCGGGGCGTTGGGCGGCGGGCTTCTGCTGCACGGGGCATGGCGCGTCGCGGGGCGGCCGTCACCCTGGCCGCGGCGGTTCCTGGGCTTTTCGGCGCGGGTCTTCGGGGCGGAGTTGCGCGTCGAGGGGGCGGTGCCGCGGGGCGGGCTGATCGCGTCCAATCACCTGAGCTGGCTCGACATACTCCTGCTGGG
>Ga0325400_1004269_pt1 | contig 13202 bp, 4 predicted proteins | sample PopdelMetagenome_2_FD_205662 | JGI IMG/M metagenome (GOLD analysis project Ga0325400, IMG submission 205662) | Populus deltoides microbial communities from Bellville, Georgia, United States - Xylem-PdKOR-R1 | ecosystem: Host-associated > Plants > Phyllosphere > Stem > Wood/Secondary xylem...
TATACATGTTGCTCGCATTAGAAATTGACCCAACCATCATCTCTACCAAGGTATCGTGAGGAACATAGAACTCTTTTTATAGATGTATCGTTACAATATCTGAATCGATAAATTTTTTATTCTTACATCTCTTGCATGAACATCTAATACCACTTCCACTAATATTTCTCAAATTAAATAATACGTAATTGATAAAACTCTGAACCCCGTTACAATATAAAAATAAACCCGTTAAATAAACCATTATTTATTTCATCACAAAACACCGAAGTCAAGAATTTGACATAAGTTTCATCAATTTATAAACAAATATAATTTTACAAAATCTAAAACAAACCATAACATGAGCAAATCATAAATCCATACAACAAAATTGTATGAGAAAAACTATTAAATATTGAACACCCAAACAAAATATATATACTACAAAAATATACAAAAAATTAACATTTAAAAAGTATGTTCAAATAAAAAAAGGGTAGATTTGCTTACTTAAGGTGGAGAATCCTCAATAAAATTTAAATTAGAACACGGAGGCTGACAAATCAAGTGTTGTGGTGGCCAAATTTATCATGGGAGGTTGAATTGTGTTGAGATTTAGGGAGGTTAGCTGTTTGTTATAGAAAAAAATGAATAAGAAAGAAGAAGAAATGAGGGCGGGGGAGAGGAGGGTCGATCACCAGATCATAAATTAAATATTACTGATGAATCCACTGATGAAATTCCATCTGACATTTCATTAGTCATTCTGTCGGAAAAAAGTGTCACGTCACCATACGATTTGTCTTTTTGAATCCCACTGTAATATCGCCTGTAATTCTATTGGTATATACCAAAGGATTATTTCTGTCGGTATATTTATGGAAAAACTTACCGTCAAATTAATTATGTTAGTAAAAGTTACATGACATCATACTTTTCTATTTTTTTATTCTTTTTTTTCTCATTGCAATTCCCTCAATATTGACAAAATATTTTTGTCGGTATTTACCAGCAGATGTAGCAATGGAAAAGTCTGTTGGTAAAATTCACCATAATTTATTGATGAAAAAATTTCATTGGTGATTGCATTTATATTCGCTAAATTTCTGGTAGCGCAAGCAAACACGAAAAAATCAAAACTTGCATCACTCTACTTTGCTAGAAAATGAAGAAACTGTTTGTTATTAGTTATTTTCCAATAGAAGCTAAAAAAAGCTTTAACTGTGATTTTTTTTCACTATTAAACAGAAAAAAAATGCTCTTAAAACACACATAAGAAAACCAACCACGAGAAGCAAGGAACTCTCTTCTCTGTCTTCACAAACACAGTTCTTTTTTGCTTATTCTTTTTCCTTGTTGCTTGTCGTCTGTTATTTTCTTTTGTTGTTTGTATTGTATTGTTTGACGTCTATTAAACTATTTTTGCTTTGATTTGTTACATATTAATGATTTGATATAAATTTTTTAATTATTTTTTGTTGTCAGTATTAAGGCTTTGTATATAGTAATAAACTCCAATACGATGAAGATGGTTACAATATCGAAGTAATCATCTTAAATAACCAATTTTAGAGCATTATTACAGTATCTAGTAAATAACAAAGCTGGATTTATAAGATGGAGAATGATAAATATCTTCTTTTGGTCTGGATTCTCCAAAAGCGGGGAAGTCTTGCCTGAAATAGGTTGTTTAGGCAACACTAGACCCGTGGCCTAATACGCCGGCGGGGGTGGGGGGGGGTTGATTCAGTATAAAGAAAGAAAGTTAACAGAACACAATGTTGCTTAAAAAATATATAAAAAAAAATCATGATTTAGATCATAAATCCAGCTATATCAAATAAATTTATCTTATCTAATAAGAAGATAAATAAAATAAAATAACATCAGATAGATCAAACTAAAAATAAAATAATCAAGATTAAAAGAAAATTCATTGAAAAAAAAAACAATGAAAATCAATTTAATCAAGCATCGTAGGAAGAAAGTCGAAACAAAAAGGTAGAAAACTTCTACCTGAGTACACTTGTTAAATCTACAATATATTTATTATGAGACTGATAATTTTTAAAGAAACAAAAAAAAATGATAAGGTAAAATATCAAAGAATAAAATTAAAAAAAAATAAGTGTAAAAATAGGAAAAAAAAGAGAGCTTATATAACACAGGTTAACCTTTCAAATTCATAACCATAGTTTTAAAATCCGGCCCGGCCCGACGGGTTGACCCGGGACTCGGGGCTGGAACTGGGTTGGGTTGAAAAAAAACAGGGAAAAGAAAAACCCGATGTGACCTGGCGTGTTGACCCGGCAAGACACGATTGCAACCCGTTGACTTTTGTTTTGTTTACTAAAACGACGTCATTTTGATTTTTTTTAAAAAAATTGACCCGGACGACCCGATGACGCGGTCAAAACCCGGAACCCGGGCCTTGGACCGGGTCTAAAAATTATGCATAACCCTCAATTTCCAACCAATATAAAGTTGAATGATAAAATTAAAAAAGAATCAATCCAAAAAAAAATCTAAAAGAATAAGGATCAAATGTTAAACAAAAACAAAATATAATGGAAAATAACACTGGTTGATTTTAAGGTGAAATTGAAAAAAATCATACATTTTACAAAAGGAATAGAATAAAAAAGAAATAAAATTATAAAAAATAAGATTAAATATGAAACAAAAAAATAAAGAAAAAAAAACATTTCAATGAAGGTCGAAATAGAAAACAAACTTAAGTTAATAAAAAAAATCAAGACAAAAATCATAAAATAAAAAACATCATACAATTAAAAACAAGAGGGACTAAATCATAAACCTAAACAAGATAAGAGGGCAATATAGATTTTTTTATTAGGCAACTTTTTTTCAAGGAAAATAGAGAGAAATGAAAGAAAAGGTGGCCACATCCAAATCACCACACCAAACATTGCACGCACCACTTTATCAGGCAAGAGATGATGTAAGGATTTTAACGCCACCGCAAAAGGCCAATCTCCACCACCACACGCCGTTGCATACACCGTTATAAGCATGCAGAGTGGTTTGACATATCAGCGTATGCTATGCACGCATCAACCATATATTTAAAAAACATTTTTTAAGATTATTACAAATTAAACTACCGAATTGCCCGACTTAACCTGTCTATTACAAATTTAATAATAAAAAGGCAAAACAACCCTTGGTTTCAAGTTTAAAAAATTATAATTCCAAGGGTAATTAAGTTAATTCACTATGCATTCAAAAAAAGACAAATGTGCCTGCCCCCAAAACCTAGACCTAAATAAAAATTATTTTGATTTAAGAGTACCTTAGTCATTATATTGTGTTAAGATAATATGAAAATGTGAAAAGACCACATTGTGCCCAATCAATATTATAATGACTATTTGATCCTTGTGAAATTACAATATTGCTCCCAATAGCTAGCTTAATGCCTTTTATTTTGGAAGGGCAATAGCACAATTACATTGTTATCATCCCCAATGCATTGAGTCAAGGTGCATTGTGAATTCACTACCCCAATCGGTTTTTTTATTTGTCAAGAAAAAATCATTTTCATATGTAGATCTTTTAAGAGCAGGCTCAGCACATATTTTGTGCCAAAGTAAAATAGGACACAAGCTTAAAAAATAGCTTTTTACAAGAGCAAACACTAAAAATCAGAGCTGTACTGTATGGAAAGCACTGCTAGTTCTCCACTATTTGAAGCACATATGCAACGACAGTACCTTTTTACATCTTCTACATGCATGAAGTACGGAACAGTCTATAACACACAAAATAGCAATACACATGTTGAACATAGAATTCAGCCAGGAAGAATGCACGATAGAGATAACAATCAAACATATTATGCAGGCAATGCGAAGCTCTCTTGTGTCCAGTGAGGAGGATCCATCACTGCACAAGGATCTGATTTCTCAAAGTCCGCAACCTACAGCAAACCCGAGCATACAACAATTACCATGCTAGCATTCTGATCTTAATACAACACTAGAGAAGTCAGAAAATCGGGAAATAACAGGGTGAAATGTATGAAATGTCTCACCTTTTCTTTGCAGCTTGGACAGTAGTGATACTTGTGCCAGAGGCAGTCCATAGAAGGGCAAAGAAAGCAAAAACCAAGCATCAAAGGCATCATGCAACCAACAACAGCTGCCAAACTAGGCTTTGATCTGTATTCAGGAGAGGGAGGATCAATCCATGAAAGAAAAGACAAGACAAGGACAAGAAACGAAGAGAACATAGAGTGCCAGAACTTGGAAAACTATTGCAACAGTGAGATAATTGTTTGTTCCTTTTCTGTTTCGACAGTCTACTCTTCAACAACAAAGGAAAAGAGAAAAATCTATACAACCAAATCTTATTAAGTAGGTAACGGTGTTATGGAAGTGCTAATTTGTGTTAGTACCATTTTTTATGTTTCTATAGACAACAAAACACTGCAGAGTTGCTCCGTCAGTTATCAATCCCTTTATTCCAAAGCAGAAATTCAGAATTGAAAGGAAGAGACAAATGCCACCAAACATAATTCCCAACAACATTGCTGGTTCAATAACAACGGCTATGAATGATGGTTTCACTAATCTGGGTTACACACAACAGCATTCACTGAATTCGAATGGAGAAAAATCGTCTTCATCATTAAAAACCCCATTCTTCATTACTAAGTTTGCAGAACAGTTGATATTTTTTGGAAATCGTATCCTCTAAAAGAAAGACAGGAAAGCCAACATGTAGGAATAAAACTTCGAAGATTTCGCAATTAATTGTAAGATATTCCTAGCAGTTGTGATTTTTCACTAACCAAAAACAGCAGCTCAATTTTGCATAAATAACCACTGAACGTTTAAGATATTGGCATATAAGAAAATCAAAAACCTAAAAGTGGCAGAGAGAGGATTAAGTGATTACCTAACGAAGGTAACGCCCGAATTACCACAGTAAACGCAGTTAAAAGGAGCAGGGGTGTCGCGATACATAGTCTGTTGAATCGGGATTCCCTTCGGATCGCCAACGATTGCGTTTGGCGGTATAGCTCCGGCTTGGTAAGGGTTCTGGCCGGCGTAGTAAGGAACTCCGACGACAGGCTGGTCTTGTTGCCCCATTCTCAATGGATTCCTGTTCCGATTAGAGATGGATCAAGATAGATTTTTTTTTTCAATGAACAAGAGGATGTTTGGGGTTTCTATGTAGAGCCCTTGATAGCAAAGCTGGAACGCCACTCCGCATTGACTATTATTTTAATAAAAGTAGTTGATGGACTCGTCGCTTGTCAGGAACGTTCCGTTTTAACTTCTTAAACCGGGAACACCTTGAATAAAACTTGTTGGATTTACAAGTTGGACCGTTGCTAAAGATGAAGAATTTTTGCTTAAAATTATTATTATTATTATTATTATTATTATTTAGGTTTTTAAATTGATGTTAAAAATAAATGTAAAAAAAATAATAAAAGATATTATTTTGATGTATTAAATGAGAAATAAATTATTAACAACTCAAATTCTACAAAATCCCATCAGATTTTATATCTAGTAAAAAATATCTAGAATCCTCCTTACAGGAGGCCGGTTGAATAATTGGGCGACCGGGAAGGTAGGAATTTCTTAAAATCCATGTGCTTCTAGACGTGTACATGGCTTCTAGATGAACAATTTACAAAAGAGTCGTTGATCACTTCCAACTTTTCACACGTGCTTGAAGCCTAGAAGCTGGCATCATCCACTGTTCCTATTTCATTCTCTCCCAAAGCACGCAAGTTCATGTTCGAGCCAGTCCAATGGGCCTGAAGCCCATGGTTTGCCAACAAGTTCTATGCCACTGTAAAGTGCTTCTATCTACAGCCCAGCTCTTCCTAGAGACTTGTCTCAGATGCTTTTCGCATGCGATAAAACCATCTCCACCACGTTACAGATACAAGCAATAAGATGGATTAGTGGTGGTGGTCACCCTAACGATTCCTCTATTCTGCATATGTCCATCAACTATTTTATTTTATTTTATTTTATTTTATTTATAAAATATCTGGGAACAAGGTAATTGTTGTTTTTTTAAAATATTTTTTATTAAAAAATATATTAAAATAATATATATATATTTTTTTAATTTTTAAAAATTATTTTTGATATCAGCACATTAAAATGATACCAAAAAAAATTAATTTAAAGTAAAGAAAAAAATAAAAAAAATTTAAATTTTTCTTAAAATATTTTTAACATACAAAAACAAACCTGCCCTAAGTTTGTTTTTTAGAATGATAAATTAAGGGAAGAGAATTTCTAAATAGATTTTTTTGGACATAAAGTGATGAAGAAGTGATGAAGAGAATGGCTAAATGGGACATGACTATAAAACCCAAATGGATAGATTGTCCTTTTCATGATAGAAAATTAAGGTGGTGTGTGTGAGAGAGTGAGAGTAATACGATGTTCGGCAGATAACAAAATCATCTTAGTTTTGTTGGATAATAATTATTAAAAAAGAAACGTTTGAAGGCCAAATTAACCACCATATATTAATAGTATTTTTTTTTTCTTCATTTTATATGATATCTTTACTACATAATTAATACTAAATACTTGACCCGTGCTTTTTTTTTTTAATAAAAAAAATATACATAAAGAGAATTCTAAGTGAAAAAAATTATGTATATACGTAACAAATAAATCAATCTGAAAAAAATCAAGAGATAGGTGTAGATCAAGATATATAATCCTGCAAGACGAGAAATTTACTCGATTGCGTTTGCTAAACTTGTTTATTAAAATAATTTTTTTAGTTCAATCAAACAATAATAGAAATAGATACACACATTAAATTGATTCAATAAAATAAAACGGTAAAAAATGATTATGCAAGGCCGAACATATTAGAAATATTATCTGAAAATAAATATTTTTATTTTAAAAATAAAGTTCATTTATACAAAAGATAGAAAAAAATTATAAATGAATCAGAAAAATCTCTTTAAAAATTAAATGCATACATTATAACAAAAAAAATAACCAAAATAACCAGGCACTGTTAGGCCTGGTCCATTTTGCTAAGGCCCGCGTGATTGGGTCTTTTTTTGTTTTCACATCTGGGACGGACAACATGTCATCCTCAATTATTTTTTGAAAAAAAAGAGTCAAACAATGCGTCTTCTGTATTGCTTAGTTCTCGACCATTGTGGTAGTCAAAAAAACTGAGCTAATGGTTTTTTTTTTAATCAAAAAACTGAATTCTCAACCCATTGTTTAACCAAAACACTTAGAAAACATTATAAGAAACCTGATAAACTCATTTATAGCCTTAAAAAACAAAAAAAAAAAAAAAACCGTCCCAAAACCTGAAATCAACCTTAAACAAAAAATCTTACCAAAATCCGATATATTTTCTTGGCAATTTCAAGATAAAAAACCCCCTAATGTGAGCCCTCCTCGTTAAAAGGAACAAATTGACACCAATCTTGATCGTTTTGGTGGCCAAAATAGGTGTTAATAGAAATTTTATCTCTCTAGTGTTATATTCTAGCAACTTTCTCTCACCTCGTTCACACTAGGGGTCAAAAAATAAGAAAAATAAAGTTTTGCACCAAAATTGATTTTTTCCTGTAATTTTGAAAACTTAAGTGACCTATTATTTATAATTTGTGAAGTATAGGACCTAGAATAAAAAAGAATTGCATGAGCTTTTAAAGGCACTTATTTCCTCTGTGTTTTTTTTTTTAAATCTTGGTCCCTTGCCTTTCAATCTCACCCCCTCCCAACAAATTGACATATAATTTGATTCAATAAGAATGAAATAAAAAAAAAAGGAAAAAAATGACATTGTGAAAGTCATGCTAGGTGATATATATTGTATTTTGCATAATAAATTCATATATGATTTAGTTTTTTTAGTTAATTATTATTGTGATATATAGCATAACTGAATTCATTAATAGCTTTTCCCCCCTAGTTTTAGTATATTAATATTTTACTTTAATCTTTGATTTTTCTAGTTTTAATATTTTAGTCTAAATTATAGTTGTTAAACCTGATCTGGTATTAGAAAAACTCAAGATTCAAAATATAATGTAAATCGAGTTTTTAGTTGAATTTAATAAGACATTGACCTGTTGAAACTCCATTGACCCAACCAGATTTTGAATGATTTGATTATCTTAACTAAACTCAATTCAATTATAATCGTATTAACACTTAAAAAAATTTAAAAAATTCTGTTGTTTTAAAAGGGATGGCTCAATGAACCAATGTTAAGATTTTAAGATAATTACATCGAGCCTTTTAAGATTTGTTCCAGATTTTAGTTTTTTATTATAGTTTGAAAAATTATAATTTACATCTTAAAATTTATATGAACGCAACATTTAACATTCTCCAAAAAAAATTAACAAAAAATATCTAATTATCTAATTATAAGTTTGTAATTATAGTAATTTAAATGACTAAAAAGCCCTTAAAACTTTAAAATAACAAAATAATTATCTATAATTTATAACTACAATAATACCATCCATAATTTCCTAAAATAAAATCCCTTTCAGGCGTTTCATCAGACAATTTATACCCAGCATGCTTTTCCCAAGATAAATGGAGCTTGTAGCTTTATGCAAACCATAATTAACCTTAGAGATCTAGTTCTCAAACAAAAGGAATTTCACCATTTCATCAACTTCAACACACCAGACCCTTTCACTGGCCTCCCTTCCTTAGCAAACCCATCAAACAAAATATAACAAGGAACCGCATTTGGAGTCAACCTCATCTCTAAAGCTTCATTCAACAACTCCATTGCCAAAGTTGATCTGCCTCCCTTGCAAAACTCATCCATCATGGCAGTATATGCACGACACGGAAGTTTTCATCATATATCCCAAGTGCACAGATAAAACACAGAACTTCCAGGAAGCCAACTGCTAGGTTTGCGTGGGAGATTTTCATTCAATAAACAAATCATGCCCGACATCCCCTTCAAACTTTTAGCACTAGGCCGTATGTTTCCAAGAAATCTTACTTTAATCTAGAAATGTAATTGCAACATATAAACTATATTGTCGAAAAAGAGAGAAGCAAACCTTGTTGTCTAAAACCCTTTTGGCCTCGTCAGGGTCCTTTTTCCTGCAATGGACTTCACTTCTCTAGGATCAAATCCGATGAACTTCAAACACTACTATATAAACCTTAAAACTTCACTTCAAAAATCAAACACTCATGTATTTGATTCTTGGGATTCAAATAAACTCGTTTGTGAATTCACAGGAATTACCTGTAATTTAGATAAATCAGTCAAACTTAGAGGGTAATCCTTTATCTGGGTGATTTTATAAAATTATTTTTTGACTAAAGATACAAGGTATAATTTTTAAAATTAAATCACGGTCAAATGATCAAATCTAAAAAGTTTTTTTTAGTTATCCCTAAGATTATTCTTTTTCCAACTCAATCTCCAGGTGGAGTCACAACTATGATCTAAACTTTTAAAATCAACCACCACTCCTTTTACAATAAGTACATACTTTAACGGCTAAATAAAAATAATAAATAGAGCTAAACCCTTTTGTCCATTGCTGGAACAAAAAAGACCTCAAGTAGCAATCACTTTTAATTACGCACGCTCAAATTATACTCACATACCCATACACACTCGTTTTCTCTCTAGGGAGCAGTCAACGAACTCTAGCAAAATTGATTTGCTCATTCAGGACTTTGGGAATTGAAGGGGAAAAAAGGGCCCAGAAAAAAGCTCCCCACTGTTGGATCACATAGCTGGTAAAGGGTGGAGGCAGGCGACAAATCTTGTAAATACGTACATGATTTATATAGGCAACTAATCAAGCCAAAAATAGGATTATCTCGGCAATCGTATGTAGCTTGCAGAACTCAAATATCATGCAAGAAGCTGTGGCGCCACAGGCATTAATTTTTACCAACAGCCATAGTTAATATATTTATATGAAAATTGTTGCTTTGTAAATGAATTGGCCGAGGACAATGAGAACACTGAGGCCACTAAGGGATGTTCCCTTCATGCGCCATTTTAAACCTCATCTCGAATTGTGCGGAGAATGAATAGGGAAACTCGAAACACCCACTCCAACATATAGTTAGTACCAGTCAACATTTTGAAAATAAAGCATATTTTTATATACACCAAACTTCACCTCAAATAAATAAAATTTGAAGTTGGAATGATGGGTGACATACATTTCTCAAATAACACACCAGAAAGTGATGTATCCCAAGGAGTCCAGCTGGTGCCAGAACCAGAAGGGAATATTAGTGCAGAGTACTGCACACAAACACACAGAGAGAAAGAAAGAGGGAGCGGTGTCAGGACTGGCAAGACTTCAGAATAGATTCCACAACAGGAAAAGACCGATCCATATTATAGCTGTAGTATTATTCCAAAGGAGAGGGTTCCATTTACCCCATCTCGTGAAGTTCTACTCCGTACTGGTAACTTTACAATTTGCTTGCAATGAAAATACATCGCGCATAATAAAATAGGTGCTGGTATATTTTCTTTCTTCGCAGTTTTTATTTATATTTCAAACAGAGAGGCGGCTGCCCCAATACATTCGGCGCTGTGGACTCTTATTTGTCTGGTCTTCTCTTCTCTTCTCCTTGTCCACTGCTTCTACTGTTTCTTCCTCTTGGATTAGCGATCAAGATCATTACAGAATCGGAGTTTACGGACCTTCACTTTCTAGTTTCAAGCCTCTATCCTTGAGATTTAGAAGTTCACGCTTGAATAAACTAAAGGGGGTTTGGACAGTTATATACTTACGATCACCATCCAAGATTCTTTCATGGTACGGTGTCCAATGAAAAGGGTCTGTGGTCCTCGATCATACCCATCACTAAAGTACCCAGGGATGAAAAATAAAAGAAAATTAACGAAACATTAATTTTATTTTAAATATTTTTTCTTCGTGCAAATCATGACCACAATTTGATGATTTTTGGGTGGATTTAATTTGGGAGTTTCTATATGCATATATGAACGACTCTTTATTAATTTGGTGCTCAAAATGACAAGGCACATCCTTAAAAGGCCGTGTAACAAAAACGTGGTTTTGCAGCTTTATTTTACTCAAATTGATTGTTTTTTGCATACGCGATTATCTTGTGAGAAATATCCATGGTTTTTAGGTAAACCTTATTTACGGTAATATGATAAAATATCATTATATTTATTTATTTTTTATTAGCATTATCAACTTTAAAGTAAACGCCGATTTTAAAATAAATAAATAAATAATTTTGTTTTCAAATATGCCTAAAAGAATGATATTTTACACAATTTAGAGTAGTAATCTAATATTTTTCGGTACATGAGTTTAAGAAATGAGAGATAAAATTATCTAAAAAAAAAGTTATTAGTTGTTATGATTTTAATAACTAAAATAATAAAATTTTAAATCAAAGAATTTTATTTGATGATAAAAGTTTGATAGTAATAATTGCAAATCAAGGTTGGTTTTGATTTTTAAGATTCAATTGATTTTAATTTTTTTGAGTTATTTTGGAGTTATTTGGTGTTTTATTTGATTTTTATGGTGTTTTGAGGGGTATTTTGGATGAAAATGGCAACTTTTTTTTTGTTTTTCATTAATTTAAAATTTTTAAAATTAATTAATTTATTAAAATATTAATTTATTAGGTTTTAAAGAATTAAATTTTTATTTTTTTTGTTTCCAATAAGAATATAACATTTTTTTATATATAATATTAGCATGTTTTTTTTTACATCTCATAAATATGTTTTTTAAAATCTTATCTAGTTGTTTTTCTAATAATATATATTTTATTATCCTATAGTTAAATAAAATTTATTTAAAATTAATATTATTAAATATAATCGGGGCTATGATTTAAATTATTGGCTCCGTAGATTAGCTTGGATTTTTTTTTTCCCTACTTTTGAGCAATTGTTAACTTTAGCTGACTTTATTGAATGAGTGCAATTAATACATAGAAGAGGCATGCTCCCTATAAATTGACACCAAGCCTCCCCTCATAATTAAGTTCATCCCCCTGCTGTGAAGAAAATGCCATTAACTACTCCACGACTGCAAGGACACATCCTCCAAAATCTATTCATCGTATACAGACAAGCTAAACGTTGTCTCTTCTTACCTTTACAAACAATATTTAGACATGTGGATCGCTAATTTTCCTCAACATCCCTCAATTTCACACCAAACAATTTGACGAGACAACAAATTTGAGTTGGCTTGAGTGTTTAAGCGAAAATTCAAATACAAATAACACCATTAAGTGCTCCCCTACGTGCACATTTATAGCCTAGCAACATAAGAACATGGGCTAATTAAAACCCCCAAGAAAAAACAATGCCTAAACCTTTAAGAACATGATGGAGTAGGATTGCCCGTTGTATTCTTGCACGATAAAAGAAGGCAGGCTGTAGATAGCTGACCAAGGAATGTCCCTCCCGTAAATAAATAACTGCCACCAACTTTCATTGAACTTCCCGCAAACCGTCAAAAAAACTTCCGGCATTCCCTTTGGCAATCGCGTTTTCACCGGATCTCTTCCAAGAAAAAAAAAATGCTCTCATTGGTCATTTTCAAGAGTTTGCAGCTGACAGGAAGGATTTTTCTTTCTTTTTTCAAAGTAATGTAGTCCTTCAATTTATTTTAAAAAATAATATAGTTAGAAAAAAAATTTAACGAAGCAGCATATTTTCGCAACAAAAAAAAATATTTAGAACACATCGATCGTACTTGCGCACATAGTTGCGCCACTCTCAATATTAACAACCCATTTTTTTATTTTTATATGTTTTTTTTTTTATCTTAATCTTCAATAATTTACTCTACAACATATTGTGGCGCAAGTAATAAATATTTAATTTGAGAATCTAGAACTTGATAATTTTTTTTTGTATTGTTCCATAAAATAAATAATAAATTTAGTGCTAATATTTTGTAATATAATAGCAACCAATCAAATGATACTAATTTTTTTTATCCTTACAGTGAAGGTTTATTCTAAGGAGTTGAGTTAGTACTAAATTTATTATTTGTTCTTTTTTATTTGAAATAATAAAAAAAACTTAATTTTTTATTTTTTTTAAAAAATTGTTGCACCAATGGGATTGACGTAACGTTCTTAAGTTTCTTTATTGTGTCATTTTGAATGGTGCTACTTTGAAAATGTGTTATTTTCTATTTTTTTTAGATATAGGTTATTTTTGAGGAA
>Ga0325400_1004271_pt1 | contig 13198 bp, 22 predicted proteins | sample PopdelMetagenome_2_FD_205662 | JGI IMG/M metagenome (GOLD analysis project Ga0325400, IMG submission 205662) | Populus deltoides microbial communities from Bellville, Georgia, United States - Xylem-PdKOR-R1 | ecosystem: Host-associated > Plants > Phyllosphere > Stem > Wood/Secondary xylem...
CTCACGGCCCTCTGAGCAGGCTGGATGTCATAATCTTGGTTATCGGCTAGACGCCGGGAGGGATCAGACACCTTTCTGGCCGCCTCGATCACCGCGAAGGCCCCGACTGAGCCCGACGGTCGGCTCTGTGACGCTGCAGGCTTCGTCGCCGCCGGCGGCATCGCGGCCGCCAGTCCGGATCGCCTAGACCTGGAACGACCAAGCGGGCAGCCAGTGTCTCGTGGAGACCTGACTGCCCGCTCGGTGTGTCACGACCGGAAGTGCAGCGGCTGCCAGTGCTCGGGGCGCCGCCGTCGCCCCGCTCACGCTGAACCGTCGCCCGTTCAGGCAGTGACGGCCTGCTGGTCCTTGGGGTTGGGGCCGTGCTCGTTGGTGGGCTTGGAGTCGAAGCACGCCCAGACGATGAGGATAATCGCGCCGACGAGCGGGATGAGGCTGAGGAGCACCCACCACCCGCGTCGGTTGATGTCATGCAGGCGCCGGACGGACACGGCCAGCGACGGCAGGAACGTCGCGATGAGAAGCACCCACCCAGCGGGGCCGGTGTTGACCTGGAACGCCGCCGACGTGGCGGTCGTGGTGGCCTCACCCGTCCCGAAGACCGTGGCGTCGATGACGGCGGCCAGGATGCTGAGGATCGCGTAGAAGAGGGTGAACCACCAGAACTCCGAGCGCCGGGCCCGTCCGGAGAACTTGGCGTACTGGCGGAAGACGGACTTGATGGCCTGGACCGGCGACACGGGACCCCCACTAGTTGGTTGAAGTAGCACCGACCGTAGGGCGGGGCGATCGCGGCACCCCCCAGTTCTGCCCGTTGGTGACCGAACGGTGACCGAACGCCACCCGACCGAGGCCAGGCCGCCGCGGAGTTGCCCGGTCATGGTCGCCGCCCGCCTGCGGTCGAGCTGTGGCCACGCGCGCGCCGTGGGGGGCACGAGCGACCTGAACGGGGGTGCGCGCCGGCAATAGCCTGTCCCCTTTGGCGCCGTGGGGAGTGACTGCGACCGACGTTGGCGACAGGCTGAGGACTGATCTGCGGCCTCCGCAGACGCGACACTGCTCCGCATGCGGGAGCGGACCGGGAGGTTCTGGCGCCTTGCCTTCATACCTGTCGGCATCGCGCTCGGTTGGCTGATCGGTGGTTTGTTGCGAGGTGGGTCGCTGGCAACGGCCGCCGTTGACGCTCTGGTGCCGACCGCTGCCGCCGGCCTCATCGCGGTCGCGTTGTGGCGAGCGTCACCTCGACGCCGTGGCCGAGCGGGCTCCGACGCCGGCGCCGGGACTGCGACGCGAGCCGAGGACGACTGATCGACGGGCACCGCTCCTGGTGGATCTGCCGGCGCCCCGGCTGTAGAGCTCAGCGCCGTCGACGTCGCCGACGGCCCCCTCAAGGCCGCAGGCACTCCCCCCATCGGCAAGCGCAGCAGGCCAGGTTCCTACTGACGACCGCGTCGAGGCTTCGAGCTTGTCGCTGGCGTCGAAAGGCAGCCGCCCACCCGTAGCAACGCATGCCGTGATGAGATACTCAGCTGTGCTGATGTGGGCAGGGTTGATCGTCGCCGGCGTGACAATAGTGGCTGGTGTGCTGAGTCTTGTGACCCTGGCGAAGCACTGGCCGCCCCGGCTGGATCGGCACACCAACAAGCGAATTGCCCGCTCACTGAACCGCGGCAGGCTTCCTGAAGACGAGCCCGACCGATCAGCGGCGTTGCAACTGGCGCGCTGGCGCGCGTCGTCGCACTGGAGCGTCGTGATGCTGGTCGGGCTTGCAGTCGGCCAGATACTTCTCGCCCAGCGGTATGACGGGGGCTTGGCGATCTTTGCCTACGCCGTCGTAGCGCTGTTGGCAGTTGCGGCCGTTCTTACCGTTGCCCAGATTGTCAGTGGGCGTCGAGCGCTTCGCGGCGTCATCGATACTGACAGCCGGGGACACCAAGAGAGCATCTAGATTTAGTGCGATACGTCGCTTCGGCGGCTTCCACTTAATCGCATCTGCGCTGGCCGTCTACGACTGGGGCCATGGTGACCGCTAGCCGATTCCTCCGCCGGGACACCGTCACCCTGACCGACCGACACGTCATAGCCTAGATTATCGGCTAGAAAAGAGTGGGCCTACACGCCTCCCCCTCGGGCGCGTCCCACGTCCCACGCCTGCGCCGGAGCGGCGTCGTCGCGCCTGCCCGCCGGCAAGCGGAGGCACTGACGACGTTGGCACCATCAGAACCGTTAGTACCAATGATGCCGGGCACCGGGCCGGTGGCCGGCCGGCCAGCGGGCTCCTCGGTCACCCGATCACCGGACGCCGGACACGCCCCCGGACGAGGATGCGGCCGTGACCACCCGCCCGGACGGACCCGGTGCTGACGGGCTCGCCCGCGCCGAGGCCCACCCCACCCCTCGCGTCGCCCATGGCGGACTCCCCGGCCTGGTGGCCGCTCTCGGCGCTGCCCTCCTGACCACCGTCGCCCTGGTGCTCTGGTACCCCATCGACATGGCCGCGATCGAGCGTGCCGACGACGCCGGGTGGGACACGACCCTGCTGCACCCCCACCAGTTCCTACTGTCGGCCGTCCTGCTCGGCGCATGCCTGTACAGCTGGGTCACCGCCTTCGTCACCGTCAGAGCCTTCAGGTCTCCCGAACCCTCCTGACCCAGTCGCGTCGACGGAGCAGACGCCCCCAGGCGGTCCCATGTCAGTGGGCCCCTCGCCCAACGCCCTGGCGGATCAGGCCCGTAGCCGTGCGCACGCTAGATACCGTGCCGAAATGGGGCTACGGCACGCGGTCGTGGGGATGCTCGTGCTGGCAACGGCAGCCTGCGGCTCACCAGAGCCGACAGCTCTGGCAGGCCCAGACGGCGTGACCGTCCTGGCGTCGTCTCCCACGGACTCGGGCATGGAAGCCCTCGGCGGCGGCGTCCTGGCGGTCGTAGACGGTTGCCTCGGCCTCGAGGGCAGCGACGGCCTCGACGGCCTGGTGGTCTCCTGGCCCCGGGGCAGCGAGCCGCTCGAGGACGAGGTCGGCGTGCGGGTCCCGGACGGGCGGACCTTCGTCGTCGGCGACGAAGTCACCTTCGGTGGCGGACAGGTCGCCGCTGACGAGATGGAATCACAAGCCTGCGCTGGCACCACCCAGGTGTGGAAGGTCGGCACCATCCCCCGCTCCCCCACACCCACGACGACGCCCTGACGCCGCCCCTCGGCCCGGGCGGCTCGGCGCCCGGTCACCAACGCTTCGTCGACGCCCCCTGTGTCCCGTTGACGATCGTCATCCGGTCACGTCGACCGCGACCGCTGCCATCCACTCGGGCAGCAGTAACGAACCCCCCGGCTCACTGACGCGCTTGAGGGTCGTTACGCCCCCAGGGTGCCGACGCAGCGGTACATCGACGAGGGTGCCAGGCCTCTGACCTGGACAAACGTCGTCGTGCGAGCCGCGGCAGCAACGTGCTACCTTCTCCGTGTTGGGAGAAACTCTGCCCAACGAGGCCTCCACCGTCCGGTGGGGGCCTTTTTTGTTGCCCACCAAGCGCCCCACGACCCTTGTCGCGGGGCGCTTTCTCATGCCTGGAGGGGCTCCATGCTCGACGCCTGGTCAGTGTTCGTTCTTACGTTGCCGCTTCTCCTCCTCATCGGTGGCGCCGTGTGCGTTATCGTTGTGGCTCTCTGCAAGGCGGCGCCGTCCGACATTCCCGCTATCATGAGTGTTTCTTGCGCTGCGCTGGGCCGCATCGCCGATGGTGTTCGGCGCCACAACGGGTTCGTGCAGTCGAGCGTGATGCTGGCGGGCCCGGAACCGCTCCCGCCTAACACCGAGGTCAGCGCCGCCGACGAAGAGGTTGACCAGTGAGTCGAAGGACCCATCGCGATCCGGTGGCTACCGCTGCCACGACACCGTCTGCCTTTGACGCACTGAGGTTTGCGCTGGAAAGTCTTACGCCGAGGGAGGCAGGCGTGCTCACCCAGCGCTTTGGGCTGGACGGCGACAGCCCGCGTACGCTGGACGAGCTTGGCAGGCAGTACGGAGTGACTCGCGAACGCATTCGAGACATTGAGAGTCGCGTCTTGAGCAAGTTGCGCGATACCGACGTGCCTTCCCGAGTCGTTGACTTACTCTCCGACTCTCCGTCGGCGGCGACGGTCGACCGCTTGCGCTCGGTTTTCGCTACAGCCTCGTCACCGCTTGTACAGTGTCAGCGCCACGGCTGGTACGACCCCGACATGGTGGGCGGCGGGCCCGGCGGCTCGGGTAGACGCTATTGCCGTATGTGCCCTTGCCCGCTCTTTCTGTCGCAGCCCATTTACTGCAGTGCAGCCTGTCGTCAGGCGGGCTACCGACTCAACGCACGGCCCGGGCGCACGCCCAGTCTGACGCCAGCGCAGGTACTGACCGCAGCCAGGCTCCTGAAGTTCGGCCGAATGGCACCTGCAACTATTGCTGACGCCATGGGGGTGTCGACGCGGACGTTGCTCCGGTATTTGAAGGATGCGGATGATGGATGTTGACGCGCCGCTGCACATCGCCGTGCAGGCGCCGCATGTCGAGCGCCGTCCGGTCAGCTTCCCGCTGACGATCGTCGTCCGGCCAGCGATCGCCTGCTGGGACTGAGGGCCGAGCAGGCGTCCTGGACATGACCACCGCGCCGGAGCTTCGACGCCAGGCGTGCACAGGGAAAATCGCGGCATGGAGGTCGTCGTTGGCGAGCATGCGGAAGGTCGCGCCGTCGGGCCTCGGCTCAGCGCTCCGAGCCTGGAGCACCAGCAGTCATTCCTCGAAGCACTCCCCGAGTACCACGCAGAAGGTCTGCACCTCGACCTCAACCATGCCGAACTGGCAGCCCAAGGCGCCTTCACCCGGTGGATCGAGCGGGTCCGTCGTGACGGCCTCTCCGGCGCAGCTGACGAGCCACGGGACCGGGTGCCCCACCGCGTCTTGTGGTGGGTCGACGGGAACACCTACCTCGGTGTCGTACGGATTGGGCTCAAGCTCAACGACGAGCTCCTCGAGTACGGAGGGCACGTCGGCTATGACGTCCGCCCCTCCGCCCGGGGGCGAGGTCACGCGACCGCTCTACTCGCCGCGGCTCTCGAGGAAGCCGCCTCACTCGGGCTGGCGGAGGCGCTGTTGACCTGCGCCCCGGAGAACACCGCCAGCCGGCGCGTGATCGAGCGCAACGGCGGTCGACTGGTGGACGTCAGCGCCAAGGGTCGCCTGCGGTACTGGTGCAAGACGACAAGCGACCCCTCGCAGCCGCAGTGACATCTGGCCGGTAGCGCATCGTCGTCCGGTCAGCGTCCCGCTGACGATCGTCGTCCGGTCAGCGCGTGCCGATTGGTGGCGGCATCGACCACCGTCGAGGTGGGGAACGCGCCATCCGGGCAGCCGTGCCCGCTTGCCGTCAGTGGCGCGGCAGACGATCCGTGTCGGGTGTCGGCCCCGCTGATGACCGTCAGCAGGATCAGCGTCCCACTCACAATCAGTCTCCACGTCGCGCGGCCCGCGTTGCGGGCGCGGCCGCACTAAGCCCTCTGTAAGTATTACAGGATGAGCAAGCGTGGCCGCGATCGTCGACACCAGGAGCGGAGGCGCCTGAGGCGCCGCCGTCCCGCAGGGCGAGCGGGCAATGCAGGGACAATAGAGGCCCGCCAGTCACAGTGGAGTGGCCTCAGCCGTGCCGGTAATGTTGCCCTTATTGCTTTCTTCGGCGTCGTTACCCTTCTGGCCCTAGCCTCCACCGCGCGAAGCTGGTCCTGGGAGTGGGGCGACGTGCCGTCCTGGGTGTCGGCTATTGCGGCGTTACTGGCCGTCGCCGCCTTGGCGCCACAGCTGGCGCTACTTATTCAAGAAGCACGACAGCGCGATATGGAATCGCGGCGACAACAGATTGAGCTCGCAGCCTCGCGCGAACGTGACACAAGAGTCCGCATGGAACAGCGCGTGGCGCAGGAGGCTGACCGGGCAAATCTTGTCACCATGGTCCTGCTGCCGATTAAAAAGGTTGACACGCTGTCTCGCGAGCCGTCAAGTGACGAGATGCCTTCCTCGTCCGCCAACATGTGGCGCTACTACGGCTATACGGCAGTATTCATCAATGACACAGACTTAACAGTCACTGACCTTAGAGCAGACGTGCACGTGAGAACCTTCACTCTCGCGGCGTCGGGGGCAGTCGTCGATGGCGCCCTGTTGGGTAAGCAGTGGTGGATCCCGATGATGAAGCCCAAGCAACACCTCCAGCAGGTCGAAGAGATCCTCGACTGGCCGGGCGTCTGGGCCACGGGGAATGTGCACTTCGAAGGTGAGTCATTCGAGTCTTATCAGGAAGACGCCTTACGAGGGATCTTCCCGGTTTGGACTCTCTCATACCTAGTTGGGGGAAAACGCTGGCGGAAGACCTTCTCTGCGGTAGCCCAACTTGCTGAAGAGTAGGTGCGCTAGAGACCGCAGGACTACCGCTCACTCCCCGCCTCCCGGCCGTCCCAGCAGCCGACCGTCTACCGGCACACCACTCCCCCACCGCCCAGCTGAGGAGCCACCTCGCGGCTGGCGTCCCGATAGACCTGTCCGGTTTGGATTCCCGCACAGGGGCGTCATACGGACGGGCTGGAAGGCGGCGCGCGGGTCAGTCGGCCTCGCGTGCGAGCTTGACGATCCATGAGGCCGTCACGGCGCCTCGCTTCTTGTCGGCGCTGACCCGCGCACGAGCGGCGGCGGCGCGCTCAGGCTGGGAGACGGAGCGGCCGGACGCTGCACTGCGGTTCACCACTCGCCCGGTCACCGAGGACGCCCTCGCGCGGCTGCCGGTGACGTTCTGACCGCCGGTTATCGGCTGCCTGTTGCTCTGAGCCATCGCCACCACTCCTTCTGCCGGGACCACAGTGTGCGCTGGGAGGCAGCTGGGGTCGAGGCGGTCCCGTCTTCGTCCACCGGTGCGCCCAACGCGCGGTCAGTCGCCGCGGCGATCAAGTCGGCCTCGTGCTGGTCGGCCCACTCGCTGCCGGCCAGCGCATCGAGCATGTCGTAGCCGACGGTCCGGGTCTCGGTGTCCGGGCTGAGGGTGAGGTCGAGGGCCCACTGCGCCCGGGCCCACCACTGGTTCTTCCGCTCAGCGCGCTCTCGCTGCTCTCGGTCCTTCGCCGCGTTGGTGCGCTGGGTGTCGGCAGCCTTACGAGCTGCCCGGTAGGCGATCACGGCGGCGACCACGGCGGCCAGCCCGCCGAAGCCGGGTGATTGCGCCCACTCGCCAAGCCAGTCCCACACCACGCGGGGAGAGTAGGGGTGCGTCCTGGATAGCCGTCAGCGGTGCACCGGCTGCAGCTGCTCGCGGGTCCACGGGCCCCGACCGTGCAGCCACCGGTCCAGCCACCTCGGCCACCGCACCCACCGGCGACCCCACTCCTCCGCGAACCAGGCCTCGGCGAAGTCCAACGCGGTGACGGCGTCGTACGCGCGGGTCTCAGCTGGCGCCCGGCGCACGGCCTCGTCGACCAGCGCCTGCAGCGCGGCGACGTCGACTTGGCCGGTCAGCGTGAGCACCACTGCCTCCTCCTCCCGCGCGCTCGAGATGGCCAGGACCGCACCGTCGACGCGGTAGGCGGCTACGTACTCGCCATCCTCAACGTCGAGGAACTCCATCCACCCGGCCGCCCACGCCGCGTTCGCGTGGACCATCAGGTCCCCGTCACGGTCTAGGACAAAGACCGCCCCACCGACTGGCGCTTCGTCACGCCTCACCACGGACCTCCCCGACTTGCTCGACGGCCTGGGACGACAGGACGTTGCGGTAGATGGTGTTGCGGGAGACACCGAGGTGGGCGGCGACGCCGGTGACGGTGGCGCCGGGCTGGGCGAGCAGGGCCCGGGCGGCTTCGATGCGCTCGGGTCCCATGACGGTCGGTCGGCCGCCGACGCGGCCGCGGGCGCGGGCGGCCTCGAGCCCGGCGATGGTCCGTTCCCGGATGAGCTGCCGTTCGAAGTCGGCCAGCGCGCCGAAGATCGAGAAGACGAGGCGCCCGCCGGCGGTGGTGGTGTCGATGGACTCGGTCAGGGACCGGAAGCCCACTCCCCTGCCCTCGAGCTCGTTGACCGTGGCGAGCAGGTGCGGCAGGGACCGGCCGAGCCGGTCCAGCCGCCAGACGACGAGGGTGTCGCCGGGCAGCAGCCGCTCGAGGAGCTGGGTCAGCTGGGGTCGGTCGTCGCGGGCGCCGGAGGCGATGTCGGTCCACAACCGGGCGCAGCCGGCGGCGATCAGCGCGTCGTGCTGGAGCGATGCGTCCTGCGAGGCCGTCGAGACCCGGGCGTAGCCGTGAGCGTGAGACACGCGCCCACTGTGCCGGAAACGACGTTCCGTCGGTTGTGGCACGTCGAAGTTTCAGCCACGACTTTTGGCACACCGACTTTCGGCGTGTCGCCTGACCTCCAGCCCCTGGCGCGGATCGCGCAACAAACCAAGGATTTAGGGGCGGCCACAGTGCTGCATGATTCAGTCGTGCAGCCCTCTACGGAGACACCCAGCAGCGACCCTGACGCCGTCGTCTCGGCAGATCCAGGCGTGGGTGAGGTTTGGGTGTACCTAGATGAGTCCGGTACTCATGCGGGAGCGATGACCCTGCTAGTGGGGGCTATAGCGACCGCCAATAGAGGAGGGCTCGAACAACAGGTGATCGAGGCCTACGAGGAGGTACTTGCCAACCCCTCGCACTGGTCGGACGAGGCTAAGAGGACTCGTTTTGCGGCGCAGGGCTTCCATCACGCGGAGGATAACGAGTCGGTGCGCGCCTATTTCGCCGACCGGATGCAAAGCATGAACTTTCGTGCCCACATTGCCTACTGGCGCGGCGTCCCCGCCAAGGATTCTCTCGACGGACTCATCGCAATGTATTCATCGATGCTTAAGGGAGTCGTGGGGCGCTACGCCACGTCGCCATTGAACTTCGTCTTTGAGCAAGAGGAACGACTGAATGGCCTATTTGCGTCGCTGGTAGAGGATGCCTCTAGTGGTAGCCAACGCGACCCGCTCGCGGGCGCGCCCGTGGCATACGTCGGTACTAAGCAGGACCCGGCGCTATCGGTGGTGGACTACATCTTGGCGCTCGCCGCTCATCAATTCGACGATCAGACCAAACCCTTCCAGCGTCAACGCTTTGCCGTCCTTGCTGGCCACGTAGCGCGTATGTACGACTACGGACGCCTTGCCAAGTGAGCACCTTCGCAGCTACCTTACAGTCGAAGGGGGGCGGGGGTGCCATGACTAAGGGTGCGATCCGCACTCGAGAAACTGTACCTCTATTCTACCCATGAGCTCACCTGCCCTCCTTCCCAATCTTCGATTCGCCTTGCGCCGTGAACATCTGGCGACGCACCTGGGGTGCTCGGTCGAGGAGCTGGACTCGCTGCGTGCCATGGTGACGGCCGGCCATGGGTATGTCTATGCCGATATGCGCGTTAAGGGGAAGACGCGGCGCGTATTCATCCCCTCTCACGAAGGTCTTAAGGTCGTCCAACGCCGGCTGCTCCGACTGCTCCAAGAGCACGAGCACCTACTGCCCGAGTGCGTACATGGCTACGTCCGAGGGCGCTCCAACCTGAGCAATGCGCAGGCGCACGTCGGAAACCTCTGGCAGCAGCGCTTTGACGTTGCGGACTTCTTCGCATCAGTGACGGTCAATCATGTGGAGCGGGGTCTAGCCCACATCGGCCTCAAGGCCGAGCTGCATCCGGCTGTTGTGGGGCTTCTTACGCGCGGGGGGTCACTTCCTCTCGGTGCGCGCACTAGTCCAGTGATTGCCAACTTCGCGCTAATTGACCTGGATGAGGCGCTGACTCAGGTTGCGGCTAGACACGGCTTAGTTTTCACGCGGTACTCCGATGACCTGACCTTCAGTGGACGTCAAGCCTTCGACGTAGCGGCGGAAGTAAGCTCCGCGGTTACAGATTTTGGCCTGGTGCTCAACGACAGCAAGACGAGGTCTGCTCACCACGGTCAGGACCTCTACGTCACCGGCCTCAGCACATCAGAGCCGGACAGACCTCGGCTTCCGAAGGAGCGCAAGCGCCAGTGGCGCGCTCAGTGCCACATCGTGGAAAAGTATGGACTCGGAGCCCTCGCGGATGACGAGGGCATCTCAGAGACGTACATGGGCCGCATCATGATCGGGCGATTGATCTACGCGGGCCACGTCGAACCCGCCTTCAAGGCTCAACTCAGAAAGGCCTACCCCAAAGCGTTTGAGGAAATTTTCGGTACGCCTTCAAAACCGGACCCAGATAAGCCGCGAGTCCAGGCGCAAGCCGCCGCGGAGCGGGTGCGCCGACTTGGAACTAGGGCGTCCCTGTCTTACGTACCTTTACATCGGTACCCGCACGCATGAGGACACCTCCCACGCACGGGCGGGCGATACCGGCGCTCCCTGGTTGGTGCCGGCTGGTCAGTGCGCGGCGTCGTAAGCCTCGAGGACGGTCTGCTTGATGCGGCCACGGTCAGCGACGGTGTGGCCGTTGTCGCGGGCCCAGGCCCGGACGTCGTCGAGGTCGGTCCGCTTGGCCCCACCGACGCCGCCGCCGCGAGTCACGGTGGCGCGCGAGGCAGCCGCGCCGCGAGGACCGGCGCTCTTGCGCGCTGCCTTGATCCACTCCGCGAAGCTTTCCTCGATGGACGCCGCGTGCTCGTCGCTGAGGTCGATCTCGTAGGTGGCGCCCTGGAAGCCGAAGGTCAACGTCTGGGTGGCCTCCGACCCGTCGATGTCGTCGGTGAGGATGACCTGTGTCTTCTGAGCCATGAACTCATCATGGCACGAATACCTCGTATTTCCCTGAGAAACACCGAAGGCACCGAGGACCGTTCGGGCTAAGCGTTGCTCCGGGTGGCTGAGTAAGCGCCCGTCGACGCAGCGTTCACCGAAACTCTGACCGATGGTTGAGAAGTGAACGACACGGGGGCAGTGCAGACAGGGTGCGCCTGCGCGCAGGAGTACGCCGACCGGTGGCCGGACATGACGCCGGCCGAGCTCGCGCACGTCCACGCACCGACCTGCCCGGTCCGCCTGGAGCGCAAGAAGCGCGAACGGCAGCGGGCCCGCAAGGGCGGCGGCGGTGTCTGGGAGCTGATGCTGCGGCGCCAGATCGCGTCCTGACCCTCGACGTCCCTAGCACTCCGCGACCGCTGGCCGCGGCTTCGTCGGAGGGCGCGCCTACGGTCCGCGGGCATGAGCCCGCACCCGGTCCCGCCGGACCACGTCCACCTGTTCCACCCGGGCGTCGCGGCCGCCGGCAAGGCCGCCCGCGAGGCCGACCCGCCGCGCTCGTTCCTCGTGGGGTGCGCGGTCTGCGGGCAGTCCGTCCAGCTCGGCTCAGACGAGACGCTGCCGCGGGTGCCGTGGAAGGGGCCGACGATTTCGTGGCCGGCGCTTCAGCCGGGGTTCCGACGCCCCTCGTAGGCGTGGAACGCCGCGTAGGCCGCGTGCAGCTTGTCCGAGACGCGGCCGCGCTCGGCCACCGGCAGGCCCACCGACCGCGCCCACGCACGCACGTTTGGGTCATCCGCGGCCGAGACCTCCTCGGGCGGATCGTCGCCCATTGGCACGACGTCATCGCTCGTCACGGGCCCGCCGTCCCGGCGTCGCCGCCCTGGCCGCCTTGGGTCTCGGGCGGCTCGGCCGTGCCGGCCGTCACGGGGGCGGCGTCGTGCGGGCGCAGGACGCTCGCAGGCAGCCAACCAGTGACCACTTCCCCGGTCTCGTCTCCGAGCACGCAGGCGACTCTCGCCTGCCACCCGCCGCCGGCGGCTCGCTCCCACCCGATGACGACGCCCGGCAGGGGCTCGACGTCGGGCAGCACCACCCAGCAGTGCCGGCGCTGACTCGCTCCCTCCGGCACCGCGCCAGGCTCGCACGGCGCCGGAGGCGGACTCACTAGGGCTGGTCGGCGCTTCCCTCGTCCGGCCGGCCGGCGGCCGGCGTGGTGACCTGCGTCATTTCGCTCACTCCTCCTCCTCCTCGTGCCCGTACTTGGCGCCGAGCTCGTCGGCGCTGTCCTCGGTCCACGTGTGGATCTGCTCGGTGGTCAGGTCGAGGTAGTAGGTCGGCGGCTCCTTGTGCGAGTCGCCAATCCCGGGGTAGGCCATGACGACGTCCCAGAGAAGATCGACCGTGCGGACCTCGCACCCGTCGATGGCCTCCGTGGCCAGGCCTCGCGTGATGTCCTCGGGGTCGAGGATCACCCCAGGTCGGAGGTCCTTGCTCAAGAGAGCGAAGGTTTCGGGGCGAACCCTGATGTTCCACTCCCCGTGCCAATCCGGCGCCTCGTGGCGAGCGTGCGCGATGAGCTGGCGCACCTGCTCCGCCAGCGTCACGACGCCACCGCCGCCGTCTCGGAGGACCGGGGGCGGCCGGGCTGGCGGTTCCAGGTCTCGAGAAAGCGCGCCAGCGACGGTGCGGTCCAGATCGGGCCGGCGCGCAGGACGGCGATGGGCTCGGGGAACCCGGGCCGCTTGCGCAGGGTGGTGAGCCGCTGCTTGGAAATGCCGAACAGGTCGACGATCTCTGCAAATCCCAGCAGATCAGGGAAGTTGGGCTCGTCCAGGCGCCGTTCCTGCTCGGCCCAGGTCAGGACGCTCAGCTCGAGCACGTCGCCGGCGACGGGCAGGCCGGCCGCGGCCAGCGCGTCGCGGGCGATGGAAACAGCCGCGGCGCCAGCCGCGTCCGCAGTCCCCGCGTCGGTGACGTCGAAGGTCACCCCGACCACGGTCGTCCCGGTGTCGGGGCTGCCGTCGGGGCCCGGGCGGCGCTGGGTGCTCACGGCGCCGGGCGAGCGGCCCGCGAGGGCGTCCAGCACCCGCCCGCCCGCATCGTCGTCGACGTCGGTCCGGCCGGTGTCGAACTCGACCGTCACGGCCCACCCGGTGCGCGGGGCCTGCGGGTCCTGCTGGCTGTCAGCCTGGCTGTCGGTGCCGCCGGGCGCGTGCGCCCCGGCGGCCGGGACCCCCGTGGGGGCCCCGGCGTCGGTGGTCGTCATGGTCAACGCTCCTTCTTCTCCTTGTACCCGCTGTGCCGCAGGTCCCGCATGGTGTTTCTCATCGAGCGGTGGTCGCTCGGCGTCGAGGGCATCGTCACCATGTCCTGCCCCTTGTCCGGCGGATACGCCTTGTAGTGCCCGCTGCGGGCCAGCACCACGCGCCAGCCCTGCTCCTCCAGGTCCTTGAT
>Ga0325400_1004272_pt1 | contig 13197 bp, 9 predicted proteins | sample PopdelMetagenome_2_FD_205662 | JGI IMG/M metagenome (GOLD analysis project Ga0325400, IMG submission 205662) | Populus deltoides microbial communities from Bellville, Georgia, United States - Xylem-PdKOR-R1 | ecosystem: Host-associated > Plants > Phyllosphere > Stem > Wood/Secondary xylem...
AAAAAAAAAAACATGATTTTGATATTTTTCCAAACAAAAACAAAATATGCGTGTTTGGAAGTATAGTTGTGATTGTTTTTCAAAGTGTTTTTCTTCACAAAAGTATGTCAATAATTTTTTTATTTTTTAAAAATTATTTTTAAAATCAGTACATTAAAATAATTTAAAAACATATTAATTTAAAAAAAATTCAAATTTTTTCGAAAACGCTTTTCAATTGCATTGCCAAACGGGTATACAGTTATCACTCTCAAAAACCATCAAAATAAAAAAAAGATTTATAGCATATCATGTAGCCAAATTCAAATGGTATAATATCTTATGCAGAAGTTCTGCCTACATTGATCACATTTAAGTTTTTGGCTGATTGTTTTGGGTTTACAAAGAAATGGATGTACAGTTGAGCAGGGATCATTTTTATAAATCACGGAATTCAAGATGAAATGTATCGCATCAACTCAATTACCATGGCAACAAGTAAATAGTCAGTTTCTTTGTCTAATTGCGACTGCAGTTGCATCAACACCCCAAACAGCCTCACCCCTGCCCCCAACTTCCTCTAGGGCTAAATATCAAGCTAAAATTATCAGGAGGAAAACGAAACTGGAGAGTGAACTATTATAGTACCAGGACGTGCTTTGTTACTTTTCATGCAAGAATGCACCCATCATGCATCAATCTCAAGGCAAGGACCAAGACATAACAGCAGCATGAGTGCTTGAATTGAGATGTCGGCAGGGTAGAAATGGGCACCTATTCAGCTAGTTTTCTCTTCCTCCCAAGAATTGAAGCTCTCTGCAATCTGGGGCCACCCATCCGCCATTTCTTAAAGGCTGCCATGGATGATTGAGCTGCTTCATACACTAAACATGCAGAGAAATAAATTACTGTCATTGCAACATAAATGTGCGGCATGAAAGCATAAAATATACGCTCAAAAGTAAAAGAATCTCACTGTAAGTTTCTTCTTTAGTTAGGAGCATCAGGAATTTGGAAGCTGCTGCAAATGCTGTGGTGTGTGCCTTGTGTAGGACTTCCTTATACCGGATTCGAAATGCATATGCAAGCAACAATCCAATGGATTTATCACACCTAAGCATCATTATGAATAACCAAATAAGTCCTCGTAAAGAAAAGGTATAAAGCTTGGTGAACACCAGCTTGTCAGCCAAACAAAAGATTGCTGGTGTAATGTAAATTTACTGTCAATAGGTATGACCGACATTCGACCAACACTTGTCAATTGTGCACTTTTGCCTCCACCAGGACAACAACGCACAATCTCTCATTGTATAAGACAAATCATAGCAAATATGCCAAAGTAAATTTGGATGTATTGTTGCCAAGCACAGCCTTCACAACATGTAAACTCAACCACAGTACAGTGTATGTCTAAAGCCTTGGGGTTTGACCACAAAGTAAAAAGGCCCATGAACAATATTGATTGTCAAGCATTTGACCCCATTCACAACATATAAACTTCTCAAAGCTAAACAGAAAATCAGAATGCATGGAGTGAAGTAATTCATTTTGACAGTTTACTTCTCCCATATGTTTCCTTTCTATTGCAAGGATCTCGATAAGGGCCTTCAGTTGATCCCTGGACTTGAGAATGAAAACAGATAGTTTTTGCTTCTAGACTTCAGGTACACTGAAGTCTACCAACAAATGAAACCTAGATAAAATTAAGCAACCTGGAATCACTAACAGAAAACTTGTCTCGGTCCAAAAAGAATGCCATACTCTTATCCAAATAATTTCTTTAAAACAGTCTAATGAAGTGGACAAGGATAGACATTAGTAAATTCACGAATGGCACAGATTGGTAATGAAATGATTATTTCAAGTTACAGTACTGAAGATATCTAAAATTGAAAGCACTCCATAATCTTCTGGTTGGTTACAAACCTTATTGCTCTGACATAGGAGAAGCCCACATTTGATTTTTATATCTAAAAACAATGATATACTTTTCGATGTCATGATGTGTTAGTTTGTAACTTTGTATCCAACACATAACTGGATTGTTTTGGAATTGTCAATCTGATTAAACAGACTGAGAAAGTCAAAAGATCAAGGCATCACTTAGGGAAGGTCATAAAAAAATATTAAACACATTGAGCTGCATGTTTCCTCCTCCAAATCGAGAAAGCAACACTAAGCAAAAAATGCTTCACAAGCAGGACACCATTTCATGCAGGTACTCTTGCATGGTAGTTCAACAAAAGGCACTAAAAGAAGACATCACAACAGGAATTGTATACACACATGAACGGATAGGCAGGGGAAGGAGACTCACAGTGGAGCTAGCTTGCATCCAAATTCATAAAAGTATGGACAGCGGGATCTTAGGTCCACACAAGCAGCGTCTGCCTGAATTTCCAGCCTTGCTCTGGTGAGGAAAAAGAAATACTATCTATAAGCTATAAAAACAACTGTACAAGTAAATAGATGTTGGATGACAGCATAGACAAACCATTCTCCATGCACACATATGATGATTTTTTGGGGACTCGACTATCATAACGAGCAATTAATTTAAATAAATCCCTGAAAGTGAAACCTAAAATCAGGGAGTTCCTAGAGGACTCGAGCAAAGTTTCTATAACTCAAAGGAAATACATTTTAGATTGAAGTTTTAAAATCGGGGAGTTCCTAGAGGACTTGAGCAATGTTTCTATAATTCTAAGGAGCTACATTTTACATTGAAGTTTTAACAGCAATGACATAAATAATTTCAACAAGAAATTTTCTATCCTTGAGAACTACAACCGGGAAAACCAATTGGACCCTTCTACTAAGACATAAAGCAACCCTACATGAAGATGGATCTCCCACCAACTCACTTCATAATGTAAAATAAAAATATTCGCTTTGAGCAAGTAAGGCAATTACTTTTGATTAAAACAGGCAGGAACACCTATCGATACAGCTTGCCTCATGTGCAATTCATGAGCAAGCCAGAAAGGTAGCTGTGTCTTTGAACCTTGTTCAACCTGAGTTTTAATTAACACGTCAAAAACAAGGTGAATATATGAAGTAATTTGACTTGTGAGGTCTTTCTCCAACGCTATTTTACTTAAAACTTACATATCCTTTTTCAGTACTTTCATCGATTTTCACTCCATTTATAGCCTTTTGAAACACAACCGGGACAAACTGCAAGACAGTGTAAACACACGATAGAAAAGTGATTATGTTAGGATTACGAGATTTAGGAGTTAAAATATAAGGTGAGGATAAAAAATTTCACCTCTTCCTCCACGAGAATACTATCAATGTCATAGTAATTTGCCATTGTTTTATGTTATCAATTTTATCGGTCTTCTAGCTTCTCTAGTGCAGAAGGAATTTCACGTGTTTACCTCCAGGCTGCAAATAAAACATAATTATATTGTATTTTATAGATTGCAGCCCTATTTACCCATCTCTTTTATAGAATGGATTTTTTCAAAAAATTGTAATAAAATTGATTTATTTTCAAAATTCCTAGATCTTGTTTCAATTGTTCTGAATCTGACCGGAAACAAAGCAGCGGGGCAACTGCTAGATTGATGGAGCTTGGAATCTATGCTCTACAAGATTTTACTTATCAAGTCAGTCTTTTATTTTTTATTTTTCTAGCTGTTTAGTTTAGTATTATTGACAAGCAGGATTATTTGCTGGTTTTTTTTTTTAATATTTTCTTTCTTTAAAAGGCTACTGACAAGCAGGATTACTCAAAAGGATTATTTGCTGGTTTTAAAAAAAGAAGGAAAATATTTTTTTTAAACCAGCAAATAATACTGTTAGGATTTATGACTAAGAACTGTCCCAACTAATCAGGAAAATTTTCTTTGTAGTCTTGGTCCCATTTTGAAAAAGGTAAGAGATTTTCCAAAGATTTCCAAGAAAATATTCTGAGGAAGCAAGCTCAACAAAACAGAATGAGATTTTTTACCTCCTGAAACCAGTTTTCTGGTCATCAATTTTACATGTTCTGCCAACACTACTGTCATTCTTGATGATACTTAAACAGAATGATCCCATTCCCAATTTTTTTTATGAAATGCATCATCCCTGATCCCTCTCCACCCCAGTCTGAAAAAAAAACTCCCCATAACAGTGTCGCCACTGTGATATCACAGTGTATTAGTTTAGTTGGTCCCTAGCCAGTGCACAATGGGAAGGGAAAAAATTAAAAGACTGTTCAATAGCTAAAATGCCCAAGAATACAAGTGTACAGGGACAAAAGAAGAAAAGGTTTCCTACGAATAAAAGAATCAAAACAGCAATTCAAGAAATTGAGTTGAAAAACCAAACCGTTAGAGCAATTTCTTGATCTTCTCTCTTGGAAATCTTATATGCAACTCCCCACTATGACCTCACAGGATAAAAACAAACAGAACAGCTTAAGATGGCTGGTGGAGAGGACGCCGTTGTTGTTGTCTGGATCTCACGGTGGCTGGTCGAGAGGACGCCGTCGGTGATTAAAAAAAATAGAGGAGAGGGCTGTTGGCGGTGGTTGATTGTGGAACGGCTGAGAGAGAGAATAAGAGAGGCTAGGGTAAATGTTGTATCTGTTGGCTAATGCCGCTAATGTGGAGGGCTGGAGGTTGGATTTGGTGCAGTATATTTTCAAAAGTTTTAGCTGTTTTTACAGCGCATCAATTACTTTTAAGAATCTTAAGAATTAATAATAATATCTGAAAACACATATCTATTGCATCTCAGGGACAACGGAACATTCAATTGTTGCATCGTTTATGCTTCGTGGCTTCTGAGAACTTCCTTCAGTGGAAGCAGCGCCAGTCCTGTTCTTCAAAACCCAAGTTAATCATAATTTAGTTCTCGTAGTTTATTAAAACAAGTTCGTTAATTTCTTGCAACATTAAAAATTAAATTATTTATAGGAGCTGCGTTGGGTATGTTTAATTTAGTAGTATTTTTTTTTAAGTTATTTTCTCGTTAATATTTTCATCATATTCACCTTCTTTCTTTCGTTTTTTCTTTCTACTGGAAGGGGACGGAAAATGGATAGAAAGGATTAAAAATGAATTTGAAAACATAAAAATTAAATATGTAATTCGTGAAACCACAAGAACTAATTAATTATGGTAGAGCCTGATTTTGAAAGGAAAAAAAAAATTATATATATATATATATATATATATATATATATATATAGACACACACCATGACCATAGTAGTGGACACCATCCACTTGGGAACAGTCAAATCCAAAAATCAAATCATAAAAAATAACCCGTTTAGAAATATAAGAAATAAGATTCTAACCGGGAATCCTTATTCCCTAGAGGCCTCTTTTCCGCTTGACTGGTGCTCTGGGTGCAGGAAAACACTACTTCTCATAGCAAAGAACTTGTGAGATGGAACGTGACAGTAACATCTTACTTTTCTTGCGAATGAAAAAACGAAAAGAAAAGGCACGATGAAGAGAGATTTAAGATGGAAAAATCATGCTGAAACCATGCATGTAATGATAATCAAGGAACAAATTGGCACCGGAACCACCTGTGATGGGTTCGTCTTGAAACCATACAGTCTATGCGAGAAATGGCGCTGCTGCATTTGAATATTATTCAAAACAGCACCATCCATGCCATTTTAGAGACTAATGTTACTGCTAAAACCTATGGCTATACAAGGAAAAGTTCAATTAAAAACGAAGGGAGTTCAGAAACAGTAGACAAGAATGAGTTGCATTATAATTATTCCACTCTAGGCTGATTCTTTTTTGTGGGTTCATGCCGACTCTGGTAAGGGATGCTTGTTTCCTTCAATTTCTAGTTGCAGCTCCGGCATTTGAAAAAGGCATAAAGATAGTTTTGCAACCTAGTCCCAATGAACCTCCCTGTGAAATGTCCACTCGGAGGGATTTAGAGTTTGTTTCCCATCAGCAGCAACAAGATCATATGGTGAATCCTCTGAAAATTCGGTGGGCATGGACTTCCAATGAAGAGATGGAACCCACTCAGCTTCCTTGAGCACCTTCAGAATCTCCTCCACAACTATTTTGCTCCCCTCTGCTGATAAATGAATGCCATCTCTGGAAAAAAGTGAAGGGGGAAACTTTAAAACTGAAAGTTGAAACACGTTACTACCAGTTTAAGTCAACCAAAGACATTCGATTCACATTTTTTATGATTGTTGTGGTAAAAGGAGAAGACAACCTGACAATCTTAAATCATGACGGTACTTTCCAATGGAAGCTAACATTAGCCAGTAAAAATTGTAACAAGGAGGAATTATCTAGTGATTTGTTAGCTAAATTAACCAGCACGGCCTGCCTTTCCATATAGGATGAAGGAGAGACCATCTGTTTAGAGATAACATGTATTGGACTACAGGTTTCGCTCGTATATACCTGACTCCAATATCCAAAACCAGTGCAAATCTAGCATCCAAATTCCAAAACCAGGAAGTCTTCTCAAGTTTCAACAGAATAAAATTCAAGTTCGATGAGTCCATAGAACATATTTTAGGTTGTGCACTAACAAAGGCCAATGCTTAAAAGACTACTAAACCACAAAAGAAAAACCTTCTCTCTTTTAATTTTAATACATAAACTATGAAGTGTTTGGATTAGGATCACTTCTATTACTGTTCACCACCAAACTTCCATCACTATGACCACCAAATCCACCCAAAAAGACCATTAAAGTAACCCCTTTCAACCTTGAAAACAACATTTAAATTCAAAATCCATTTTGAATCTCAAATCAAACTCAAAAATTTGATTATTAGTTTTTCAATCTGAAATTTCCAACCTTTAGAACACTGAAATCCAGTGATGGTTGGGTTTAAGACATGAATGCATGAAATCATGTTGATTGAAACTTTCATTTGACAGTGGTCTCACTGCCAAAAGTGATTGGAACCTAACAAAGGGGGTCTTAATTCAAACACACCATGATCTAGATATTAAAAAAGAAAAGAGTGTCAATCAAAACGGTTGATAGTTCAAGGTGGCTCGATACGTTTTAGCCCTATGAAGACCATCCGAAACAACAACATAATCTAATCCATCAAAGCTGGCTAATAATATCTTTTCATCATGGGAAAGCAAACACGTTGATGGCCTAACTTTTCACGGCAATGCAAAAACTGAAAATGGGGATCGTTTATCTGATTTTTGCAGATAGTCCCTAGATTATATATATATATATATATCTGCAGCCCGTGAGTTCCCATAGACAAATGACACTGCAACATACTGCAAACTGTGCAGGCAAGCATTTGGATTTCAACCTGATGTTTTTACACATATCCTAAAATTACGAGCAACTGTCCTTGAAGACAGTGGATGGCAATCTCGGAGGCACCTTGAAGCTTCGATGATAACACCCTCGGTATCATCAGAAAGATCTTAACAAGATAAATCTAATAATACCAAAAAAGGTCATCAATAGTGGCTTGAGTGGGCCAACACGTGCCACCCAAAGACAGTGGATGGCTTAATTTCTTTGAGCGGTGCGTGTGGCTCACTTCGATCACCATTGATAATCTTAGGTGTCATCGAGATCTTCTAATGGTACGAGAGTGCTATTTCCGGAGCTTTAATGTGCCTTCAAGATCTCTTTTTTTTTTTCCTTCCTTTTCTCTTCTCTCATCTTTCTGCTTCTTGGAATTTGTGCCAGTCCATTTTAATAATTTTTAAATATCTTTATTTCCAACCATAACTTTTTAAAGTCACGTTTTCCAACAACAACTTTTGCCAAATTATGTTATATTCCAATATCTTTTTTGGCCGGTGCTAGTTTGTCAAAAAAACATTAATGTGGTAATTAAAAAAAAATCCAAATATGAGAAACAGAAACTAAGCCTTATCGATAATTGTGTGCAAGGAAAATACCACCACATGTAAGCATCATATAGAAAACGCATAGAAGATACATGAGGGAGACCAAACAATACATAAGATTATATACACTTCTGAACATTGATCTTGTTAGCAGAAGGAAGATGAAGAAAACTTACGTAAAGCAAGCAGTAGTCCAACCATCTCTTTTTTGAAAGGCAGAGAAAAGATCAACAACCTTCACTCCCAATTCCTGGCATAGCTTTATACAAGAATTGGAATATATTTGGCACAACTCATTTGTTCGAACCACTTCACTGAAAATTCCACTGAATTTAGAAAAACAGACGGTTCAGAATTTCTATGATCAGAAACAAAAAAAAGAAGGAAAAGAAAATAACGAATCAGAGCACCTTGTGCTTGAACTAACTCTGGCCTCATCAACAGGTGGACAGCTCATAAAAACGATGCGGGTTGTATCTGAGAGGCTCTGATTTTCAAATATCTAGTGTTAGATGAAGCATCAAACATCATTCTCTGATGAGTTCTTGCAGGGCCAAATTACAAAATACACACAACAAAAGAATAACTGGACATAGTCCAGCAATCAGGAAATGAATAACAAGCATTTAATCATTTAAAGGTATTCGAGAGCAGCATAAAAACCTCCCAGATTTCATTCCCCTTAAAAAGGAAGTTTATCGCAATATTCATCAAATAAGGAGAAGAATTGCTTTGATCATTCATATTATACATGTGAACCATGATCTATCTATATAGTGAGATCGTATTATTTGAGAACCAGGAGAAAACCTTGAGGTGAATTGCAATCTTTCTCATGTTCTCCATGTATTCATCAAGGGGAACATGAGGGCCTAGGCCAGATGAGTGAGGCCCCATTGAATCATTACCACCAAAATAAACTATCACCAGAGCTGGTTGCACAGGAGCATCCTACAATACATAAAACCCATATAACAAGCTAATAGCACGATCAATTTCACCAACTTAGAGATGAGATTCCTCAAATAGAGCAATTTTTACGTCTAATCTGCTCCTAAAAGAAATTATTATATGAACGAAAATACCTTGGGAAAAACTTGATCGAGAACCTGGACAGCACGCCGCGAGTTCCATCCGTAGTAGCCTCGCAACAATATGTCTGCCTGCAAACAGAAAAAGATTAGCCTAATCAGATGATGAAAATGGCAACTAATCAGTGCTGGGGTTAATTGGCCAAAACAGTGAAATAAATATCATTAGGGAAAATCTTTATTTCAATTTATATGTATTAGAAAAGAAATAAATCAAGCAACATTCAAAGAACACGTGAAATATAAAATAAACAAATGGAGAAAGAGGAATACTTTGCGAGAGTAGATATCGGAGAGAATGGAGCCCCAACCGCCATGACTGAAGCAGAGTTGGACAATGGAGGATCCAAAGAGAACAAATTGCGGTCTACTCGGTCCCACCATTTTGACAAATCCGTTGGTCGTTCTGTTTTTCTTTAAACACAAAATTCTTTGTTCTTCGTGTCTGGCTGTGAAGGTTGAAAATGGCAGTGGCTCTACGCTCCTTTTATGAGCGGAGGAGGTTGATAGAGAAAGGAGGAAAAATCGAGGACTGGCGGATTTTATTAAGCGATCCCATGACCCTCATTAAAGATGGATAGATAGACGTCCACTACTTGGTTTGTAACAGACGATAAGTGTCTTCCTCTCTTCTTTCATTTCTTCCCTCCACAACTGTGGGAGTCCTCCTCAATGGGAAATTACAAAATAACCCAACTCAAATATGAAAAAATAACATCACTCCTCAAAGTAAAAAAAAAAAAAAACAAGTTATTTTTTAAGGTTTGTTTGATTTGAAAATATATTAAGTAATTATTTTTATTTTTATTTAAAAAGATTATTTTTTATATTAGCATATTAAAATAATAATAAAATAATTAAAAACTAAAAAAAAATTAAAAATATAATTGTATGACAATGCCAGATATCATCTAAAGCGTTGAATTTTAGATATAACGTAGATAATTAAAATCATTAAAACATCACAAATATCCCCTAGTAAATACAAGAAGGATTGTGTTTTTATTATTCCAGGCTTTCAAGTTTAGAACTTGAAATGATACGGCAAAAGGCGAGTTTATAGGTTCCACCTACTCGCGCGAAAACAGGCGAGTAATGCTCATGCGCGTTTGAAGAAGTAAATGCAAACGCCATGCCATTACCCAACCACCGAACCACGCCAGCCATTGATGGCTTCCCCATTAATGCAACCTTTCTGCTGCGACCTGGACCATCCATAGCCACCAGATGATCCTAAACTCTCAAAAGGATCGCTTTCTTTGAACAAAGATGAGGTGGCTTCCTTGTCAGCTGGATTTGTGTAATTATACTCCCTCCCTGAAGGTTAACGTAATAAACCCAAATTTGACGGCCAAATTCGGTGAAACTGATTGAGCCACCAAATTGGTGGGTTTGGCATGGAAGAGAGCTCAATAAACACAGTCAACTATCATGATCATGGTCCAACCAGGTGCTCTGCCCCGCTGAGCCCCACGCCCAGTCACGAGACAAGATTAGACCCTGACAAAGACCGCCTGCAATGTGCCATGATTGATAGTGTGTAATGTTTGTTGCCCTTCACTTTCTTCGATTGACAGTAGTGGTGGCTACTTGCTACAGCTCCCACAAACCCAAACACTCCAATATGAGGTTTCCATAGTTTATGGATGAAAATGACAGTCAAATGGTACAGGACACCACACAGTCACCCAACAGCTCATACCATCATCATATGCTTTGAGGAGCGTGGTTGACTTAATTGACTATTGCGTTTGAAAAACACTAGGATTTAGTGCTGTTTGTTATAGTGTTTTAACTATGTTGGGTTTATTTCATTTTAAAAAATATTAGATTGATTTATTTTTAATATTTTATAATTTTTTTAATCAATATTCTATCTATATTCATGTTTATCCTAGAATAAAACAAGTCTTCAATTTACTTTTCATTCCAATTTGATTATTTTTATTTTTATTTTTTAGATTGTTATTATTTCTTTCCATAAAAATTTGCTTCAACCTTCATTTAATTCTATAATTTTATTTCCTCTTACCTTTTAATATTTTATTTATTATAATTAGATTTTCTAATTTATTTTCGTGTGAGTTCCATTATCTTATCATTATACATCTCAATTTTTTTATATAAAAATATTTCATCTAACATGCAACAAATTTTTTACTTCCTAATATTTTTATAATTTTTTTAATGTTTTAAAAAAATCTGGCTCGGTAAAAAGACTAGTTTCACTATTATTATGTCCCTCACAACGGACACGAGATTCCCCGGGACGAAGAAACGTAAAAAAATACATCGACAGCTTACATGTGTTCAAGACAACAATTCAAATGGACAGGATATTCATTTCCAAAATCAGAAGGAAATTAAATTCCATTCATCCGTGTCTTATAATTTCTCCTTCCCCGTTGAGGGGTTTTACAACACAAATTATCATCCCGAGTTTCTTATTGGATCGAATGAACGATACATCTTTTCCTTTTAACTGTTTGAGAAAAAAATCACGGTATCAATCCGTGCCCAAAGCACCTTCTGGACAGTGGAGAGAAAGAATATGAAGTCAGTGTGTGGTAAAAATTTGAAAAAAGAAAAGAAACAGGCTCTGTGTCCGATGTTTGTATTCATCCCGTCAAAGCTCTCCTTAGATGTAGAAGCCACAGAGCTATCTGCATTCCAAGAAGTCTAACTTCCAACAAGATTTCCTCCAGCAATACATCTAACCTGCTTAGTAAGGATTTTCGCTGCAACTTCTTTGCCTCAACAACTGCCTCGGAGGAAACTTTTCCGATGATGAAAAATGTCTCGACAGAAGATCCTTGCAACTGGCCATAATTCATTTTGATTACAAACAATTCCAAGATTTACTTAACAATAAATTGTAATTAACTTCAACCAGAAGACCGCAATAATAAATGGCAACAATAATGAGGGAGGATAATGCACAATACCAGACAACTATTTACAGATCGTAAACAGTCGTTTGTCTTCAGCATCAACAGAATTACTCGTGGCAGCCTCCTTAGAAGCTCTGAGATTTGAGGAAAAAACTGAGATGCGTACATCTACAAAGGGTACAAAACTACAAATTGTAAAGCAAGTGATAAATACATGGAAAGCATCCATGCGGACAATGTAACAATAATCTGTCAATGAGAAGCACATTGATACGTCCCAAAGCATATCTGTATTTGTAAGAAGACCGACAGACCTGCCGTTCTGAACGCTCGCTGTCATCGCCTTTTATAACCAAATGATCAACGGATGGGTCAATGATCCTATTCCAGGGCTTCATGGTAAGAATTGCAGCAAACAGTGCATATAGATCCTCTCCAGCACCCAATTTAACACTGTTTTCCTTTATTGCATTAGCATCAGAAAAAATCAATGCCTGTGACAGATTTCATAACATCAGAATACCAGCATTAAGCCATCGACAGTGGAAAGATGCAAGTGAATAATGATGGAAGATGGAAGTAAAAATGCACCTTCCAAAGGGAAGCGTAGTTAAACCTAGTTGTGAAATCAAGTTCTTTGTATAGACCATGGTCCAAGAGTACCAACTGTGGTTTTCTCTTGCCTGTACATATGGGAAACTTGAGACATTAGTGTTTCTGGGAACCAACTAGTTATACATACAAACTGCTATATAAAAGAGAGTATTGCATGGAGAAGGTTCTTCGACGTCCATTACTAGTCCATGGATATGAAAAGCTTTGAAGAGTAGTAGTTTTCAAGAACCATGAGCAGGTAATGCACAAGATATCAAAGGCATTCTCTAATACAAAAGATAACAATCCAACCAACACCAGGACAAAGATCCTTCTCCCCCACCCCTTCCAAGAGGATGGAGGGACAGAGATAGTTAAATGGATCTCTCTTCAGCTTATGCACGAGAGCATTTCTTACCAAAAGTAGCCAGAATTTTTACAAGCTTTCTATTCCTTAACACTACCTAGGAAGTATTGATTGAGGGAAATTAAACCATTAACATATTTACAGATTGCCAGAAATAGGTACCTGCTGGCATTTCCTAGAGTTTTACAAGTACTGTGCACTAAAATCCCCTGATTTAGGTTCTCTGTGAGTCAAATAATGCCCACAAACATCTTGAGGATATTAGGATGACCTTTCCAAGTATATACATAAAACCAGAATTTTAAAAGTGATTGTGTGCAGAAAAGTTTTTGAGTATCACCCTGTAAAACTTCTATAGTGTTGTTACAATTGACTGAACCAGGTGAATGAAGACATTAAATCCAGGATCACTAGCACAAATTTCAAAGGTAAGCAATTATAAATGAATAG
>Ga0325400_1004273_pt1 | contig 13197 bp, 12 predicted proteins | sample PopdelMetagenome_2_FD_205662 | JGI IMG/M metagenome (GOLD analysis project Ga0325400, IMG submission 205662) | Populus deltoides microbial communities from Bellville, Georgia, United States - Xylem-PdKOR-R1 | ecosystem: Host-associated > Plants > Phyllosphere > Stem > Wood/Secondary xylem...
GCGTCGGTGCGGAAGGCCGGCCGCCAGTCGTCGTCCCAGCAGGCGACGAACCGCTCGGGCCGGTGCGCGGCGATCAGCCGGGCCGACATGTCCAGGAACCCGCGGACGGCGTTGACCGGCATGCCGTTGGGCGCGGTGACGCTGGTGGGCACCCCGTAGAACGCCCGGAAGTAGAGGCTGGCCGCGTCCAGGAGCATCGTCGTCACACCGCGGGACGGTAACGGCTCGGCAACGACCCGTCCGGAATGGTCGGACGGTCTGGTTACTGTGCCGGGCGTGCCGTCCGACCACGCCCAGCCGACACCCAGCAGCGGCCTGGTGACCACCGAGCGCCTCGACCGCGCCCGCGAAGTCACCGCCGAGCTGGGCCTGGACGCCGTCGTCGTCACCCCGGGCGCCGACCTGCGGTACCTGTGCAGGTACGCCGCCCACGCGCTCGAGCGGCTCACCGCCCTGGTCGTCCCGGCCCAGGGTGCGCCGCTGCTGGTGGTGCCCCGGCTCGAGGCCCCGATGGTCGCGGCGTCCCCGGCCGGGGCGCTCGGTCTGGAGCTCGTCGCCTGGGACGAGACCGACGACCCGTTCGCGCTGGTGGCCGGCGAGCTGCGCACCCGGCTGGGCCGCGCCCCGGGCACCCTCGCCGTCGGTGCGCGCACCTGGGCCGAGCACGCGCTCGGCCTGCAGCGGGCCGTGCCGGGGTCGCAGCTGGAGCTGGCCACCCCGGTGCTGGACCGGCTGCGGGTGGTCAAGTCCGACGCCGAGGTCGCCGAGCTGGCCACCGCGGCCGCGGCGATCGACCGGGTGCACGCCCGGATGGGGGAGTGGCTGCGGGTCGGGCGCACCGAGGCCGCGGTCGGCGCCGACGTCGCGGCGGCGATCCTGGCCGAGGGCCACGTCGCGGTCGACTTCGTGATCGTGGGCTCGGGCCCGAACGGCGCGAGCCCGCACCACGAGCTCTCCGACCGCGTCGTGCAGGCCGGCGACCTGGTGGTCGTCGACATCGGCGGCGAGCTGGCCAGCGGCTACCGGTCCGACTGCACCCGCACCTACGTCGTCGGCGGTGCCCCCGACACGGCCACCGCCGAGTGGTACGGCGTGCTGCAGGCCGCGCAGGACGCCGCCCGGGCCGCCGTCGCGCCCGGGGTCACCGCCGAGCAGGTCGACGCCGTCGCCCGGGACGCCATCACCGCGGCCGGCTGGGGGGAGCAGTTCCTGCACCGCACCGGGCACGGCATCGGCCTGGACACCCACGAGGCGCCCTACGTCGTCGCCGGCAACACCACGCCGCTCGAGCCGGGCATGGCGTTCTCGGTGGAGCCCGGCATCTACCTGGCCGGCCGGCACGGTGCCCGGATCGAGGACATCGTCGTCTGCACCCCCGACGGCGCCCGCACGCTGAACGAAGGACCCCGTGACCTCGTCGAACTCCCCGGGTGACCCGGTGGCCGCCGAACCGCTGGACAAGCTCGAGCCCCGGGCCGACGTCGACCGCGCGCTGCTGGCCGCCCTCTCCCGCGACGGCCGGGCCAGCTACACCGAACTGGCCACCCAGGTCGGGCTGTCGGTGTCCGCGGTGCACCAGCGGGTGCGGCGGCTGGAGCAGCGCGGCGTCATCACCGGCTACTCGGCCCGGGTCGACCCCAAGGCCGTCGGCCTGCCGATGGTCGCCTTCGTGTCGATCACCCCGATCGACGTCGCCCAGCCCGACGACGCCCCGGCCCGGCTGGCGCACCTGACCGCCATCGAGGCCTGCCACTCGGTCGCCGGCCCGGACAGCTACATGCTCAAGGTGCGCGTCGCCTCGCCCGACGCGCTGGAGGGCCTGCTCGCCGAGATCCGCGCGGCGGCCAACGTGACCACCCGGACGACGGTCGTGCTGAGCACGTTCTACGAGGACCGCCCGCCGGTGTGACGACCTTCGACGTCGAGGGCTTCTACGCCGCCTGGACCGCCGACGACCTGCCGGCGGTGGTGGCGCGGCTGCACCCGGACGTCGACTGGCCCGAGCCCTGGTCCGGCGGTCGGGTGCTCGGCCGGTCGGCCGTCGCCGACCACCTGGCCCGGCAGGCCAGCGACGTCCGGTTCTCGGTGGTGCCCGAGCAGGTGCGTCCCGGGCCGGCGGTGACGGTGCACCAGGTGGTGCGCGACGCCGACGGCGACGTGCTGTCCGACACCCGGGTGCTGCACGGCCTGACGCTGGACGGCGGCCTGGTGCGCCGCCTGGACGTCGGCGAGCCACCGCCGTAGCCGTCCACAGCCCGGCCCGGCGCGTCGACAACGCACCGAACGTGTGTTCGACTGGGTGCATGCGATGGGATGCCCAGCGGTTGGACCTCGAGGAGCCCGGCACGCTCCCCGGGCTGCCCACCGTCGCCGGTCTGCTGCGCAGCCTGCAGGTGCCCGAGTTCCCCGGCCTGACCCTGCACGAGGTCCGCGCCAAGTCCGCGCTGAACAAGGTCCCCGAGGGCTCGTCGATGCCGTTCGCCTACACGGTCAACACGTTCCGGGGCTGCAGCCATTCATGTGTTTACTGCTTCGCCCGCAAGACCCATGAATGGCTCGAGCTCGACACCGGGTCGGACTTCGACTCGCAGATCGTGGTCAAGACCAACGTCGCCGAGGTGCTGCGCCGGGAGGTGTCCCGGGCGTCCTGGAAGCGGGAGCACGTCGCGCTGGGCACCAACACCGACCCCTACCAGCGGGCCGAGGGCCGGTACCGGCTGATGCCCGGCGTCATCGACGCCCTCGTCCGCTCCGGCACCCCGTTCTCGGTCCTGACAAAGGGCACGCTGCTCACCCGCGACCTGCCGCTGCTGGCCGCTGCGAGCAAGGACGTCCCCATCGGCCTCGGGGTCTCCCTGGCCATCTGGGACGACGACCTGCACCGCAGCCTGGAGCCCGGCGTCCCCACGCCCCGGGCGCGCCTCGAGCTGGTCCGCCGCATCGCCGACGCCGGCCTGCCCTGCGGGGTCTTCCTCGCCCCCGTGCTGCCCGGCCTCACCGACCAGAAGGAGCACCTGGAACGGGCGATCGCGGCCGTGGCCGAGGCCGGCGCCACCGGGGTGACGGTGCTGCCGCTGCACCTGCGGCCCGGCGCCCGGGAGTGGTTCACCGCGTGGCTGTCCCGGGAGCACCCCAAGCTGGTGGGCCGGTACCGCACGCTCTACAGCCGCGGCGCCTACGTGCCCGCCGAGTACCGCAGCTGGCTGTCCGCGCGGGTGGCGCCGATCCTCGCCGCGCACGGGCTGGACCGGCACACCGGGGGAGCGGCCCGGGGTCTGCCCGGCGACGAGTCCGCGGACTTCCCGCACGGCTCGCTGCCCGGCCCGGCGGCACCGGCGGCTGCCCGCGCCGAGCCCGAGCAGCTGTCCCTGTGCTGAACGGGCCCGCGCCCGGCACCCGCGGTTAGGGTCCGCACCATGTACACGGCCAGCTGGCGCGACGTCGTCCGGCGCGACCTGTTCGGCCCCGCGCCCGACCCCCGCGACCGGCCCTACCGGCTGGTCATCCGGGCGTTCCTGGTCGTGCTCACGCTGTTCCGGTTCCGGTTCGACGTCCGCGGGTCCGAGCACCTGCCGCGGCACGGCGGGGCGGTGATCGCCAGCAACCACGTCAGCTACTTCGACTTCACCTACCTGGAGCTCGCAGCGCTGCCGCAGCGCCGCCTGGTGCGGTTCATGGCCAAAGCCTCGGTCTTCGACAACCGGTTCGCCGGCCCCGCCATGCGCGCCATGCAGCACATCCCGGTCGACCGCACGGCCGGCGTGGCCGCCTTCGACGAGGCGGTGCGGGCGCTGAAGGACGGCAAGGTGGTCGGCGTCTTCCCCGAGGCCACCATCTCCAGCTCCTTCACCGTGCAGGACCTCAAGGCCGGCGCCGCCCGGATGGCCGTGCAGGCCGGGGTGCCGGTCGTCCCCGCCGCGCTGTGGGGCGGGCACCGGGTGGCCACGAAGAACCGCCGGGTCGTGCTGCGCCGCGACGTCCCGGTCACCGTCCTGCTCGGCGAGCCGGTGGTGCCCGAGCCGGGGGAGAAGACCCAGTCGGTGCTCCGCCGCACCCGCGCGGCCATGGAGGCGCTGCTCGACGAGGCCCAGCGCAGCTACCCCGACACCCCGGCCGGCGACGACGACCGCTGGTGGCTGCCGGCCCACCTCGGCGGCACCGCCCCCACCCCGGAGCAGGCACGCGAGCTCGACCTCCACGACGTGCGCGGCACCGCGGTCACGGTGGCGCGCTCACCGGTGCAGAAGGTGCGCTACGTCCTCGGGTCGCTGGTCAGTCGACGACGTCGGGGGCGATGAGCCGGAACGCCTCGCAGTCCACCCCGTACCAGCGGGTGGTCCGCCCCAGCGGCTGCATCCCCAGCCGGCGGCAGACCGCCGTCGACGGCTCGTTCCCGGGACGGACGACGGCGTAGACCTCCGGCAGGCCGTCCTCGAAGGCCCGCTGCACCACCGCGCGCGCCGCCTCCGTGGCGTAGCCGTGGCCCCAGCCGTCCGGGTGCAGGTGCCAGCCCACCTCGAACTCGCCCACCCCGTTCGGCAGAGGCTTGAGCAGCAGCGTCCCGGCCACCGGCCCGCCGGACAGCGGCTGGACCGCCCAGCACCCGGCCCGGGGGTCGGCCTCGTGCACCTGCTGCCAGCGGCCGACCAGGGCCGCCACCCCGCCCGACGGCGGCCCGGACAGCCAGCGCAGCACCTCGGGCCGCGAGTACAGGTCCTCGAGCCGCGCCAGGTCGTCCTCCGACGTCGTCCAGGCGCGCACGAGCAGGCGGTCGGTGCGCAGCAACTCCACCGACCCTGCCTACCCCAGGTCAGCCCAGCTGCGCGACCGACGCCTCCCGGGAGACGGCCGCGGCGGCCTCGGCGGCCACCGGGTCGACCGCGCGGTCGGCCCACCACCGCTGCCCCGACTCCGGCAGCGAGTGGATCGGGTCGTAGTAGGTGTAGCGGCGGTCCAGCGCGGCCTCGTCGGTGCGCTCGATGCCGGTGCGGTAGTTCTTCGTCCAGTAGCTGATGCCGCGCTCGCGGTCGTACTCGGCGACCTGGTGCACCCAGCGCTTGCCGACGTAGGGCACGTCGCAGACGATCCGCGGGGTGGCGAAGCCGGGCAGGTAGCCCATCAGGTCGTGCTGCAGCGTCTGCGCCTGCGACAGCGGCACCCGCCAGTGCTCGGCCGACGGGATCATGTCGCACATGTAGAAGTAGTAGGGCGTGACGCCGGCGCCGTCGAGCAGCGCGAAGCACAGGTCCAGCAGCTGGGTCGCGGTGTCGTTGACACCGTGCAGCAGCACGCCCTGGTTGCGCACGTCGCGCACACCCGCGGCCAGCATCGCCTGCGCGGCCTCGGCGACCAGCGGGGTGACCGACTGCGCGGCGTTGACGTGGGTGTGCACGGCCAGGGAGACGCCGCGCTCGCGGGCCGTGGTGGCCAGCCGGGTCATCCCGGCCACGACGTCGTCCTGGAGCCAGTGCTGCGGCATGCCCATGAGCGCCTTGGTGGCCAGCCGGATGTCGCGGACCGACTCGACCTCCAGCAGACCGGAGACGAAGGCCTCCAGGTTCCTGAACGGCAGGTTGGCGACGTCGCCGCCGGAGACCACCACGTCGCGGACGCCGGGGGTGCGGCGCAGGTAGGCCAGCATCTCGCCCTGCCGGTCGACCGGCTTGAGGTCGAACTTCAGCTTGGTGACCGCCGGGGTGGAGTTGCCGACCAGGTCCATCCGGGTGCAGTGGCCGCAGTACTGCGGGCAGGTGGGCAGCAGCTCGGCGAGCACCTTGGTCGGGTAGCGGTGGGTGAGGCCCTCGACGGCCCACATCTCGTGCTCGTGCAGGGAGTCGCGCGCCGCGTACGGGTGGCTGGCCGCGGCCCCGGCGAGCCGGTCGGAGGCGACGGGGAGCATGTAGCGGCGCACCGGGTCGGCCAGCATCGCCGCGGTGGTGGGGACCGCGTCGGGCACCATGGTGTTGAGCATCTGCGGCGGCAGCAGCAGCGACATCGTCGCGCGGCCGGCCTGGTCGGCCTCGACGTCGGCGTAGAAGGACTCGTCGAGCAGGTCCCCGTACACCCCGCGCAGCTGGCGCAGGTTCTTCACGCAGTTGACCCGCTGCCACTGGGCGCTGCGCCACTGCTCCGCCGTGACCTCGGCGAAGCCGGGCAGCCGACGCCAGTCGGGCTCGACCAGGGCCTTGGCCCGGTACTCGTAGGGCTGCTCCAGCACGACGACCTCCAACGACTTCTCTGTGCGACACCCGCACCATACGGGAGATCGTTCGGCGAAACGTGACTTCTACGATAGTTTCTCAATCCTTCGAGGAAGAGGAGCAGGACGTGACATCGGCAGCGGAGCGGTCGCTCGGGGTGCACCGGGTGCTGGCGCCGGCCGGGGTGCTGCCCCAGGCCGCCCACCAGCTGGACCCCGACGCACCCACCGGGCGCGACGAGGTCCGCATCGACGTCGAGCGGCTGAACCTCGACGCGGCGTCCTTCCGCCAGCTCACCGAGGCCCACGGCGGGGACGGCGCGGCGGTGCGCGACGCGGTGCTGGGCATCGTGGCGCAGCGCGGGAAGATGCAGAACCCGGTCACCGGCTCGGGCGGCATGCTCATCGGCCGGGTCGCCGAGGTGGGGGAGGAGTCCCCGCTGGGCCTCGTCGTGGGCCAGCGGGTGGCCACCCTGGTCTCGCTCACCCTCACCCCGCTGCGCATCACCGACGGCCTCGAGCACTGGGACGGCCGCAGCGAGCAGGTCCCCGCCCGGGGCACCGCCGTCCTGTTCGCCCGGTCCATCGCCGCCGTCCTGCCCGAGGACCTGCCCGAGCCGGTCGCGCTGGCGCTGCTCGACGTCTGCGGCGCGCCCGCCCTGGTCGAGCGGGTCGTGCACCGCGGGTCCTCGGTCGCGGTGCTCGGTGCCGCCGGCAAGTCCGGCTGCCTGTCGGTGGCCGCCGCCCGCGAGGCGCACGCCCGCCGGGTGGTCGGCGTCGTCCGCGACGAGCGGGAGGCAGCAGCCCTGCGCGCGGCCGACCTCGCGCACGAGGTCGTCGTCGCCGACGCCACCGACCCGCTGTCGGTGTCCGCCGCGCTGGGCGAACCGGTCGACACCACGGTGGTCTGCGTCGACGTGCCCGGCGCCGAGCACGGGGCGGTCCTGGCGACGGCGGACGGCGGCACTGTGGTCTTCTTCGGGATGGCCACCTCCTTCCCGGCGGCGGCCCTGGGCGCGGAGGGGATGGCAGCGGACGTGCGGATGCTGATCGGGAACGGCTACACGCCGGGGCACGCCGCCCTGGCCCTGGACCTCTACCGGCGGACCCCCGGCGTCCGCGCGCTGATCGACCCGCGCGTCCGCGCATGAACCTACTGCTCACCGGGGTCACCGTCGGCGACGCCCCGGCCCGCGCGGTGCACGTCGTCGACGGCGTGGTCGCCTGGGTCGGCCCGGCCGCGGAGGCACCGCGCGCCGACCGGACCTGGGACGGCGGGGGAGCGCTGCTCACCCCCGCGTTCGTCGACGCCCACGTGCACGCCACGGCCACCGGGCTGGCGCTGACCGGGCTGGCCCTGCACGGGGCGGACAGCCTCCGCTCGGCGCTGGCCGCCGTCGCCGCCCACGTCGCCGCGCACCCCACCGGCACGGTGCTGGGCACCGGGTGGGACGAGACCGTCTGGCCCGAGGGCCGGGCCCTCACCCGGCACGACCTGGACGCCGTCGTGGGCGACCGGCCCGCCTACCTGGCCCGGGTCGACGTGCACTCCGCGACGGTCTCCACCGCGCTGCTGGACCGCATCCCCGGCATCACCGAGCTGCCCGGCTACGCCGCCGACGGCCGGCTGCGGCTGGATGCCCACCACGCAGCCCGGCAGGTCGCCTACGGCTCGGTCGACCCGGTGCAGCGGGCCACCGCCCAGCGCGCCACCCTCGACGCCGCCGCCGACCTCGGCATCGGCTGCGTGCACGAGATGGCCGGCCCGGAGGTGTCCAGCGCCGAGGACCTCGCCGGGCTGCTCCGGCTGGCGGGGGAGACCCCGGGCCCGCAGGTGCTGGGCTGGTGGGGGGAGCTGTCCGAGCGCGGCGGGCTGGACGTCGTCGCCGAGCTCGGCCTGGCCGGTGCCGGCGGCGACCTGTTCTGCGACGGCGCGTTCGGCTCGCACACCGCCGCGCTGTCCACGCCCTACACCGACCGGCCCGACACCTCCGGCGCGCTGCGGTTCGACACCGGCCAGCTCGTCGAGCACGTGCGGGCGTGCACCGCGGCCGGCGTCCAGGCCGGGTTCCACGTCATCGGCGACGCCGCCGTCGACCAGGTGCTGACCGCCGTGGGGCAGGTGGCGCAGGAGCTGGGCCGCGACGCCGTCCGCGCCTGCCGGCACCGGCTCGAGCACGTCGAGATGGTCTCGCCCGACGCCGTGGAGGCCATGCGGTCCCTCGGCGTGGTGGCCAGCGTGCAGCCGGCGTTCGACGCCGCCTGGGGAGGGGACGCCGGCATGTACGCCGAGCGGCTGGGCGTCGAGCGCGCGCTGGGCTGCAACCCGCTGGCCGACCTCTCCGACGCCGGCGTCGCCGTCGCGCTGGGCAGCGACGCCCCGGTCACCCCGCTGGACCCCTGGGGCGGGGTGCACGCCGCGGTCGACCACCGCACGCCCGGCGCCGGCATGCGGCCCTTCGACGCCTACGACGCCGCCACCCACGGCGGCTGGTACGCCGCCCGGGCCGAGCACGCCGCCGGCCCGCTCGCCGTCGGCGCCCCCGCGCACCTGGCCCTGTGGGCCACCGACCTGATCCTGTCCGGGGTGCTCGCCCAGCGCGCCCGGCCCACCTGCACCGGCCTGCTCGTGGCCGGCGACGTCGTCCGAGGAGCCCCGTGAGCGCCCGTCTGTCCCTGGACCCCGCGCTGGTCGCCCGGGCCCGCGAGCTCGCCGGGCTGGCCGCCCAGCCGGTCATCGACCTCGCGACGCAGCACACCACCGTCTCCGTCGAGCGGGCCGTGCTGCGGCTGGCCGGCCTGGAGGGCACCGACCCGGTCACCGGCGAGGGCGAGATCCCCTGGGTGAACCGGGTCGTGGACGTCGTCCGCGAGCAGGTGGGCCTCGAGCACGGCGTCGCGCTGCCGGTGTGGCACGCCATCGCCTCCGGGGCGGCGGGCAGCCTGCAGGACGTCGCCGAGCAGGTGGGCGCGGGCACCGCGCGGTTCGCGGTGCCGGAGGGCGCCGACGAGGAGCGCGCGCGGGAGGCCGCGCTGGCCGCCGTCGGCGCCGGCCTGGGCCGGGTGGACGCCGCCCGCCGCCGGCGGGAGGAGCTGGTGGCCACCCACGGCGACCCGCCCCGCCGTCCCTGGATCTACCTGATCGTGGCCACCGGCGACATCTACGAGGACATCCCGCAGGCCCAGGCCGCGGCCCGGGCCGGGGCCGACGTCATCGCCGTCATCCGCTCCACCGGGCAGTCGCTGCTGGACTACGTGCCCGAGGGCGCCACCCGCACCGGGTACGCCGGCACCTACGCCACCCAGGAGAACTTCCGGCTCATGCGGGCCGCCCTGGACGACGTGAGCGCCGAGCTCGGCCGCTACGTCCGGCTGACCAACTACGCCTCGGGGCTGTGCATGCCCGAGATCGCGGCGCTGGCCGGCCTGGAGCGGCTGGACATGATGCTCAACGACGCGATGTACGGGATCCTCTTCCGCGACATCAACCCCATCCGCACCTTCGTCGACCAGCGGTTCAGCCGGATGGTGCACGCCCGCGCCGGCATCATCATCAACACCGGCGAGGACAACTACCTCACCACCGCCGACGCCGTCGACGAGGCGCACACCGTCACCGTCAGCCAGCTGCTCAACGAGCGGTTCGCCCGCGAGGCCGGGCTCGAGGACTGGCAGCTGGGCCTGGGCCACGCCTTCGAGATCAACCCGACCGTCCACGACTCGTTCCGCCTGGAGCTGGCGCACGCCATGCTCGCCCGGGCGCTGTTCCCCGACGCGCCGCTGAAGTGGATGCCGCCCACCAAGCACATGACCGGCGACGTGTTCGGCGGGTACCTGCTCGACGGGTTCTTCAACCTGGCCGGGGCGCTCACCGACCAGGGCATCCTGCTGGTCGGCATGATGACCGAGGCCGTGGTCACCCCGTGGCTGTCCGACCGCGACCTCGCGCTGCGCAACGTGCGCTACGTGCTGGACGCCGCCGGCGGGCTCAGCGAGGACTTCGCGCCGCCGCCGGGCGGGTTCATCGACCGCCGCGCGCACACCGTGCTCGCCGAGGCCGTCGAGCTGCTGGAGCAGATCACCACCGACGGCCTGCTGCCCGCCATCGCGCAGGGCACCTTCGGCATCACCAAGCGCCCGGCCGACCGCGGCAAGGGCCTGGACGGCGTCGTCGTCAAGGCCCCGGGCCACCTCGACCCGGCCACCGAGCTCATGGAGGGGCGGGCATGACCGTCATCCGGCCCTACGGCGACACCACCGGCGACGGCATGGTGCAGACCTCGTTCACCCTGCCGGTCCCGCCCGGGCCCCGCGCCGAGGGCGCGGCTCTGCAGCTGGCCGGGAAGATGGGCATCCACCCGGCGATGGTGGTGCACAGCCACGGCATCGGGGAGGGCTTCACCTTCTTCGTCGTCTACGGCTCGGTGATCCACCTGGTCGACACCGACGAGGTCGAGGTGGAGGAGCGCGACTACCCGCTGCTGAGCCCCGCCGAGGTCAACGGCGCGATCAAGGCGCGGCTGCACCGCAAGCTGGTGGTGATGGGGGCCTGCATCGGCACCGACGCGCACACCGTCGGCATCGACGCGATCCTCAACCTCAAGGGCTTCGCGGGGGAGAAGGGCCTGGAGTACTACCGCGAGATGGACGTCGCCAACCTCGGCGCCCAGGTCACCGTCCCCGAGCTGGTCACCCGCGCCCGGGCCGAACGGGCCGACGCCGTGCTGGTCAGCCAGGTCGTCACCCAGAAGGACGCGCACCTGCGCAACACCCGCGAGCTGGCCGGCGCGTTCCGCGAGGCGATGGGGGAGACCCGCCCGCTGCTCGTGGTCGGCGGCCCCCGCTTCGACCCGGCGATGGCCCGCGACCTCGGCGTCGACAAGGTCTTCGGCCGCGGCACCACCCCCGGCGAGGTGGCCTCCTACCTCGTCTCCGCCCTGCTCCCTTCGCCAGATGAGGTTGCCGCATGACCGCCGAGCTCGGCCTGACCGTCACCCACCGCCGCTACGTGCCCTACGCGCACGCCCACTACGGCGGCTCGCTGGTCGACGGCGCCTACACCCTGGGCCTGTTCGGCGACGTGGCCACCGAGGTGGCGATCGTGGGGGACGGCGACGAGGGCCTGCTCGCCGGGTACACCGACATCCGGTTCCTCGCGCCGGTGCAGGCCGGTGACGTGCTGGAGGCCTCCTGCGAGGTCGTCCGGGTGGGCACCCGCTCCCGCACGCTGCGCTGCTGGGCCGACGTCGTGGCCCGCGCGCAGCCCGAGCGCGGCGCGTCCGCCGCCGCCGTCCTGGCCGAGCCGCTCCGGGTGGTGGAGGCGACCGCGACGCTGGTCGTCCCCCTCCCGGACGCGACTGTGCGTGAGTGACACGTAACGATCAGGTAACGGCCTGCCGCAGGTGCCCCGATGCCCTGTGCGCGGGGGTCCCGGCTCCCTAGGGTTCCGGTGTCGCACCACGCGGTCCCGGTCCACCACCGGAGATCGCCGGGCGGCACCCCGCGCCACCAGACAACGGCGGTCCGAGGACACCCAGTCCCCGGACCGGCGGCCCGAAGGCCGGGGTGCCGCCGCGGCGACCGCGTGCACCGGTCGCCGGCGCGCGGGTGGGATGCTCGCGGGGTGACCGTGACCGACCCGGCGGTGCGCCCGGCCGACGACGCACCCGCCCCGCGACGCCGCGGGGCGGGCCTGCTCGCCCGCACCCTGCTGGCCGCCGCCGGCGGCGGCGCGATGTACCTGGCCTTCCCCGGCTGGGACCTTGCCGCGCTGGCCGTGCTCGGCCCGGCCACCCTGTCGCTGGCCACCCGCGGCGTGCGCCTGCGCACCGGGCTCTGGCTGGGCCTGGTGCAGGGCCTGTGCTTCTTCCTGCCCCTGCTGTCCTGGACCGGCATCTACGTCGGGTCCTTCCCCTGGTACGCCCTCTCGGTCGCCGAGGCCCTCTACCTCGCGGTGCTCGGCGGCGCGCTGGCGGTGACCGCCCGGCTGCGCGCCTGGTGGCTGTGGGCCGCGGCGCTCTGGGTGGGCCAGGAGGCGCTGCGCGGGCGCTGGCCGCTGGGCGGCTTCCCCTGGGGCCGGCTCGGCTTCAGCCAGGCCGAGGGCCCCTTCACCGCGCTGGCCGCCTACGGCGGGGTGCCGCTGGTCAGCTTCGGGGTCGCGCTGACCGGCACGCTGCTGGCCGCGGCCTGCCTGGCGCTGGCCCGGGCCTGGCGGGACAGCGACGACGCGGCCCGCCGCGCCGGGTCGCTGCGCGCGGCCGCCGTCCTGGTGGTGGGCGCCCTCGCCGTCCCGGTGGTGGGCACGGTGGCCCGGTGGCCGCTGGCCGGCGGGTCGCTGACCGAGGGCGGGCCGACCCGGACCGTCGCGGTCGTGCAGGGCAACGTGCCGCGCGCCGGGCTGGACTTCAACGAGCAGCGCCGCGCCGTGCTGGACAACCACGTGCGGGAGACCCTCGAGCTGGCCACGCAGGTCGACCGCGGCGAGGCCGCCCAGCCCGACCTGGTCATCTGGCCCGAGAACAGCTCCGACATCGACCCCTACCTCAACAGCGACGCCGCCGCGGCCATCACCCGGGCGGCGCAGGCCATCGACGCGCCGATCCTGGTGGGCGCGGTGGTCAGCGGGCCGGGCCGGTTCCTGTCCAACACCGCCATCGTGTGGGACCCCGAGACCGGGCCGGGGGAGACCTACGTGAAGCGGCACCCGGTCCCGTTGGCGGAGTACGTCCCCGCGCGGTCGTTCTTCCGCTTCTTCAGCGACAAGGTCGACCTGGTGCGGGCGGACTTCCGGGCCGGCACCGAGGTCGGCACGCTGGACGTGGCCGGCACCACCGTGGGCGACGTCATCTGCTTCGAGGTCGCCTACGACGGCCTGGTGCACGACACCGTCGTCGGCGGGGCGACCATGCTCGTCGTCCAGACCAACAACGCCACCTTCGGCTTCTCCGACGAGAGCCCGCAGCAGCTGGCCATGGGCCGGCTGCGCGCCGTCGAGGCCG
>Ga0325400_1004275_pt1 | contig 13195 bp, 1 predicted proteins | sample PopdelMetagenome_2_FD_205662 | JGI IMG/M metagenome (GOLD analysis project Ga0325400, IMG submission 205662) | Populus deltoides microbial communities from Bellville, Georgia, United States - Xylem-PdKOR-R1 | ecosystem: Host-associated > Plants > Phyllosphere > Stem > Wood/Secondary xylem...
CATCATTTAACATATAATTTTCTGGGAATTGATCTTCATCATTTTTTTTCACTTTCCTCTTCATGAATCATCAAATCAATATTTCTAAATTTTGGCCTATAAAAGGAGGCATTTTCCATGCATTTAGGCATCTTGGTTTCCATATCAAGATCATGTTCTTGCTTTCTTTTTATATTTTTGTAATGCTGAAGTTTTGTTTATATTAATCTCTTGTTTATGCTTTTCATTTCCTTTCCTTTACTTAGTTAACTTATATCTTATTTATGTTCTTATCTTGTTTATTTATATTTCTCTTCTTCATTATGTTTAGCTAAGTTTATTATGTCAATATGAAAAGGTTACACTAATGGTGTAAGAATAAGTATAGTATAAACTCAACATGGACTTTAATGTTTGATACTAACATGTTTTGTAGTTGTTATCTTATTCACTCTTAATACTTTGCTTGTTAAATGGTTAATCTAGATTTATGTTGTATAACTTTGGTACAACAAATACTTGGCACTTTCATAGCCCAAACCGTATGGTATAACCGACACCTGTGCTATGAAAGGAACTTGATTTGTTGTTAACATAAGTTATAATCATGAATACCTGACAACATTTACAAGTATTAGCATTACTCGAATAAGATAACTAATGTAATCATGTTAACAATTTATAATCCGATTGAAACCTCCTTTGTGTGTGGTTTCTAGTTGAGTAATAAGAGTTTATACTATACTTGTTTGAAATACCATTAGTGGATCCTCTAACCTTGACAATTATTTTATCATTGTTTAATCCTTATATCAATATCACATTTCAAAGCTCTCTTTAACTTATTATTATTATTATTATTATTATTATTATTATTATTATTTATAATTTATATAGTTAACCTCTCTGTGGTTCGACCCTGATCTTGCCGAGTTATTTATTACATCGACACTCCTACACTTGGAAGAAGACATCAATCTTTTGGTCATGTCAATGGTTCAAATTTGGCCAAGAGTAGAGATGTGAAGAGCTTGGATGAAAATGAGAACAAAGGTACATTTAATCTGAATGAAGGTCTAAAATGTTGATTTGAATTGAGAAAATCCATGGTCTATTATGGAAAACCATTCAACCAAATAAGAATTTAAGACGAGGAATAGGATTGAATTGTGTTGTGTTAGTTAATGGTTCAAAAGTAGCTAAAAAAACTTGTGTGTGATAAGTTGTGATGAAATACTAAAGAGAATTCCATGATTATGGATTTGTTTATTTTTCTAGTCAATAAAAGAAAAGATGAAACCTGGATAGTGTAGATAAATGGATGTATTTTAATTGATAATCAAGGCTTGAAAGCCAAATGTAATGGCATTAGAAAAGTATTAGGAGAGGAAAGAAATGAAAAAGGGTGATTACCCTTTTTCTTGACTGGGAGCACATGTTGAAAAAAATGAAGGAATTATATCATCGTACTAAGTGAAACTATGGTGACAATCAAAATCATTTAATGATGTTACACAAGAAAAAGGGTGGAGTCAAAAGATATGATGCTAATACATAAAGATATTATTATAGTAACAACATTGTTTAGAATTATGAGATTTAAATGTTAAATTTGTTACGGATGGATGAAAATAAGTTATGAATCTTATTAAATTGTGACTTATCTATTAAATTGTGCCTTATCGATGTAAGTTTAACAAGATTTTAAAATTTATTATGAAATTTATTTTTATTTGACTTATTATTGTTGGTAAAAATAATTTCTAGTATGAATTTATATGTTCTTTATATATTGTTCTACTATTTTTGAAATATTCACAAAAAGTTATAAAAAAATCAATAAATAGAAAAAATAATTTAAAAAATTGTTGTTTTAAAAAATATTTATTGAACAAATCAGCAATGCATTTTTCATTGTTGATTAGTAACGAACCGACAACATAATATTCATTGTTGATTTGTCCAATCAATAATAGAATTTCAGCAACGAATTATCTGTTTCTAAGAAATTAGCATCTATTATTTGCATTTGATATTGTTGGTTGCTGATTTTGTTGCTAATTTTTATCAGCAACGAATTTTAATTTTATCTGTAACGGACTAGGTAATTGCTAATAGCTCTTTTTTAGTAGTGTCCGATTAGTAATTTTATTGTGAAAAAAATGACAAATTTAACCCTACATGTTTTTTAAAAAGTAATTATATCATAGCAAAAAAACCATCATATCTTTAATACCTAGTTCAAAGGTTTAACGGTTAACATGTAATTTCATCGTTTCACAGTAAATAGTATTCTGGGTTGAACAATAATTTTCTTTTTTTTTTAGTGCAAAATGAACCCATATTGCTTGTTAAATGTTAATGTAATTTTAAAAGACATGCATAGCATATCAAATTCTTAGTTGGGAGAGTTCGATCATGCCTTTGCCGAATTGCCACGGTAGCGTGCCTATGCATTTTATGAATTACAGGCAAGAGTTTCTTCTATTCGAGGACCTCAAAGGCTCAAAGTGCTCTTCTATTTTAATGTTTAGCCTGTGAACACAAAACCATTGCTACTGTTTAAAACATCAAGCCATATACCCGCAGCTAGGAAGTAGACATGGTCAGGAGAGGTCTGGCAATGGTTGGCTAGGTTTTCTTTAGTGGGCTTGGGAACTTATGTTTTGGGCTAATAAATAGTGTCATTATCAACATATGGACCAAACCATTCAATCTAACAAACCTCTCAAATTTGAGCTTATAGCTCATTAATCCTCTCGAAACAGTTTTCTGTTAGCTCACCAAAGCCATAAAAGCTTGTTCTCTACTCACACCCATTATCCAGCCAGTAATAACAATTAAGGTAATTCTTTTGGCACAAATAATATATTTGTAACGACTGCACTACTTCTTGCACAAATAATTCTTCCACTATTTTTTATTTTATTTTTTATTTTTAAGATAATAGTGCAATTCTTTTAAATTTTATCAAGTTACGCTTGAGCTATTTCTAGTAATGTAACTTGATTTTGGTATTGAGAGTTGCATAATTTATTAAATATTTATTAATTGCACTATTATATTAAAAAAAAATGCATCGCAAATCCCCTCATAAAACACCATAGACACTATTCACAATGGTTTTTTTAGCCCTTATTGAACCAAATTATAGGTCAATCTAAGCTAAATTGTTAAGGAAGAGTGAGATTGAAAGACGAGATTAAAATGAAAAAACCAGAGGAATGGATGACTTTGGAGAACTTTAAGGTGAAAAACCTATTTTGCCCTTGAAAACAAAATCAGGAAAAGATGCTATTGTGGATAATTTAGTAATTTTATAATGGTCTATATGTCATTCAAAAATTTTAACAAGGCCAACCTTAATGCTAAATATTCTTTAAAGCTTACAGCTAGGAGTGTTTTTATCTTTGCAATTTTTTATGAATAATAAAAGGACTTATATGCCTTTGAGTTTGGATTATTGTGATTTACATTCAAGGGCATATGTGTATTTATGCTCAGGCCTTTTTTTGTAACTGTCAGGTTTGTTTAAGGGTAAATTTATAATTTAATATATAAAATATTATTAAAAAGGAATCTAACATGCACATGCAACGCCCCTAAGCCATTTAGGCAGCACGTGCGATGCCGTTCAATAGTCAAACGCCGTCTTTCACGACAGCATTTGAATCATCTTAATGGCTCCTTTGTGAGAAGGCTACGCATGTGGACATAGGCTGACTGATTTGGCGTCGATGACCTTTACTCTCGCCTTCTTCTTTCTCTCCTCATCAATTTACATGTCTGCATTTTCAGAATTTTAAAGAAGCTCTTGAATTGTTAGATTTAGTCTTTGTTGTTTTAATTACTATTTGTTTTATTTGGAATAATTTATAAAATTGAAAATAATTTTCAATTTCATCCCCCTTTAATTTATTTTATCTTTCAAATTTGGTTCTTATTATTTTGATTGCTATTTGTTTGGTTTCAGATAATTTTTAAATTTGATTTTTTTTCTTAAAATTTCATCATTGACATTAAGTTTAATTTGATTTCCATATCAAATTTTATCATTATTGTTTTGATTTATTTTTAACCTTTTACTAATTAAAATTTGTTTTTAATGTAATCCATGAGGATTTGATTTTAATTTATTTTTATATTGAATTTGATTCTCATTCTTTTTATTGTTTTTTCTTTTGTTTAGAATGCTTTTTTTCTTGCTTTTTATTTTTCTCAATTTGATCTCTTACCATTTCTTTAGTTGAGAAATTTATTCATTATTTTTTTCACCTTCTACATGGTTAGTCTTGGCCTCATGGCCAAAGTTATGGGTTTTAAAGGTTAACATATGTTACTTTTGGTTTTTTTAGATCCTTTTATAAAATTATTTTATTTTTGATTTTGTCCTTCAACATTTGATTTTTTTAACACCTTCTATGTGGTAGTCCCAGCCTCATGAATACGATTAAGAATTTTGAAAATTTACACGGGTTGACTTTGGTTTTTTTAGTTTTTTTTTTAATTTTATCATTCAACATATAATTCCCTGGGAATTGATCGTCATCATTTTTTTTTTCACTTTCCTCTTCATGAGTTTATTCTAATCATATGCCTATAGTTGTAAGGTTAACATATTAACTAGATTGACCCAAATATATTTTCTTTTTATTGTTTTTTTTTCCAGCTCGCCATTCAATATTGGATTGCTAGATAGTTGGGCTCTGTTTTATTCTTTTTGTTGACAATTTTTTTAATTTTTTATTTGCATATAGAATCTTTTGATTGAAAAAATTAATAATTGTCTTTTGTTGAAATTGAGTGCATTATTTGTGTTGCAAGATTAAATATTTTTATCATAGTTATTTATTTATCAAAATATCAATTTATTTAATTTAATATGTGAATAATCATTTTAATTTATAATTTAGAAATTTTCATATCAAAATACATGTTAAAAAAGCCTGGATTTTATTTTTTTTAGTGGAAAAATTATGGGACCCGGATCACTGTTCACAAAGATAATAACTATCTGCATTGTGTAATTGTTTTTTTTAAGAAAAAATTGTGTTGCATTGTAATTTTTATTTTTTTTTACTGGCTCTTTTCGGGGAAAAAAAATACTTGGTGGAGAAACCGAGATTTGCCTGACAATAAAGTGGCGCCGCCGAATATTCTCCTCTAGAGTTAAATATATTTTTCTTAAGCAAAATAGGATTTGAAGTACAGTCCCAACCAAATCTGAAGGAGTGATGGGGTCCATTCTTCTCTATTTCCTCGCCGCTATGTGGGGCCCACTATTTCCTGGTCATCCCACGCTCGGCCCGTCCCACTCGCTCTCTTACCTTTTCCCCCCGCCTCATTGACTAATGCTCTGCGAGCCTTTTGTTCACCGGTCATCTTCGCCTTCCATATTCAATGCGTAGTGTGGTTATTATTTTTAAAAAATAAATAAAAAAAATAATATATTTTTTATTTTTTAAAAATATTTTTATTATCCATATATAAAAAAATTAAAAATAATTAAATTTTAAAAAAACTTGTTTAGAACAAATAAAAAGTCATGTTTACTATTTACAATCCATTTAATGCAGCTAGCGATGCGACTATTGTTTTGTTAAATTTTAAATAATTTTTTTTGTAAATTAATTTATTTATATTTTTAAATTATTTTGGTATATTAATATTAAAAATACTTTTTTAAAATTAATTTTTTAAATATTTTTACAAACAAAAACACATTTTAAAAAGTAAGTATACCACCTTCTTATATCACCGTTCTAAACACCTCGACACTCCTACTAGTACTAAGAATTTTACAACTACTTGGATGAGCAAGCTGCATGATTTCATCGACATGGGAGTAATATAAAGAATAGAATATATATTTTACTCAAATCTTCATGATGTATAAAACAAGCATGTTCTCACATTCACATATGGTTTTTAATCATTAGATTTTCAATTTAATAACTAAGTTGAGAATTTCATATTAGTTGGATTGAAGAATACTTATTAGATAGTTGGATTGAAGAATATTTATTAGATAATAATATAAATCATGTCATGTAACCTTACCTAACAGCTTAAGCTATTGGGTTGAGGTGGTTCTTTGAAATGATATTAGAGCCTTGATAATCAAACGGTCATGAGTTTGAATTTTACCATTCTTATTTATTTGATAAAAATTAAGTATAAGGTAAAATGGATCTGTACAAGTTTCAAGTCTAAAGAGCTTTTATTTGAGATGGTGTGTTAGAGAATAATATAAATCATATCCTGAAATTTCATTTAACAATTTAAACTATTAAGTTAAGATAATCTTTCTACTCATGCACACTTACGAGCCATAAAACTAAGTTTTAAACAATTTATTATAGGAAATTTCTTCAAATTGTAGGAAGCAATGGAGTTTTGTTACTTGATTTCAAGCTGCAAAAGGGAGGGTAGAGTGCCAGTGCCGAAGGGTGTGTGTGAATGAGAATGTAAAAATAGTTATTTTTTAAAATATTTGTAATTTAAAAATACATCTAATTAATAATTTTTTAAAATTATTTTTAGTATTAAAATGATTTAAAAATAAAAAATAATTTAATATAAAAAAATATTTTTAAAATATATAAACAAACAAATATAAAAGTTTGGAGATTGATATCGTCGTTGGAGAGGGGAATATTTTCTTCCTTTCCAGGTTCAGGATGGGTTAGTGGATTCTGTACTAACAAGAAGAATAGTTTTTCTTGTAATTATAGCATGATATTAATTACTTGACACTCAATGAAAAAGTAAATTAAGTCCACATAAATATTGACTTTTATCAAAGCTTGTACCAAAGACGAATATGAAAAATTTAATGATAAATTAAAACAAAATTAAATTAAGAAATATACTTGATGAAAGATAAAAAAAAAAAAAATTAATAATTTAAGTATATAGTCAGGCTTGGTCGCCTTCCATCCCCAATTGCAATACTCCATCTCCACGGACATAAAACACTCTTTCTACTGCGTGAAAGGAGTTGCTAGGGCGAAATGATGACCTATCATGAAAGAAACCAGCCCAACAACCAGCTGCCTCTGTTAATACTTGCTGGGTCAAAACCTGTCAAAGAACCTGTCTTGGAATTCCACTTCCCTGCTAATAATGCAATCTCATACATGAATTTGATGATCTTAAACATGAGAAATGAGACCACCATTTGTTAAGTAAACAAACCCTTTGTCTCCCCCTTTCGCTGTTCAACCCATTAGCACTGGTCCCGTACCGGCTCTGATGACAGACCTCATGGTTCAAACCCTAGAGACCTGGCAATGGATGATCGGAGAGAGAGAGATTGTGTTGTTCCCAGAACCAGCCACCCTCTCCGCTCCCCCGTCAAAACAACCCCCACTTCATCCTCTTCTTCCCTGCAAGCAGAGAGAGAAGAGGAAGGGTAAAGAAAAGCAGAGGAACAAGGGCTCCGGGTTGTATATAACTAGAAAAGAGGAAGGAATTTATTTTCGGTGTAGTTAATTTATTAAGGTTTTAAATTTATATTTTAGAAATTATTACGAGTTTAGAGATATAAATTTTAAGGACACTAGAGTGTTATGTAGTTATTAAATTCAAAATATTAAAGAATTAGTTGAAGTATGTAAGTTGATCCGGACATTTATAATTACTAAAAAATAAAAAAAAACAAACAAAAGATGTTTTAAGTTTTTTTAAAAAAAATATATAAATTTTTTGAAAAAAAAATTATATTTTTTATCATCAAAAATATATCAAAATAATTTTTATTTTTTTTAGAATTAAGATATAAGGAAATTTTAATAAGTTAAATTTGTAATTTTATTAATTTTAAACTAATTAGTTATTGTGCAATGATTGATTATTTTTAAACTCTATATTAAAATAAATACTTTAAACAACTGACCTTGAGATTAATTGATTCAATATTAGAGATAAATATGCATCTTAAGTAAAAGCATAAAATTAATACAATATTTTGTTTGATCAAAACAAAATTAATTAAGAAAAAACACAGTAAAGGAAGACGAGAGCCGGGGGTGGCGTTTAAAAAAGTCGGTCACGCCGAGGAAACACATGGTCTTCTTTTATGTCCAAGCAGCAAGCAGGCTAGACACGCCGAAAGATGTATTTGGACAGGTTATATTGGCATGTGTATCTTGAAATTTCTGGCTTGAGTTGTGTATCGATAACAGTGAGTCAATGTTCTAATGCAAGGAAGAGGATCTCACGAATGTAACACAATTTTCACATGGACAAGATATGAAATTCAATGTTCACAATTTTTGCCCAAGAAAAATTGGTGTTCTTGTTTGAATACATGAGATTTGATTTGACATGAGTACTTGGAAACCACTATTTTTTTTTTTTTGGCAATTAGTATTTAGAGTTGCTTTTCAAAATGTTTTTAATTGAAAATACATTAAAATAATATTTTTTTAAATAATTTATTTTTAACATCAGCACATCAAAATAATTTAAAATCATAAAAAATAATTTAAATAAAAAAATCAAATATTTTTAAAAATATTTTTTATATTAAAACATAAATACAACTTTAGAAAAATAAGTTATGTCCATAGTAGAGCTGGATTGCATTCACATAGTCATGGACACATTAGTTCTATGAGATTCACCATTAGGTTATAAGTAGATTTGGTGGAGAAAAAGAAAATTCACAATCTTGTATAATATATTTCTTGGTGGAAAAACCAGTTTAGAATATGATTGATTGACATGTTTGAGGTTCATTTAAATGATGGGTCCACTTATATTTATGGTTAAGGTTTTATTAGAAAATGTTCTTCAACATAAATAATTTAACATAAAATATTAATGTTTTAAATCACTTGTGAATAAATAAGAAATTGATCTTCTTTGATTGATAGACATTCAAACCAAAAATAAAAAACATGTTGCATCCCATTTTTAAAAATTACAAACTTTTCAAGTGATTTATATGATCAAACCTGGTGAAGTTTAAATTGAGTCTCTAGGGTATTAGAGCTTTTAAAGGAAAGAGATCTTAGGCTATATATAGGTTTTAGGTGTAAGCCATGCATGCACTTGACTCACATGACAAGCACTTGGGTTTGGAATTTCTATAAAATAGTTTTTAAACCTGGAAATATTATTTTTGTCATTCTGTGAATAATTTATCTAATCAATAACTTTTTACTACTTGAACATTTTATTTTATAAGTAAAAATGTTTGGTTTTTAAGGCAAAAAAATTAGATTTTATTTTATTTTATGGCATGTTATTAAGGGTTAAAAACAATGAAAATTATTTATGATAATTACTAGAATGAATTCAACAATAGTTTTGGTTCAATTTTTTTTTTTGTATAAATAGAGGATGGAAGGGGCTATTTAAAAGTCTAAAATTAAAAAAATAAAAAAAATCTTTATTGTTATCAATAACCCTTTACCTCTTATAATTTACCTTATATTGTTTTAGTTTTTTTTTTTTTAATTCATAGTCTATTTTAGAGTTTTAAGTTCTTGTTATAATAGAACTTGATTGATAGTGCAATCTTTCAAGGTGTCGTTGTTAGATCCTAAAAGGCTACTTGCATCAAGATTATTTGCCCCAACTAACAGATAATTTAACCTCAGTTAATTTAACCTTATGCAAAAAGATTCAAATTATTGACAACAATATAACTCTCTTTCTTTATTCGGATGTAATTCCTCAACAAGTAAGTACATCTATTTTATTTATATACTTTAGTGTTTATTCAATGTAGAAAGTGTTAACATTATATTCCAACAAAATCAACCATGATAGATTAATTGTAGTAGATGAAGATTAATAATAATTGACCATGATTGATAGACTATAATAGACCAAGAATGGCAATAATTGACCATGATTGATCAACCATGTTCTTACATGCATGCTAAGTTTAAATAGATTTTGTTATATGTTTTCATAATTCTATTAATTATGCTAGTGAAGCAACTTTTGTATGTTGTTAATTAAACTAAACAATTTGACACATTTCAAGGCTAAATGTATTTATTACTTGTTTGATTATTTAATTTAATTCATTCAGTAGTTAAATAGTTTATAATTTTTATACAATAATTTTTTATTTTCATATTTTAAGCCAAAGTTCTAATCATGTATATTTAGCTGTTATTTTTAGAAAAAAATATTATCATGTTTTTTACCTAAGAGATGGTTATGATAGCTAATATTGATTCGATAAATGTTACGACCAGTACTATTTTGGTAGAGAGGATTCTCTCATATCACCTTCTATAGTGCATGGCGAAGAACCTGAAAAGTCCAATTCTTTGAACTTTAAAGGTGGTAATAATTAATGTTGTTTTCTCTAATATGAACTTGATGAAGTTCTTATCTAAAGATGCGCCAAAATTGTTAGATAATGAATATGATCCAACTATCATGGTAGTTTGGGATACATAAATGGATACATAATAATTTCATGTGAAAGAACTATATCTTGGATGATTTGGATAACACACCATATAATGTGTATAGTTCAATCATGAGAGGAAAAACATTATGGAAAGCTTTGAATTGAAAGTACTAAGTTGAAGATGCTAATATAAAAAAATTCACAGTCGATAAATTTCTTGACTTCAAGATGGTCGATTAATAAGCTAGGCTCAAAAGTTTGAACTCATCTTGCATAATATTATTGATGAAGGGATATGGTTTTAATTATCAAGAAATTGCCACCATCTTGAAAAGACTTCAAAAACTATCTTAAGTATAAGTGGAAGGAGATAAAAGTTGAAGATCTCATTCTAAAGTTAAGGATAAAGGAAAAATTTTATCCGAAAGGATAATTAGCCCTAAAAAAAAAACATTATTTAACAAGTGGAAAAGAATCACAATAAAAAAAAACCTTGTCGTGAAGGGAAAGGGCATTGTAAAAAAAATTAAATAGCAAACGATTCATTTGTAGTAAGACTCGACATTAAGGCAATGATTACATAAATAAGGCTTAACAAGACAACCTTATGAAAGAAAAGATTGTTCAAGTCAATCCCACTAAGGTTGATAACCTATCAAATTAAGTGTCAAAGATGAGATTTCTACAATAATCTTTAAAGTCTACCTAGTCAATAATATTGAGTAGTAGTGAGTTGATAGTGGTGTTATAAAGCACATCTAGATCAAGAAACAATGATTTGCACTTATAAAAAGATAGATAATAAATAGTTGTACTTGAAAAATTCATCAATCTCAAAGCAACTAGCATTGGAAAGGTGATAATGAAGATGGTATCTAGAAAGCTTTAATGTATATTAGAAATAACTTAGTGTCTCACTCATTTTTTTTTTTTATCAAAAATGATTTCAACATGTTCTTTGAAACTTATAAAATTATACTCACTAAAAATGGAATGATTAAAGAAAAATAGTATCTTTGTGATGGTCACTTTAAAATGAATATAATGATTATTATAATGAAGGATGGGATTATTAATAATAAGAATGTCTTTTATCCTTACTTGTTTGAGTTTTATGATATGTGACATGATAGGTTAGGATATGTGAGTTATAATTTTATATAAATATTAATTAATCTTGAATTATTATCAATTTTTTTTTAAATAACCATATATGTAAAATTTGTGAATAATCAAAGTTCACGAAGTCTTCTTTTAAAATAATTGAAAAAACTAGTGAATTTTTATATTTAATTCAATTGAATATTGATGATTTAAAATTTAAACAAACTAGAGGTAGGAAAAAAATTATATTACTTTTATAGATAATTGCCCTATGTATTATTAAACCTGTCTTTTTAAGAAGAAAAGATTTCAAATGTTAAATATTACAATATGAAGTTGAAAACCAACTTAACAAAATAATTAAATTAATAAGAAACAATTGAGAAGGAGAATATGAAACATCTTTTGGTGAATTCTGTTCTTAAAATAGTATTATCTACCAAACCACAACTCCTTATTAACTTTAATAAAATGACATTGTTGAATATATAAATCAAATTCTAAAAAAAAAATAACTATTATGTTGATAAGTTCGAGAGTAACTTAGAACTTATAGGGGGAGTTAATTTAGTTGTTGATTATATATTTAATAAAATACCTTATAAGAAGTTAGAAAATGATATCATATAAGTTATGAAAAGGTAGAAAAACATCCTACAAATACATCAAAATGTGAAAATTATCTTGAAAAAGTGGCAATACCTTATCTATAAAAGGTCAAAATATAACATAAATCTTTATATTGCGTATTTATATAATATATTTATAATAGTAGTGTATATTAATTTCTTGTACATAAGTCAAGTATTGAGAATTTAGTAATGTTGTATTATTTAAAAATATGTTTACTTTTAAGGATACACAAGAATTCATTCATTTAAGAGGACAAATAAAATAAGCTCAAGTATTCATCATCAAATAAAGGATGACAAAATTGAGCTAAGAAGGAGTAAAAGGTCAAAACATCTGATTTTGATTTTCCAACTTGTTAGAAAATAAATCTTGAAATTACTAAGAGACAATGTCATGTTCTAAAGCTTCACATTAGAAAGAGTCAGTCGATAGTAAAATTAAATCAATTATACACAATTATACATAAAAACTAGTAAATCTTTCATCTAAAAATAAATCATTAGACCATAAATAGATCTTCAAGAAAAAGATAAAATCTAATAGAACTTTTGATAACTACAAAGCAAGAGTTGTTGTCAAAGGATCTCAAACAATAAAATGACATTGACTAACTTTCATACATATGTTAATAGTTGTCATAGCTATTAACAAGTTAAAAATTCCTTAAATGAATATAAAGACATCTTTCTTAAATGACCTTGACAAAAAGGTATAAATAGAAAAATTTAAAGGGTTTGTTGTTAAAGAGTAAGAAAAAAAAAATCTATAAACTTGTCAAGTCATTATAAGGTTTGAAACAAGTGTCTAAATAATGACATGAAAAATTTGACAATATTATGTTGTCAAATCAGTTTAAAAACAATGAGATTGATAAATATGTTTATTTAAAAAACATAAAATAAAGGTTATGTCATACTAATTTATGTGAATGACATACTAATTTTGGGTAAAATGAATACATGGTTATGTCTATCAAAAATATTAAATAATAAGTTTGATATAAAAGACTTGGATGTTGCAAATATTATACTAGGAATGAAAATTTATAAATCATCTAATGGATTAGTGTTGTCCATATCTCATTATTTTGAGAATTTTCTC
>Ga0325400_1004278_pt1 | contig 13192 bp, 6 predicted proteins | sample PopdelMetagenome_2_FD_205662 | JGI IMG/M metagenome (GOLD analysis project Ga0325400, IMG submission 205662) | Populus deltoides microbial communities from Bellville, Georgia, United States - Xylem-PdKOR-R1 | ecosystem: Host-associated > Plants > Phyllosphere > Stem > Wood/Secondary xylem...
AATAAGAAACAAAAAAAAAATATTGAATAGCGACTATAAGAACCAAAGAACGTAGAAAGCAAGAAAGGGCATTTATAATTCAATTAAAGAGAGAAAAAGGCCAAATTAAATATTAACTTATCACTAAATTAGTAGCGTAGATTACGCATTAACCATAATATTATTCATATATTAACTAATATGTACCATATTTTTTAAAAATATTGTGCTCAAATTCATAAAATGCTATTTAGTGAATGAAATTTAAAAATTCGATAACAATTTTTTTAAAAATTCTTTATTTTCTATTTGTGACCAACCAATCATTCCAAAAGAATGAATATTTTAAAAAAAAACTAAAACTGGATTTTATTTGATAGAAAATTTGGGATCAGTTGTAAATATTGTTCACAAATCTTAGCAAACATTTTAAAATATTTTTTATTATTGAAAAGTTTTATTATTATTATTATTTATGAAAATTAATTTTTTTTTAAATGATGATGATTACTATGATATTAATTATTAACAACTATCTAATTATAAAAATTAATTATTCCATACTACATAGAATTTTTATCATTTTTTTTGCAACCAATATATATATATATATATATATATATATATATATTATTAATGTTTTTTTTTTAAATTGTTTCAAACTTGCATTTGAAAGGTGGTCACAATTTTTTTTGAATAGAAAATATTTGTTCTAATGCAAATGGGTTACAAAGAAATTAGATTTTTATGAACATTTTTTTTAGTCTCATACCTTGTTTGAGACCGGTTCGAACTATACGTGATCGACAATTATTATTATTAATTAATTTTTTATTAACTGATTTATTAATCAAATTAATTCATCTAGAATACTATGATGTTAAGATTATAAAAATGTAATTTTTGATTAATTTAGATATGTTAAACTCTATAGTAAATCTGTTATCTTAGCTTATCATAAAAGATGCTAGAGAAGCAATGCTTCTATCATACCCAGTTTTTATATGTTGTCGGTACTCTTGAACTTGACAAATGCTCAATATGAATAACCACACTTGTCTTCCTAATAGTTTTTAAAGGACAATAAATTTTTTCAAAAATACTTTCGTTGTTAATTTCCTTGTGTAAAGCATAACTTCCTAGCAAGGTAAAGGATTTTGCATCACAAAAAAGAAGAGGAAAAGAAATATGATTAAGTTAGCTCTCTTTTTTTAATTTTTTCTTTTCTTTTCTATAAATAAAGAATATCAATACTTTGACACTTGTATATATCTAACTATCTCGTATTAAGGTTTCTGATAATGAAAATGCTTCGGAGAAGGAAGCTTATGTTCGGGAAATCCCATATCAAGCTTCCTCGTGATCTGTCGTGATCTTGATAAATCTTATGCTATAATTCTTGAAGAATATCTGCTAGAATTATGCATATCTCCTTTTCTTACTCTTTTAAACTTCCGAGCAAGGCAAAGGATTTTGCCACACAAAAAAGAAAAGGAAAAGAAATGTGATTATGTTAGCTCATTTTTTTTAATCTTTTTTTTTCTTTTCTATAAATAGAGAATATCGAAACTTTGACACTCGTATATATCTAACTATCTCGAGTTAAGGTTTCTGATAATGAAAATGCTTTAGAGAAGGAAGCTCATGTTCAGGAAATCCCACATCAAGCTTCCTCGTGATCTGCCGATCTTGATAAATCTTATGATATAATTCTTGAAGAATATCTGCTAGAATTATGCATATTTCCTTTTCTTACTCTTTTAAACTTCCGAGCAAGGCAAAGGATTTTGCCACACAAAAAAGAAAAGGAAAAGAAATGTGATTATGTTAGCTTTTTTTTTTAATGTTTTTTTCCTTTTCTATAAATAGAGAATATCGATACTTTGACAGTCGTATATATCTAACTATCTCGTGTTAAGGTTTCTGATAACAAAAAAGCTTCAAAGAAGGAAGCCTACGTTCAGGAAATCCCAAATCAAGCTTCCTCATGATCTGTCGCGATCTTGATAAATCTTATGCTATAATTCTTGAAGAATATTTGCTAGAATTATGCATATCTCCTTTTCTTACTCTTTTAAATTTCCTAGGAAGGCAAAGGATTTTGCAACATAAAAGACGAAAAGGAAAAGAAATGTGATTATGTTATCACTTTTTTTTTAATTTTTTTTATTTTCTATAAATATAGAATATCGATACTTTGACACTCGTATATATCTAGCTATCTCGTGTTAAGGTTTCTGATAAGGAAAATGCTTCAGAGAAGGAAGCGTACGTTCAGGAAATCCCACATCAAGCTTCCTCGTGATATGCCGTGATCTTGATAAATCTTATGCTATAAGTCTTGAAGAATATATGCTAGAATTAGGCATATCTCCTTCTTTTACTCTTTTAAACTTCCTAGCAAGGCAAAGGATTTTGCAACACAAAAAAAGAAAAGGAAAAGAAATGTGATTATGTTATCACTTTTTTTTTAATTTTTTTTATTTTCTATAAATATAGAATATCGATACTTTGACACTCGTATATATCTAAGTATCTCGTGTTAAGGTTTCTGATAAGGAAAATGCTTCAGAGAATGAAGCTACATTCAGGAAAACCCATATCAAGCTTCCTCGTGATATGCCGTGATCTTGATAAATCTTATGCTATAATTCTTGAAGAATATTTGCTAGAATTATGCATATCTCCTTTTCTTACTCTTTTAAATTTCCTAGGAAGGCAAAGGATTTTGCAACACAAAAGACGAAAAGGAAAAGAAATGTGATTATGTTAGCTTTTTTTCAATCATTTTTTCCTTTTCTATAAATAGAGAATATTGATACTTTGACACTCGTATATATCTAACTATCTCGTGTTAAGGTTTCTGATAAAGAAAATGCTTCAGAGAAGGAAGCGTATGTTCAGGAAATCCCACATCAAGCTTCCTCGTGATATGCCGTGATCTTGATAAATCTTATGCTATAAGTCTTGAAGAATATGTGCTAGAATTAGGCATATCTCCTTCTTTTACTCTTTTAAACTTCCTAGCAAGGCAAAGGATTTTGCAACACAAAAAAAGAAAAGGAAAAGAAATGTGATTATGTTATCACTTTTTATTTTATTTTTTTTATTTTCTATAAATATAGAATATCGATACTTTGACACTCGTATATATCTAAGTATCTCGTGTTAAGGTTTCTGATAAGGAAAATGCTTCAGAGAATGAAGCTACATTCAGGAAAACCCATATCAAGCTTCCTCGTGATATGCCGCGATCTTGATAAATCTTATGCTATAATTCTTGAAGAATATCTACTACAATTATGCATATCTCCTTTTCTTACTCTTTTAAACTTCCTAGCAAGGCAAAGGATTTTGCAACACAAAAAAAGAAAAGGAAAAGAAATGTGATTATGTTAGCTTTTTTTTTAATCTTTTTTTCTTTTCTATAAATAGAGAATATTGATACTTTGACACTCGTATATATCTAAGTATCTCGTGTTAAGGTTTCTGATAAGGAAAATGCTTCAGAGAAGGAAGCTTACGTTAAGGAAATCCCAAATAAAGGTTACTCGTGATCTGACATGATCTTGATAAATCATATGCTATAATTCTTGAAGAATGTCTGCTACAATTATGCATATCTCCTTTTCTTACTCTTTTAAACTTCCTAGCAAGGCAAAGGATTTTGCAAAACAAAAAAGAAAAGGAAAAGAAATGTGATTATGTTAGCTCTTTTTTTTTAATCTTTCTTTTCTTTTCTATAAATAGAGAATATCGATACCTTGACACTCGTATATATCCAAGTATCTCGTGTTAAGGTTTCTGATAAGGAAAATGCTTCAGAGAAGGAAGCTTACGTTAAGGAAATCCCAAATAAAGGTTACTCGTGATCTGACGTGATCTTGATAAATCATATGCTATAATTCTTGAAGAATGTCTGCTACAATTATGCATATCTCCTTTTCTTACTCTTTTAAACTTCCTAGCAAGGCAAAGGATTTTGCAAAACAAAAAAGAAAAGGAAAACAAATGTTATTATGTTAGCACTTTTTTTTAATCTTTTTTTTTATTTTATGTAAATAGAGAATATCGATACTTTGAGACTCGTATATATCTAAGTATTTCGTGTTAAGGTTTCTGATAAGGAAAATGCTTCAGAGAAGGAAGCTTATGTTCATAAAATCCCAAATCAAGCTTCCTCGTGATCTGTCGTGATCTTGATAAATCTTGTGCTATAATTCTTGAAGAATATCTGCTAGAATTATGCAGATCTCCTTTTCTTACTCTTTTAAACTTCCTAGCAAGGCAAAGGATTTTGCAAAACAAAAAAGAAAAGGTAAAGAAATGTGATTATGTTAGCACTTTTTTTTTAATCTTTTTTTTCTTTTCTATAAATCGAGAATATTGATACTTTGACACTCGTATATATCTAAATATCTCGTGTTAAGGTTTTTGATAAGGAAAACGCTTCAGAGAATGAAGCTTACGTTTAGGAAATCCCACATCAAGCTTCCTCGTGATATGCCGCGATCTTGATAAATCTTATGTTATAATTCTTGAAGAATATCTGCAAGAATTATGCATATCTCATTTTCTTACTCTTTTAAACTTCCTAGCAAGGCAAAGGATTTTGCCACACAAAAAAGAAAAGGAAAAGAAATGTGATTATGTTAGCTTTTTTTTTAATGTTTTTTTTCCTTTTCTATAAATAGAGAATATCGATACTTTGACACTCGTATATATCTAACTATCTCATGTTAAGGTTTCTGATAACAAAAATGCTTCAAAGAAGGAAGCCTACGTTCAGGAAATCCCAAATCAAGCTTCCTCATGATCTGTCACGATCTTGATAAATCTTATGCTGTAATTCTTGAAGAATATTTGCTAGAATTATGCATATCTCCTTTTCTTACTCTTTTAAACTTCCTAGTAAGGCAAAGGATTTTGCAACACAAAAGACGAAAAGGAAAAGAAATGTGATTATGTTATCACTTTTTTTTTAATTTTTTTTATTTTCTATAAATATAGAATATCGATACTTTGACACTCGTATATATCTAGCTATCTCGTGTTAAGGTTTCTGATAAGGAAAATGCTTCAGAGAAGGAAGCGTACGTTCAGGAAATCCCACATCAAGCTTCCTCGTGATATGCCGTGATCTTGATAAATCTTATGCTATAAGTCTTGAAGAATATATGCTAGAATTAGGCATATCTCCTTCTTTTACTCTTTTAAACTTCCTAGCAAGGCAAAGGATTTTGCAACACAAAAAAAGAAAAGGAAAAGAAATGTGATTATGTTATCACTTTTTTTTTAATTTTTTTTATTTTCTATAAATATAGAATATCGATACTTTGACACTCGTATATATCTAAGTATCTCGTGTTAAGGTTTCTGATAAGGAAAATGCTTCAGAGAATGAAGCTACATTCAGGAAAACCCATATCAAGCTTCCTCGTGATATGCCGCGATCTTGATAAATCTTATGCTCTAATTCTTGAAGAATATCTGCTACAATTATGCATATCTCCTTTTCTTGCTCTTTTAAACTTCCTAGCAAGGCAAAGGATTTTGCAACACAAAAAAAGAAAAGGAAAAGAAATGTGATTATGTTAGCTTTTTTTTAATCTTTTTTTTCTTTTCTATAAATAGAGAATATGGATACTTTGACACTCGTATATATCGAAGTATCTCGTGTTAAGGTTTCTGATCAGGAAAATGCTTCAGAGAAGGAAGCTTACGTTAAGGAAATCCCAAATAAAGGTTACTCGTGATCTGACGTGATCTTGATAAATCTTATGCTATAATTCTTGAAGAATATCTGCTACAATTATGCATATCTCCTTTTCTTACTCTTTTAAACTTCCTAGCAAGGCAAAGGATTTTGCAAAACAAAAAAGAAAAGGAAAAGAAATGTTATTATGTTAGCACTTTTTTTTAATCTTTTTTTTTCTTTTATGTAAATAGAGAATATCGATACTTTGAGACTCGTATATATCCAAGTATCTCGTGTTAAGGTTTCTGATAGGGAAAATGCTTTAGAGAAGGAAGCTTACGTTCAGGAAATCCCAAATCAAGCTTCCTCATGATCTGCCGTGATCTTGATAAATCTTATGCTATAATTCTTGAAGAATATCTCCTAGAATTATGCATATCTCCTTTTTCTTACTTTTTTAGACTTCCTAGCAAGGCAAAGGATTTTGCAACACAAAAAAGAAAAGGAAAAGAAATGTGATTATGTTAGCTCCTTTTTTTTAATCTTTCTTTTCTTTTCTATAAATAGAGAATATCGATACCTTGACACTCGTATATATCCAAGTATCTCGTGTTAAGGTTTCTGATAAGAAAAATGATTCAGAGAAACAAGCTTACGTTCAGGAAATCCCAAATCAAGCTTCCTCATGATCTGCCGTGATCTTGATAAATCTTATGCTATAATTCTTGAATAATATCTGCTAGAATTATGCATATCTCATTTTCTTACTCTTTTAGACTTCCTAGCAAGGAAAAGGATTTTGCAACACAAAAAAGAAAAGGAAAAGAAATGTGATTATGTTATATCTTTTTTTTAATCTTTTTTTTCTTTTATATAAATAGAGAATATCGATACCTTGACACTCGTATATATCTAAGTATCTCGTGTAAAGGTTTCTAATAAGGAAAATGCTTCAAAGAAGGAAGCTTACGTTCAGGAAATCCCAAATCAAGCTTCCTCATGATCTGTCGTGATCTTGATAAATCTTATGCTATAATTCTTGAAGAATATCTGCTAGGATTATGCATATCTCCTTTTCTTAATCTTTTAGACTTCCTAGCAAGGCAAAGGATTTTGCAAAACAAAAAAGAAAAGGAAAAGAAATGTGATTATGTTAGATCTTTTTTTTAATCTTTTTTTTCTTTTATATAAATAGAGAATATCGATACCTTGAAACTCGTATATATATAAGTATCTCATGTTAAGGTTTTCGATAAGGAAAATGCTTCAGAGAAGGAAGCCTACGTTCAGGAAATCCCATATCAAGCTTCCTCATGATTTGCCGTGATCGTGATAAATCTTATGCTATAATTCTTGAAGAATATCTCCTAGAATTATGCATATCTCCTTTTCTTACTCTTTTAGACTTCTTAGCAAGGCAAAGGATTTCGCAACAAAAAAAAAGGAGAAGAAATGTGATTATGTTAGCTCTCTTTTTTTAATCTTTTTTTTCTTTTCTATAAATAGAGAATATCGATACTTTGACACTCGTATATATCGAAGTATCTCGTGTAAAGGTTTCTGATACGGAAAATGCTTCAGAGAAGGAAGCTTATGTTCAAGAAATCCCAAATCAAGCTTCCTCATGATCTGCCGTGATATTGATAAATCTAATGCTATAATTCTCGAAGAATATCTGCTAGAATTATGCATATCTTCTTTTCTTACTCTTTTAGACTTCCTAGCAAGGCAAACGATTTTGCAACACAAAAAAGAAAAGGAAAAGAAATGTGATTATGTTAGCTCCTTTTTTTTAATCTTTCTTTTCTTTTCTATAAATAGAGAATATCGATACCTTGACACTCGTATATATGCAAGTATCTCGTGTTAAGGTTTCTGATAACAAAAATGCTTCAAAGAAGGAAGCCTACGTTCAGGAAATCCCAAATCAAGCTTCCTCATGATCTGTCGTGATCTTGATAAATCTTATGCTATAATTCTTGAAGAATATCTCCTAGAATTATGCATATCTCCTTTTCTTACTCTTTTAGACTTCCTAGCAAGGCAAAGGATTTTGCAACACAAAAAAGAAAAGGAAAAGAAATGTGATTATGTTAGCTCTTTTTTTTTAATCTTTCTTTTCTTTTCTATAAATAGAGAATATCGATACCTTGACACTCGTATATATCCAAGTATCTCGTGTTAAGGTTTCTGATAAGAAAAATGTTTTAGAGAAACAAGCTTACGTTCAGGAAATCCCAAATCAAGCTTCCTCATGATCTGCCGTGATCTTGATAAATCTTATGCTATAATTCTTTAAGAATATCTACTAGAATTATGCATATCTCCTTTTCTTACTCTTTTAAACTTCCTAGCAAGGCAAAGGATTTTGCAAAACAAAAAAGAAAAGGAAAAGAAATGTTATTATGTTAGCACTTTTTTTTAATCTTTTTTTTTCTTTTATGTAAATAGAGAATATCGATACTTTGAGACTCGTATATATCCAAGTATCTCGTGTTAAGGTTTCTGATAGGGAAAATGCTTTAGAGAAGGAAGCTTACGTTTAGGAAATCCCAAATCAAGCTTCCTCATGATCTGCCGTGATCTTGATAAACCTTATGCTATAATTCTTGAAGAATATCTGCTAGAATTATGCATATCTCCTTTTCTTACTCTTTTAGACTTCCTAGAAAGCAAAGGATTTTGCAACACAAAAAAGAAAAGGAAAAGAAATGTGATTATGTTAACTTTTTTTTTTAATCTTTTTTTTCTTTTATATAAATAGAGAATATCGATACCTTGAAACTCGTATATATCTAAGTATCTCGTGTTAAGGTTTCTGATAAGGAAAATGCTTCAGAGAAGGAAGCTTACGTTCAGGAAATCCCAAATCAAGCTTCCTCATGATTTGCCGTGATCGTGATAAATCTTATGCTATAATTCTTGAAGAATATCTCCTAGAATTATGCATATATCCTTTTCTTACTCTTTTAAACTTCCTAGCGAGGCAAAGGATTTCGCAACAAAAAAAAAAGGAGAAGAAATGTGATTATGTTAGCTCTTTTTTTATTAATTTTTTTTTCTTTTCTATAAATAGAGAATATCGATACTTTGATACTCGTATATATCTAAGTATCTCGTGTTAAGGTTTCTAATAAGGAAAATGCTTATGAGAAGGAAGCTTTTATTAAGAAAATCCCTAATCAAGCTTCCTGATGATCTGCCATAATCTTGATAAATCTTATGCTATAACTCTTGAAGAATATCTGCTATGTATTTAAATACAAACCGTTTTGATTATATATGTTGTCCAGTACAAAATAATAAAAACTACATTCTTCCTTTCTGCAATTTTTCTATCTTCCCGCTACATCAATATTTGTCGGACTTAAAAAGTAATTAAATCAAACACACACAAATAGAAACATATACTAAACTAAAACAATATTTTACTGTATATGCTATGTATACATTCATAAAACTCTATTCAGTGAAGTGAATGAAACTAAAAAATTGGATCACATTTTGTTTTTAAACTCTTTATTTTCTATTTGTGATTAGCAAATCATTCCAAAAAATTATTATATTTTTTTAAAAAAAATTCAACAGAACTTTATTTGATAGCAAATCTAGTACTGATTGTTTTGGTTGTAATTAATGTTCCCAAATTTTAGCTAAAATTTTTGTTTCATTATTGAAAATTATGATTATTATTTTTGTTAATGTTTTTTTTATGAAAATTAATTATTTAAAAAAAATTATGATGATCACTATAATATTAGTTAGCAATAACTATCTAATTAGAAAAATCAATTATTCCATACAAAATAGGAATTTTATCATCAATATTTTGCGACCAATAAGCGACTATATATATATTATTAATTTTTTCAAAACAATTTTAAATTTGCATTTGAAAATGGTCACAAGTTTTTAAAATAATGTAATATCTGTGCTAATGGAAATGGGTTACAAAGAAATCAGATTTTTGTGAATATTTTTTTAACAGCTCTAACTCTTTTTAACAACTCTTTTTTTTTAAATTTTTATTAATATCCATAACTTTTTAATTCCCTAACACCTCTTTTATTTCTTTAACTACTGTAATAATTTTTTAATTTTCTAATTTATTTTGTACCTAGCTATTACATGTTAGTAGCCTATATATACCATCTACTCTTACAATCAAATATAGCAAAAGAAAAAAAAATCATATTATTATTTTTTTGTATTTGCAAGGTTTGCTAGTATTTCTTTTCTATCTTTGTCGTTGTTTCTGTAACTCTCGTCTTTAGATGAAGAAGTTGTTGGATCCTGGAGGACAACCTTGTGTTGAGAAAATATCTTTTAAAACAGGTCTATATACGCCTTAAGTTATAGTTTGATTCTATTTATTATATTTAATTTTACAACATATCTAATATATCACTATAATATATTTATTATAGTGATATAATAAATATATTATATATAAGAGATGCAATGCTTCTATCATATGAATAAACCTCATTTGTCTACGTAATTGTTTTTTAAGGACAATAAAAAAAATTTAAATTTTTTTTATTCTTCATTTCCTTGTGTAAAGCATAACTTCCTAGCAAGGTAAAGGATTTCGCATTACAAAAGTGAAAAGGAAAAGAGATGTGATTATTTTTGCACTTTTGTTTATTCTTTTATAAGAGAAAACATTGATACTTTGACTTTCTAGGAAGTTATGCACACCCTAAAATAAAACAACATTTCAATGTATATAATAACATTTCATTCTACATAAAATATCATGTACATGTTCATAAAATGCTGTTTAGTGGGAGTTTGTTAATATTATCTCATTCTAGACGATCTGTACTAAAAAATATTGTGAGAGAAAATATTTGTGAGAAATAAAATTCACAAACTATTTAACCGAACTGAAATCTTTTATTCAGTAAGTATACTACTTAACATATCTTTATTCTCGATCAATTTATCTCTTATAATATTATAAAATGATACATTATTGAATTCTATATAGGAAACATCATCAATTTTTATTGTTTCAAAATTCATAGCAGACTGAATCTCAAATATTTCGATTACAAAATGAACAGTTTTCCACATGGTTCAAAACATATATAAGTGCTGTTTAATTATTCTTATCTTTTGGGATACTTAATTTCATTACACATTTCTCATTAATTGTTCATGGTTGTATTTCATGTATCATGTTTATCATTTTGGAGGGAATGCAAGTGTTACTTTATCTTTACTAAGTATAGATCCTAAAAGAAATGTGAAGTGTTACAACTGGTATTTCATCAATGGACATGTGTTTCATATTAAAAAATATAGGCAGGGTAGAAAGACATAATAGTAGGCTTTGTGTTAAGGGATTGACTTCTAATAAATTTGAAGTTGACTATTATGAGAAGTTAGAAGAGGTAAGTGAATTACAATATTATAGCGAGCATGATAAAGTATTTTTATTTAAATGATATTGGTATGACACCAATAACAGAGGAATCAGAGAAGATCACCATCATGGTTTGGTTGAAATTAATTCAAAGTCTAGACTCTACAACTTCGACGATGTCTTTGTTTGTATCAAGCAATACTAATAAGTTTTTTACATATACACCATTTTTTTTAGAAATGATTATTCAAAAGTTGATTGATTATTCGTAGTGAAAACCAAACTCAGAGGTCATATCGAGGTTGTTCAGGATGAGAACAATGAATTAACTGTGGGAGATGATGTCTTTTAACTTGAAAAGTTAGTTGATCCATATCAAGTTGTTTTGTTTAATGACTTAGAAGAAAATTTAAAATTTCACATAGTCAATAATATTTTTGTTGATGTTGATGTTGATGTTGATGTTGATGTTGATGTTGATGCTAAGGAGTTGAACGATGTTTTGAGCTTTCGCAGACATTCACAAGTTGATGAAGATGATGATAATGATGAAATCAATGTATAAGATTATGATGGAGATGAAGACGAGTCAATTAACGAACAAGAAGAAAATTCTGATTAATTTGCACAACACGAATATATAATGTCATAAATTATAATGTAGTATTTATGGATGAAACTCACTTCAATATAATGACAATGATGTTAATTTATTGTTGAATGACAAGGAAATATTTGTTTTATTATTGTGATGTGAGCTATTGTTATTGTGTTGTATGTGCACTTGTGAATTTAAGTATTTGTAGGATGGATAGATAAGGAATACATATACAATTTAGCATCAAACATTGTTTTACAATGATGAAAATACTGACATAATGTACATTATACACGGGTATACCGACAAAATGTATTTGTTGGTATATTCTAGTGACGATGGAAAATGTTTCCCTTCTCCCTGCCACTATTCATGGTGTACATTACACACGGGTATACTGACAAAATGTGTCTATCATTATATTCTAATGACTATAAGAATTCCAATACGCTAATAATTAGTGCTTCTAGTAATTGTTGACTATTTACTTTTTTTTCTAACAGAATCACCGATGGACTTAAAAGTCATTGGTGATAGTTGGAGAGGTTTCTAAGAATTTTCATACAAGTTGGAAATTTTCATTTGACTTTACAGACAAAATCACCATTGAAAATATTAAAAATATTAATATTTAATAGTTTGCTGGTAATTTCATTGGTAAATCTAAATTAAAAAGACCAGAATCAGAACAAATGAGATATCATCTTCTTAATTCTCTCTTCTTCTCAACTAACAATTATCTTCTCTCTCTTCTCAGCCGAAATCAAGCTTCTCTTCTCATTCTCAGGTATATTGTCTTTATTTATTTATTTATTTTTGGGTTTATTAACAATTTATTTCTTTTATTTTCTTTTTGTTTTTTAATTCTTAGCTGGAATTAAGTATGCCATTAAGGGAAGAATTTTTCATTTATTTTTCTTCTTGTTTTTTTTGTGTGTGTGTTTTTTTTTTTTTGGCATTATATTGGTTTTTTTGTCATTATTTTTGTTCAATTTTGTGTTCTTAATAATTTTTTGAATTACTACCTATGTTGCATAATTTCCCAGCAAGGCAGAGAAAATTGCAACAAAAAGTGAAAAGAAACGAAATATGATTGTGCTAAAGCATATCTTACTTCAAAATAATATATCCCAGAAGACTTATATCACAATGGTTTCCTCTTCATTTTTTTTTATTTCCATCTGTACTCGTCTACTATTTCCTAAGCATGTAATTTAACTTTTTAAGAAATCATTTATTATTTGAAAATATTAAATAACCATCTCAATTTAAAAATTTAAATTTGTTTTTATAATTTGTTTTATATTTTTTGAACATATAAAAATTTAAATCATTAGGTAAAACTTCTAAATTCATTTTTATTCTATTCTCTCACAGAACTCAGACAGCTTCCTCTGCTTTATTATTACTATTTTTTTTCATATTGATGAATTAGTATAAATAGGCTTACAAGCCTAGCTAGTAAATGGAACTAGCCAAAATAGTTACTTCTATCAACAACCATTTTCAACAAACAACAGTCATACAAGATGAATTCCTCTGATCA
>Ga0325400_1004280_pt1 | contig 13191 bp, 9 predicted proteins | sample PopdelMetagenome_2_FD_205662 | JGI IMG/M metagenome (GOLD analysis project Ga0325400, IMG submission 205662) | Populus deltoides microbial communities from Bellville, Georgia, United States - Xylem-PdKOR-R1 | ecosystem: Host-associated > Plants > Phyllosphere > Stem > Wood/Secondary xylem...
GATGATAATTATACCCATAACACCATTAGGGTAAAAGGTTTCTATCAGGGAAAGAATTTGATTGTTCTTATAGAAAATTGAAGCACCCATAGTTTTATAGATGTTTTGTGGTTGAGGAAATTAAAGTTATTCTACTTAAGACTATTGTGTTGACAATAACAATAGCAAATAGAAATGTTATAAGATGTAATTCCCACTGTCCAAAGCTTACTTGGTTCATACAAGGTCATGAATTTCAAGCTGATTTAAAGATATTGAAATTGCATAGGTGTGATTTTGTTCATGGTATTGATTGGTTATGGGTGTACTCTTCTATCATGTTTAATTTTATCAAGATGAAGTTGTCATTAAAAAAAAAAAGAGAGAATGATATAATTAAAAAGAATGATTAATGTTGTTGAGTTACAGATTATCGGAGTAACCAAAGTGCATAAAAGTTTAAAAGAGATAATTTGTAGGTTTATAGGTCAGTTTTTTTAATAGAATCATATAATGAACCAACAATAACTAAATAAGATGAAGTAATTGAGGCTTTTTTAGAAGAATTTGAGGATATTTTTGCAGAACCTACATAGTTACCACTAGTTAGACCTTTAGATCACATAATTTCATTGATTCTTGAATCGAAACCGGTAAACATCAGACCTTATATGATTTTTTATCTGCAACAGGGATAAATTGAAAAATGGTAAAGGAAATGTTATAAAATAGTCATACAACATAATTGCAGCACTTTTGCTTCTCCAGTTTTGTTAATTAAGAAGAAAGATAACACCTAGAGATTCTGTATAGATTATGCACAACTCAATAATATGACCATTAAAAAAAATTTCTTTGTCCCCTAATCGATGATATATTGGATGAGCTATAAGTTTCATAGTTTTTCTCAAAACTTGACCTTAGATCAAGTACCATCAAGTGAGGATGAATACTGAGGATATAGAAAAAATCACCTTCAAGACACCTTTTGGTCATTATAAGTTTAAAGTGATGTTATTTGGCTTAATAAATGCTCCTACTATATTTCAAACATTAATGATATAATATTAAACTAAGAGAACTCATTTTCTTAAAATAAGATAAACTAACATGTCCTAATCTAGCATTCCATAAATCAGTACAGTCAAGCAATTAAGCAGAAGAAGATGCATTTTAATTCATTACATTAGCAACATTGAGTACAAAACATCCATGGTTATAATATTCTTTCCCCATAAATACATTGTTCTTAGTCATTACAATCTTATCACATTCAAATAATACTTTGATCCTAAATTTTCCTAACAAAGCCACAGAGACCAAATTTGCTCTTATATTAGGGACATATAACATCTCATTCAAAGCCAATGTTTTGTCCAAAGTCAATTTCAGAAGGACTTTGCTTTTTCCAAGAACATTTACAATTCTTGAGTCTCCAAGGTAGATCACTTCTTCTCTGTCCTTAAAAGATGTATAGGTGGAGAAGAATTCTTTATTTTAACATATGTGCCTAGTAGCACTAGAGTTTACCACCCAATTTTTCTCAATGGTCACCATATTGACTTGAGAAAAAACCGCAGCAATGATGTCTTCTCCTTCAACCAAGTTGACCTTACTTTTAGGAGGATTGTGGTTTCTCTTTCTATTTCAGCATTGAGGTGCATGGTGGCCAGGTTTGCCACACATAAAACAATTTCCTTTTTTCTAAAAATTGTTGGGTTTGGGTTTGAACATATCGGTATTATTACCATTGGACTTATTATTGTTTGTATTAAATTTATGCTCATATCTTTTTTTATGTGAGCTCCCTTCTACTAAGTTTGCTTTAGTGGTCATCTCTTTCTTCCTAGTAGCTTGCAACTCCTTTCTATTTGTGTCTTAAATGATGATGTGGGTAATAAGATCAATCAAAGATAATTTTATATGCTTGTGCTTGAGTTGTTGTTTGTAGTCACTCCATGAGTTAGGTAGTTTTTTGTTCAATGTTCCAGCAACGAATCTTTCAAGAAGGTTGATATTTTCAGCTTTCATGTCCTCTAGCAGCCTATGGTATTCATTAATATGAGTTTTGATATTTTTGTTATCCACCATTTCCTATTGGTAAAATTTTCCAATGATAAATTTTTGTTTCCCACATCTTCGACAATATACTTTGTCACCATATTGCTTCATATCTCCTTCGCTTCCTTGTAGCTTGTTTCCATATGTCCATGCTATGGTATTGTCATTGGTCTTGGGATCAGTATGAACCCATACAACTTCATGCATGTCAAGGACACCAAATATCCTTTCTTGTCACTTTCTGAAGTTTTCTCCAGCAAAAACCTCATTCTTTGAAATATCAGGGAATAACTTACCTAATGACATAGTATCAGCAACAACAAAGTTGCTGACAAGAGAGATGGCAACAGCTGAGTTCTCAACAATAAAATTGTTAATGGTAGCAGTGTTGTTGACAATAGTGTTCTCATCCATGTTACTAAAATATCCTTAAGATTATTGTTAAATTAGATACAACGAATAGAAACAAACTATAACTTGAGGCGTGTATACACATTGTCCTTGAGGATATTTCCTTAACACAGTGTTATGATCTAGGATTTAACAAGTTCCTCTTCTAAAGATGAGGGTTACAAAAACAGCAACCAAACAAGCCTTGCAAACATAGAAAAATAATAATCGGGGGTGGAAGAGGGACACTTTATATCATATGGTGCCAAATCTTAGCCTTTGATTCGACCCAGAAAGATCTCAATCGTTGGTTCAAAGTGGCTATCATAGGCTGTCAGATTTATTACAAGAAAGGTCGGTCAAGTTGGCTACTTTGAAGTGATGTCACAACCACTATAGAGTCAATCGGCCAGAAAGGATCACACTAGCGTGTAGCCAGGTGTCAAGTGATCATTTGCGTGCAAGTTTTGTCAAATTTGATCAAGGGATAAAGCATTAAATGCCTTGGGAAGGAGGTCACTCAAGCAGCTTCTCTAAAGAAGAAAATGAATAGCTAACCCAAAACGGTGTCGTTTTGATCAAGATCACTTTAGTCCTTCGATTTATGATTTATCTTAATTACACTCCTGGTTGGTTCCAAATTTTCAATTTTGTTCAATTTTGCCCCTGACAAACTTCAATTTCATCCTCGGATTTCAGAGCCTTTTTCAAAATGGTCATTGGTCTTGGATTTCTTCAATTTAGCCCCCAATCGACATCTCTTCAATTTCACCCCTAATTTCAACCAATTTGGTCCCTAAAGTTCAGCACCTTTTTCAAAATGGTCCTTGGCTGTGAATTTCTTCAATTTAGCCCTTAATCAACCCCAAAACTTTGATTTTCTTGTAATTTTACCTCTGATTTTAATTAATTGACTTGGTAAAAAATAAATTTGATCTTCTAAAATTCCAATCTTTTCAATTAAGCTCCCAAACTTATTTTTCACCAATTAAGCTCCTAATAAAATTAATTTGACCCATTTAAAGTATAATTAAGTCCTTGTACCTAATTAAATCTTTCAATTGGATCCAAATTAATTCTTAAACATAATTAAATTTTAATTTGGCCCATGATTAAATCAAATTGACCTATTAAAAATCTAGTTATGTCCTTGGACTTAATTTTTGTGTAGATTCATCCAATAATCATGTAACTTGACCTTGAATCTATATTATCTTTTCAATTTTGGGTAAAATATGGTACAATTAGGCTCTTAATTCCATCCAAAATTACAACTTGATTTTTTCTATATGTGAAATCATCCGAGCTTGCTTTTGTCAAAATGTAAGTCTTTATTTATTTTTTTTATTTTGGAAAGAAAAAGGTAAATTTAGGGAATAACCAAAAAATGGGTTATGACATTTACATGGCTTTTTTTTTTACCCCGGGGACAATTGTGTAATTGTATTGTACAATTAAAAAGTAAAAATACCAAAACACCCTTGTCCAGCAATGTTAGTTTTCTTTATTCTAGGGGTATTTAAGTTATTTTATTGCGCATTATAAGACAAAATGATGAGAATTCCCCCAAACAAATCAGTAATGACAAATGAACCGTGTAAAAAAACCAAAACACCTCTGAATCAAAAGCAATCATTTTTTTCTTGTCGATGACATAGATGTCACTCCATTATTGTAGAGAATAGTGAAGTGTGTCTATCGCTATAAGAAATATCTCATGGCTTTTAGTATATTTGTTATATTGTACAATAAAACATGTTTTCTAATATATGTTGCCTTATGAGAATAGTTGCTTTTGAAACAATAAAACAACACTATTAAAACTAGCAGGGACTAAACATCAAACCCAGGGTCTAACTCCTTTAAATTGTGGTTATCTACATGGGCTTTGATTCCTGAGAGACAATTAGTGACATCTCTCTTAAGAAAGCTTAACTATATGTTTAAAGTTAATATTTATTTTCATACATAAGCTTGCTTTTGAACAGTATAGGTGTCTTATAGCTTCCCATATCATCATGATCCATGAATTTTAGATTTTTTACTAGATTTGTTACATGCGCTTCGCTGCAGGTAGAGCAATTTTTTTCGATGCAAAAAATTGTAACTGTAAAAAATAATCTCAATCCTAAGTCATTAGTTCAAGTGGTAACCTAAACAACATGAAAAAAAATGCAACAAAAATAAATAAAATAACAAAGAAAAAAAGAAAAAACAAAAAAAAAGGTGAAAAGAACAAATTTGAGTTTATTTGAATTATCAAACAACCTAATGTTAATCTAACAGAAGGCAAACCATAAAAAATAACATAAAAAAAACATAAGCTTTAAAAAAAAAAACAACTAAGCAAACTTAAATGAACCTCTTAAACCCGATGCAATTGTAAAAACTTGTTACTCGTTAAATCCTAGACCCGGCTTTAATCAAGATGTTTAACTCTTAACCAATTTAATTTTGAATGCTAAAATCGTTAAAAGATGCTTTTAAAAATAACTTGCAAAAGAAAAAATAGTAAAAAAAAGAATAAGGATAAATTTGAGGGAAAAAAAACCTAAAAAGGGAGAAATTTGAAAAAAAAAATGATTCCAAACAAAATAAATGGAAATTAAAAGAATTAGGACAAAATTTGAAATAAGAAAAAATCATACGGGTGAAATTAAAAAACATTTCTAATTTGATAGATTATTTATAGATTAAAAAAATGATAGGGGGTGAAATTAAAAAAAATATATATATAGGACTAACAAAATGTAATCAAACTGCAAAAAAAGATAAAAGATAAGAAAATATCAGCTTAAAAAAAAAAAAAGCAAACTTTGATGAACCTCCTAAACTAGGTATAATCTCTAAAACCTACAATTTATGAAATCCCAGACTTGGGCTAAATTAAAAAGTTTAACTCTAAAACAATTTAATTTTAAATGATGAAATTGTGGGAAAATATTAATAAAAAAAACTTACAAAAGAAAAAAAAACAAAAACAATAGAAAAAAACCGAATGAGGATGAAATTTTTTTAAAAAGATAAAAAATAATCCAAAACAAAATAAATAGCAACTAAAAGAATGAGGACCAAATTTAAATGATAAAAAAATTATAACAGAAATTAAAAACATTTGGAATTTGATATATTATATATAGATCTATCTATTTAAAAATGGTAGGGGTGAAATTAAAAATAATTTATAATTTGATAGATTATTCATAAATTAAAAAATGACAGGAGGGTCAAATTGGAAAATACTTGTAATTTCATAGCTTATTCCAAAAAACAAAAAAATAGTGATCAAAAGGATAGGGACCAAATGTGAAGGAAAAAGAAATGGCAAGGGCTGCTCTAAAATTTTGCATGGGTGATACAAATTTCAAGGCGGAGAGAGAGAAGTAAAAGAAATGGTATTTGACGCCAAACTAGTGGTGTTTCACCCACACGCGCCACATCATCGATTAAAGGATGTTGAGATTTTTCAAATGCTGCTCTAGAAGAATGTTTTTGGTAGTCGGACTGCTGCTGCCTGAATGGTACGAGGGTCATCCACATGTTGGCATGTGTGTTGCATACGTCAGAAGGTTTTTTTAAAATAATATTAAGTATATAATAATTACAATAACACTCCTGATAAACCTCAAAACCTACAACAAAACCAATAAAAAAATGATCAAAACACCGTTATAAGAGAGTTTTAATTTATTTTTTTTTATCTTTAAGAGCGTTAAAGTAATTGCGCTATACCCAATAAAAAGGAAAGTACCTAAACACGGCTAAGCCTAAAGCATAAGAAGTTTTTAATCCTAAGCTATAATAGTGATTTTACTATGCATGAAAAAGAAAAATAACAAATTAAACCCCACACAAGATGTGAAAAACAATTATATCATAGGAAAAATACATTTTTGCTTTCAATACCCAAGCCAATGGGTTTTTCTTGCAAGATCAATTTCGCACCTTCATTATTACAACCAATAGTCAATTTTTTTCCCTTTCCTTGAGCAAAATTGAATCACATAGCCTTTTCTTTTGAAGAACTTGTAATCAAAATAAGGTAGGACTCTTGGTTTTTCAGAATCCTTACGAGGATCAACCCTATTCCTTTGTTAAGTGTCATCAAATCAAAGGAATGATGTGCTTGGTAGACCACTTGAAGAACCAAAATGGGAACCGAATGAAGCAAATTCCTTGGCCAAGGCAAGAATAAAGGTGATTAAAGCATGAATGTATATATTTATTTATTTATTCCCTACAAAAAAGAAAATAGGGAACGAATCTAAGAGGCATAATGGCCACCTATAAACAGAGACAAAAAAAGAAATGATGGAGTTTGCCACCCCGTGCCCTATCTCTCACTTAATTAGGGCCCAAAAGTGAAAGTGAGAAACATGTAAAGTATTATTTTAACAGTCTGTGGATTATGGATATTATATTTATCAATTGGACGTCGCATTGTGACATCATGGCCACATCATGTCCACGCAAGCATATGCATACTTAGGTATTGTATTTTTTAAACAAGAAAAATCTAATTAGACAGGCTATTTTAATATATTATTTTACATAAAAAAATCAAAGTGCAGATAAAAAAATTTATCCAAGCATTTAATAAAATAAATCATAATCATCAATGTAAATAAATAAATAAATAAATAAATTATTAACAACAACTAAAACAAAAACTAGAAAAAGTAAGAAAATGATATAGATCAAGATATTTAATCTTATAAAATAAGATATTTATTTTTTTATGTTAACCAAAATTTTTTATTAAAATTAATTAAAAAAATAATAGAAATAGAAACATATATGAAACTAAGTGAATAAAAAAAGGAAAAGAAAATTATGCAAGGCAAGACATATCATAAATATTATTTCAAAATAATTATTTTTTTATAAAATAAAGCTCATCAGCATAAAATAAAATAAAAAAAGTATTCCAACATTAAATACAAAACCAATCTTTTTTGAAAAAAATAATAATACATAATGATAAAATTGTAAAGGCAAATGAGAAGAAAAATAAATAAATCTCTAACCGTACCACCTCTTAAAACTCGTGACACGTGTCATTAGATCGAAAGTATGACAAATGAAAAAATCATAAAGTCCAATCCGCAACAAATCAAACATTAAATAATAAAATTGAGGAAAGAATCTATAACATCAAAAATTATAATTAAAAGAATGAGGGCATCAAAAGTTTCAAAATAAAAATAAAAAATAAATTAGAGGGCATAAAAAAAGCTAACATTAGAGTGTTAAATTGAAAAGAAAAAAAAACTTTTACAAAAGGAAAAGAAAATCAAAATAATGAGAGCTAAATTAAAAAAATAACATAAACTTTGATTGAATGATGAAATTGAAAACAACAAACTTTAAAAAGGGAGTCAGGAATTAGAAATCAAAAATCAAAAGAATAAGGACCAAATCGGAAACAATAATCCATGACAAATTGTAATTCAAGGTTTAAATTGAAAACATCAAAAACTTTTTCAAAAGAGCCAAGGACAAAAATAAACAATAAAAAACCTAAGGACTAAAATTGAGAAATGAAACGAAAAAAAGACAGGTGTGCATTTTTGCTGGGAGAGAGAAAAGTAGCAAGGAAAAAAAATGACCACCAGCAAAAAAATCATCCATCTACCACCACCACACGCTGCACCATGAGAAACAGGGCGAGACAACACTTCTGATGACATGGCGAAACAACATATTTGACCATGGGGATACACCATAAACACCGCTATAAGGTCATGGACGTATCTCACTCTCCAATTGTTTTTTGATTTAAAAATTAATTAATCAGAGTGAAAGTCCAAAGCACCCTTCATGATTCTGACATTCACAAAAAAAACCCAACATGAAAAGACAAAATCACCCTAGACCCTTTCCTTATTTTTTCTTGAATGCAAGGGTAGAGAGGTTGTTTCATAATCTTGCAAAAAATATAAAGGCATAAACACTCTTGGCTTGTAGTTCATTTTTTTTTAGCTTGGGGGCAAATAAAAAATTATACTATTTTGATAAAATTGAAAAGATAAAAGTAACCCTTGGCAATCTTTTAATGACCCATCCTGGTTTTATACCTAAGGTTATTATAATATTATTAATTTCAACACTTAATATAAATTAAAGTAAAAAAATCAAATTATTTTTAAAATATACAAATTTGACAATAACACATATTAATGGTGAAATAAAATTTTTCATATTTTATTTTGTCTTGTCTACCATAATAAAAAACGATAGAAAAAATCAGTCACTTTACTTTGTATATCATTATCAAATACAATTTGATCAAAAAGTATTGTGATCATGATAGGAATTATAAAATTAGATCAAAAAGAATAAAAAAATCAGTCACTTTATTTTATATATCATTATCAAATACAATTTTATCTCCATTTCCCTTTTTATCTTATCTCTTTTGTTTTTATTTTCTTTATTTTTTTCTATTTTGAAACAATAATCAAACACTATATAAGTATTGTGATCATGATAGGAATTATAAAATTAGATAAAAAAGGATTAAAAAAATTAGTCACTTTATTTTATATATCATTATCAAATACAATTTTATCTTCATTTCCCTTTTTATCTTATCTCTTTTGTTTTTATTTTCTTTATTTTTTATTTTTATTTTGAAACAATAATCAAACACTATATAAGTATTGTGATCATGATAGGAATTATAAAATTAGATAAAAAAGAATTAAAAAAATCAATCACTTTATTTTATATATCATTATCAAATACAATTTTATCTTCATTTCTGTTTTTATCTTATCTCTTTTATTTTTATTTTCTTTGTTTTTTTTTAATTTCAAAACAATAATCAAACACTATATAAGTATTGTGATCAATTATAAAATTAGTAGTCGTTGTTGAAATAACTACAAGATTTTATTTTATTTCGAGGAAATTGACTTAGTAATTATGTTTAAAAGGTTTTCTATTTAATATCCTTTACGTGTTTGGTTAATCCATGACGTCCTTAATTTAGGATCAAGTTTATTATTAACTTCATATGTGGTAAATATCATCCACATTAATGATGAGTTTATTTTTTTAATACCAAATTACTTTATTATTTATTGATAAATTTCATAATCAGTATCTTTTTATGTGTATTATATATTAACAAAACATATAAAGCATGTTGATGTTTCATTGCTTGGATCAGTGTGCATGCAAGCAAAGTGCTTTTATTATGGACAGTGACAGTGAGCTGGCAAAATTGTCCTTGATCTTTGGGTTGTTCAGGGCTGGGTTTTAGGGGTTTTTTTTTTTAATATTTTTTACTAATCCATTTATCATTAAAAAATTATTTGAAAATATTTATATATTTTTATTTTTAATAATAAAATTACAAATTTACCTCTATAATCAACAAAAAATTAAAGTTATTGACAAAGAGTTTTATTGACTTTTCATCGTGTTCTTAATAATAAAAATATGTATTTAACCTTGTATATATAAGATAAAAAAAATAAGTTTAGTATTTTGCGGTATTTTTGTATTTTTATTCGGGTATTTGATGTAATTATTAAGGTCATAGAAAGGGTGTTTTGATATTTTCACATTGTTTATTAACTTTTTAAAGAGCAAAGTTATTTATGCGTGTTTAAAATACGCCAGCAAGTGTGTGACATTCGCGTCATTCAGGTGATGCTTGGGACGCCACTCGGTGGCTAAAACAGCCTTCCATCGTCTTCATTCATGCGTCGTCGTGTCCTTTTTAATGTGGAATGGCATGTGGTGTCTAAAGGTGATCGGATTATCCTTAAAGGTCATTTGATTTTTTTTTCTCTTTCCTGACAAATAATGTACATAATTGTCCTTTTTGTTTTTTACTTTTCAATTTTAATTCTCATTCTTTTAATTTCTTATTTCCTTCTTAGTCAATTTGTAAAAGTTTTTTTTCCTTTTCAATTTAGTCCTTTAATTACAATTTCTCATATGTTTTTTTATTTCAATTTTCATTCTTTAAATTTCTTGTTTAGTTCTAATTTCTTTTATAGAATTGTTTTTTTTTTTCAATTTAGTCCTTCAATTGTAGGGATGGAAATAGGTATCTGCGGGTCGGGTTTCTTGTTATCTATACCCTCCTCATTATCCATCGGATAAAAAATTTATATACTCATAAATTATTCATTGGGTTTTATATATTCAATCAATATTCATTGTCTATTATCATTTATTAATCAATAAAAAGTAAATTAGTTAATATATATATATATATATATATATATATATATATATATATATATAGTTCGTGTGGGTTTTAGGTTAGGTTTGAGCAAGTTTTGATTCGGTTTTGACAATATCAATACTCTATCCATTATCCATCAAGTTAAAAAAAAAAAACATATCCATTCGGGTCGGATCGAGTCAGGTCAGGTCAGCATCCATCAGGTTCGGGTTAAATTGTCATCTCTATTCATTTGCAGTTTCTCATATGTTTTGTTTTTCATTTTGGTACTCATTCAATCAATTTTTTTGTCATTTTTTTTTATTTGACCATCATTTTTTTGATTTGTTTTTCCTTTTATTATAGCTATTTTTCAATTCAATTTAACCCTCCAATTGAAAAAATTTATCCCTTTAATTAAATTTTTTTCCACCCTAATTTTTTTAGATCATTTTGTGTAATTGATTTTTTTTCCTTGTTTTATCTTTTAACATTTAATTTGTTGGAGATTCAACTCCGTACGATCTTATTGTTCTGGATTTTTTTTGTTTTAGTATTGGTTTTGTGATTATCTTCAAAAAAAATTATATGAGTTTATTCCAATCTCATCACTAAGGTTACGCATTTCCATGCCTTTGTTCATCTATGATTTTTTTATATTTATAAAAATTAAATTTATTTTTTAAAATAAAAATATTCATTTTAAAATAATAATATTGATGTGTTCGGGCTTGCATAATATGTTTTATAGCGTGAGTATATTCAGTCAATTTCATTTGTATTTATCTTTTAAGTTGTTGGTTCTTTAGGGTATGGATTTATCTTTCATTGATTTAAATAAACAAGTTTAGTAAATATAAGTGGATGAATGTCTTATTTTATGTGATCGAATATCTTGATATACATTTATCTCTTAATATTTTTAATTTGTTTATTGTTAATGATCTTTTTATTTATTTAAAAAAATTATTATCAATTTATTTAATTAAATATTTAAATAAATTTTTTAATTTACATTAACTTGCATACCCGATATATTTTTTAAAAAATAATTTTAACCCGTGACGAAGCGAGTTACACTAATATATATATATATAGACACACACATACATCGGGTGCATATGACACTAAAATTTAATATTATTATTCATAGGTTTTTGAGAAAATCAGTGTAGTTTATCTTAAAAGTGCATTAGTTATTTCTTCAAATCAAAAGCTAGATTTTATTAGTTTAGATGATATATTCCAACAAAGGGACCTCTGCTACTTCAAAAATTCATATATTTTCATTGATATTAATATTATAAAAAAATTAGTGTGTAAAAGTTTTTTAAAGGCTCACTATATTTTCATTCATATTAATATATGTTTGAGATATTTTTATTAACATTAATATATATATAAGAGGTATTTTTTCTCATTAATTCATATGTTAGTGATATTTTCATCAATATTAATACATATATTAGAAATATATTTTTTAATACTATCAAGATAATATTACATTTTTGTTCCTCCTCTTCATTAAAATACTCATGAGTTATAAATAGACCATGAATTCTTTTAAATATAAGGTTTTGAATTTTCATTCTCTACTGCATATTTATTTCTAGAGTATTTCTTTGTAATATTATTGTATTTTCTCTAAAAAAATCATTGATGTAATCACTGGAGAATCCTCAAATTCATTAAAAGAACCATTTTGAAGATAACAAGCGTTCGTCTCTAGTCATTTTAGCTAAAGAAAATAAATTAGATTTTAAAAATTAAAAGATTAACTAATTATTTAATATATTATCCTTGTCCCAAGCTACTTAAATTTTTTAAAACATCGTCATCAATAAAATTATTTTTTAAAAAAATTAACACTGGATGGACGAAGGTAGTTATTGAATTCAGTACCTCATCCTTGATTTTATTTTGCAAGAGTAATGTCTAATGATCCACAAGGTCATCTTGTGTTATTATTAAAAAAAAAAAGAAGTACGCAATTAATATTTATTTCTCTCAAAACATATTCGCTGCAAATTTAGCCATGGACAAATTTTCCTACTCTATTTTCCGTAACTTTCTTTAATCTATTTTTTTTAATTATTTTAAAACATGGATTATATCATCCTTTTCTTCTTCTTCAATTCTTTAAAAAAAAAAAACCTTTACTCTTTCATTATAGATTTAGGTACTATTTAACATTATAGTCCAACCTGCTTTAAATAGAAAAGGATTTTATTTAGCTTGAAATTAGTTTTTTTATATATTTTTGAATTGTTTTGATGTGTTGATGTTAATAATATTTTTTTAAAAAAATTAAATATTATTTTAATATATTTTCAAGTTAAAAATACTTTAAAAATTAATTTTCACCGTACTCTTAAACAATCACGATTAAATCACTTATCTGTATTGTAGAATGATATCAAATAATTGTACCAATTAAACTATTATATGCCACCACAAGGTTCATTTTGAATGATATAATTACCAAATCTATTGCTTGAATTTGCATGGTTAATTGCAAGTCCCTACACCTAGAACAGTTTCTGTGTGCCTACGAATTTTAACCATCATATTGAGTCTTA
>Ga0325400_1004283_pt1 | contig 13190 bp, 14 predicted proteins | sample PopdelMetagenome_2_FD_205662 | JGI IMG/M metagenome (GOLD analysis project Ga0325400, IMG submission 205662) | Populus deltoides microbial communities from Bellville, Georgia, United States - Xylem-PdKOR-R1 | ecosystem: Host-associated > Plants > Phyllosphere > Stem > Wood/Secondary xylem...
TACGGACCTTCAACGTGCAGACCGAGTAAACCCACCGGATTTGTCTGCCGCACCGTCCGCACGGCTTCGATGGCGCGAAGAATGACCTCGTGCGAAGCGGAGTAGAGCGTGGGTAGGACGGAGGTCGTCCCGTTTTTGAGGTGAGTCTGGTAAACGTGTTCGACGGTTTCGGCGGTTGGACTTTCGTTCATAAACAAGGCCGAGCCGCCGTATAGCTGAAGGTCAATCAGGCCAGGGAGCAGCCACTGCCCACTCAGATCTATTACCGTTGGCCCGGTCAGCGATCCCGCGGATACCTCCTGAATGCGGCCATCGGCCAGGCGCACGGATGCGCCGGAAAGCACGTCGGTGCCGGTGCAGACCGTCGCGTTTTGAAGAATAAGCTCCTGCATGAGTAAAGGTGGTTAGGATTGCCAGATTTCCCAGGCTTTCTCGGCCTGCAGCTGCAGCATGGCCAGGCCATTGTGTATGGCGGCTCCGCGTTCGTGGCCCTGACGCAGAAAGCGGGTTTCGGCGGGATTATAAACCAGATCGTACAGTAGATGGCGCGTAGTCAGCAAACCGTACGGAAGCCGCGGACATTCGTCAACGTTCGGATACGTACCAACGGGTGATGTATTGATAATAAGCTGGTGTTCGTCGAGAATAGCGGGGCTGAGGTCTTCGTAAGCCAGCGCATCCGCCGAGGGGGTCCGGGAAACCAGATGGTAGGCAATAGCCAGATCATCCAGGGCGGCTCTGACGGCTTTGGCAGCACCTCCGTTCCCCAGCACCAGCGCCCGCAGGGTTGGGGCTACAAGGTTGAGCGAAGTCAGCCAGGCCTCCAGCGATTGCCGAAAACCGTAGTAGTCCGTGTTGTAACCAGTTAAGCGGCCATCCGCCTGGATTTTGATTGTGTTGACCGCCCCAATCCGCCCCGCCGACTGAGGGTCTAGCTCATCCAGAAACGGAATGACGGCCTGTTTGTGCGGAATGGTGACGTTGAGCCCCCGTAGCCCCGATGTAGAGGAAATCAGTTGGGGGAAAGCCTGAATGTGGGGCAGTTCAAATAAATCATAAGCGCTGTCGCTGATGTGCTCGCGCTCAAATTTCTCGGTAAAATAACGTTTGGAAAAAGAGTGAGTCAGCGGATACCCGATGAGTCCGTAGCGATTCATAAAAAGTAGGCAATGGGTCGGTCAAAGCTACGGGCAAAACGCATATAAACCGCGGCACTAACTTTATTTTCCTGCGTCAACGGTAACCCGAAAGCTGGCTTCCCGGATCCGAATGGTGTCGGGATGGGTGTGGGCGGCCGCGTAGCTCCCGGAGTCAATGAGAAACGTGGCGTTCATATGGCCCTGTAGCTCCCGGGTTGATGGGTTGTAGGTATCCACCGTTACTTCATTTTTTTCATTTCTGGCCGTGTACAAGTTGTACCGTTCGCCGGTCATGGCATTGCCAATGAGAGTATAGAACCAGGCCAACTGGGGCGTATCGTGTAATTTACCCCACTGGGTACGGTTCAGGGCGTAGGTGCCCGGTTTCAGGGGAAGCTGGTTCAGGCTGAGCCATTCGACTTTGTCCTTTCGCTGAGCGCCGTTGCATTCTTCAATCATGATGCTGACGCTGTCGGCACCGACGTAGGTTGCCTTGGATGTCGCAGCCCAGTCCTGGCTGTTTTTCAGCGCTGTCACGTTGCCGCAGGTCGGTAATTTCGGGCCGGTAATGGGGGTTTCGTTGTAATTTAGCAGGATGCCGATTAAACCCAGCAGTAGTATATTTTTCATGGTTAGGTAGGGTTGAATACGGTGTTATACGCCCTACTGACCCTTATGACGGGTAAAGGGTTTAAAGGATACTCAAAAAAAGGTAATACTTTGGTTGCCGTCAGGCGTGTCAACTTCGCGATTAATCCCGGATATTTGCACCAGCCTTGTTTGAAGTATTATGTACAACCTGATTTTATTCGACGATCCCACTATCCGCATCAACCTGCTCCCGTTGACTTTCACGCGTCCAACGAGTGAGATGCGGATTGGCATTCGGACCATAACCGAGAAGTGGATGGGGTGGCTGCACGCTCAGCCGTCTTTCCTGACGGAAACCTATCTGCAGCGGAAATACGCTTATCTGCCCACGGGCGATAATTTATACATCAACGGCGCCGTTTGCCCGAATGGGGCTTTGGTTTCGGCGGTTGCTGAACTGGAATCCGGCGCGGGCCTGGTGACGCCCGATGGCCTGCTGGTTGCCCTGCGGACCGAAAAGTCCCTGGGACTGGCGCCGACCGCTGCTGACGCGGCAACAACCCGGATTGTGGAAGAACCCCTGACGATTGTGCGTAACCTGCCCGACCTGTTTATAAACAACGGCGAGCAGATAAAGGCCGATTTTGCCGCTATGACGGCGGGCCGCACGTCGCAGCCGATTACCGATCCGCATACCCGTTGCTACGGAATAGAAAATATTTTTGTGGAAGAAGGCGCCGTTATCCGGGCCGCTGTCCTGAACGCGGAAGGTGGCCCCATTTATATTGGAAAAGGCGCCACAATCAGCGAAGGAACCGTGATGATGGGTCCTTTTGCGCTGGGCGACCACGCGACGATCAACTGGGGCGGTAAGATGCGCAGCAACACGACCATTGGTCCTCACTGTAAAGTTGGGGGCGAGGTGAGTAATTCGATTTTTTTCGGGAACAGTAATAAAGGGCACGACGGTTTTCTGGGCAACTCGGTCATTGGCGAATGGTGCAACCTGGGGGCTAACGTCAACAACTCGAACCTGAAAAACGATTACACCAACGTCAGGCTTCACAGCTACGCGACGGGTAAGCCGGAAGACACCGGGCGCCTGTTCTGCGGCTTGCTGATGGGCGATTACACGAAAGCGGGCATCAGTACAATGTTCAATACCGGGACCGTTGTTGGCGTTAGTGTGAATGTGTTCGGGGCTGGATTTCAGCCGAAGCATATTCCGTCGTTTTCGTGGGGCGGAGCCGCCGAAGGCATCGCGGATTACCGCCTGGAAAAAGCGCTGCAGGTAATCCGGGAGACGGTCGGCCGCAAAAACCGGGTATTCGACGAAGTCGAAGAGGAAATTCTGCGGGCAATTTATCGGATGGAAAAGGAAGAGCCGCTGGACCAACCAACGGACCAGGCGTCATAAATGGAGCGGTGCGGAGAACGGCCAGCCGAATGGTCTACCCGTTTACCGCCTGAAAAAGAGCATGCAATTCAACGAAATTATTGGGTACGACGAGACAAAACAGGCGCTGATCCGGGCGGTGCAGACCAACCACGTGGCCCACGCCCAGTTGTTCGACGGACCGGCGGGGAGCGCCAACCTCGCGCTGGCGCTGGCGTTTGCTACCTACGTCAACTGCGAAGATAAGCGGGCCGATGACTCCTGTGGTCGGTGCGCGTCGTGCGTGAAAATGAATAAACTGGTCCACCCCGACGTGTATCCGGTTTTTCCGATTGCCAGTACCCAGAAAATAAAGGGCAACACCAGCGAGGTCTTTCTGCCTTACTGGCGGGATTTCATCGGGCAAAGTCCTTACCGAACGCTGTCGGAATGGCTGGATTTTATCAAGGCGGATAACAAGCAGGGCAACATCTCGGCGGAGGAAGCCCGAAATATCGTTCGCAAGCTGTCGCTGAAAGCCTACGAAGGGGAGTACAAGATCATGATTATCTGGTTGCCGGAACTGATGAACATCACGTCGGCCAACGCCCTGCTGAAAATTCTGGAAGAACCGCCCGCCAAAACTTTGTTTCTGCTGGCAACCAACAGCGCCGACAAGCTTCTGATTACGATCCTGTCGCGGACGCAGCGGGTGGCCGTGCGGGCTTTCACCGATGAGGGGGTTGCCATGCACCTGCGCCAGCACCTGAATCTGGACGAAAAGCGCGCCCGCCAACTGGCTTACCTAGCCGATGGCAACCTGTCGGAAGCCATCCGGATGGCCGGTGAAGAACCGGACCGGAGCGAAGGCGGACTGGATCGGCACCAGTGGTTTGCCGACTGGATGCGACTCTGTTACCGGCAGGATCTGATTTCGCTGGTGAAACAGGCCGATCAGTTCGATGGTCTGACCAAAGAAAAGCAAAAAGGCCTGCTGGACTACAGCCTGAATCTGTGCCGGGACCTTTTTTTGTGGAAGCACGGCGTTCATGAGCTGCTGCGGTTACCCACCGAAGAGCGCACGTTTGTGGAAAACTTCGGTAAAATCCTCGAACCCGCGCATCTCGAAAGCATTGCGGGTCAGCTCAACGAAGCGTCGTTCCACATCGAGCGGAACGCCCGGGCCAAAATAGTGTTGCTGGACATTTCGTTAACCATTAGCCGTCTCATTCGGAACGGACAGTAAGCATGCTGAAGCGCAAGGCCTCTCGCCGGCGACCCAAACAGGTTATCGGCCATACGGACCGGATCGACTTTCCGGATCTGGAGCTATCGGACCTCGAAGCCAAGATTGACACCGGCGCTTTTACGTCGGCGCTGCACTGCACGGATGTGAAGCTGACGCCCCACGGGGATCGGTACCAATTGCTGTTTACCGTCGTGGGACCACGGGGCGAAAAAGAGAAACAGTTCGCCACCGAACACTTTCAGTACAAGACCATTAAAAACTCATTCGGTCAGTCTGAGAAGCGGTTCGTTATTACCACCCGCGTCCTGATTATGAACCGGTTAATTCAGGCGGAGTTCTCGCTGGCGAACCGGGGTACCATGCGTTATCCCGTCTTACTGGGACGCAAACTATTACGCAATAAATTTGTTGTTGACGTATCACTGCGAAACGTATCCTACGAAATGAAACAGGAAAGCCCGGCGGTCGACTAACGCTGATCCGGCGCTAGTCCTTCTTGCAACCGACTCTATACCATTCACTATATGCGTATTGCCATTTTGTCGACCAACCCCGATCTTTATTCGACGCAGCGGTTGGTGGCAGCCATTGAACAGCATGGGCATGAGCCCTCTGTCATTGATCATCTGCGTTGTCAGGTGATGATTGAAGGAGGAAAGCCATCGATTTTATACAAAGGTAGCCTCCTCGAAAACATCGACGCGATCATTCCGCGGATTGGTGCTTCCGTTACTGATTACGGGTGTGCGGTTGTGCGGCAGTTTGAGATGATGAAAGTGTTTACGACGGCCAAATCCCAGGCCATCACCCGGTCAAGAAACAAATTGCGGAGCCTGCAGGTCCTGTCGAAAGCGGGCGTTGGCCTGCCCAAGACGGTATTTGCCAAGCACCCTAAAGACGTGGAGGGGCTTATCGAACTGGTCGGCGGTCCGCCCGTAATCATTAAATTGCTGGAAGGTACGCAGGGAATTGGCGTTGTGCTGGCCGAAACGGCGAAAACGGCCAAGTCGACCATTGAGGCTTTTTACGGATTAAAGGCGAATATCCTGATTCAGGAGTATATTGCCGAAGCAAAAGCCGCCGATGTCCGCGCCTTTGTGGTCGGCAACCGGGTGATTGGCGCCATGAAGCGGCAGGGTAAGGAAGGCGATTTTCGGTCCAACCTGCACCGGGGCGGTAACGGCGTGTCCGTCGCCCTGACGCCTGAGGAAGAAGCCACGGCCATCAATGCCGCGCGGGCGCTGGGCTTGCGGGTCGCGGGGGTTGACATGCTGCAATCCAACCGGGGGCCGCTGGTGCTGGAGGTCAACTCGTCGCCCGGCCTGGAAGGCATCGAAAAAACGACGGGCCTGGATGTGGCGAGCCAGATTGTTCAATTAATTGAAGAAAAGATCCCTGCTGATGAAAGCGACACAGTAGGCGTTTAATGGTATGCATATAAAAATCGGCACCCGCAGTAGCCAACTGGCACTCTGGCAGGCTTACTATATTCAGGAATTGTTGAAGCGGGGCAACATCGACTCCGAACTTGTTTTGATCGAGACCAAAGGCGATAAAATTCTGGACCGTTCGCTGGCGAAGATTGGCAGCAAAGGCGTTTTCACGCAGGAACTGGAAGACCAGCTCCGGGCCGGAACCATCGACATTGCCGTTCACAGCGCCAAAGATTTACAGTCGTCGCTGCCGGCGGACCTGAGCATTATTGCCTTCACGGAGCGCGAGCGCGTGAATGACGTGCTGGTGAGTGATGACAAAACGTTGTCGCTGACCAGCGGGAAAGAATTCGTGGTCGGTACGTCGTCGACGCGCCGGGTGGCCATGCTGAAGCATTTTTGTCCGCACATCAAAACGGTCGACATGCGAGGGAATTTACAGACGCGGCTCCGGAAACTCGAAGAAGGCCAGTGCGATGCGCTCCTGCTGGCTTTTGCGGGCGTTCACCGGATGAATTACGACGATCGGATTGCGGAGTTTCTGCCCACGGAAGACTTTACTCCGGCGGTCGGGCAGGGCAGCGTGGCTGTGCAGGCGGCCGACACCCTGGCGATTGATAAAGTGGCGGCCATCCGGCAATTGACCAATGACCCCCTGACCGAAGCCTGTCTGAAAGCCGAGCGGTCGTTTCTGCGCCGGCTGGAAGGCGGTTGTAGCGTCCCGGTTTTCGGGCTGGCAACCATCCTCAACGACGAAGTCAGCTTAACGGGTGGCGTGGTTAATCTGGATGGCGAGCAACTGCTGCGCGAAACGTTTACGGGTCCCCTACCGCAGGCCGAACAATTGGGGCACGCGCTGGCGGAGAGCATTCTCGCCCAGGGCGGTGACGTTATTTTACGGAGTGTACGCGAAAAACAAACGCTATGATTCAGATTGCCCAAACGGAAGCCGAGATTCGCCGTTGTCTGCCCGCCCTGTTGGCCCTGCGCCCGCATCTGACGGAGAGCCAGGCGCTGGAACGCATCCAGCAACAACAGGCGACGGACCAGTTTAGCGTTGCTTTTGTCGACCCCGGCGCCGACGATCCTGCCCCGGCTGCTATTGGCTACCGAATTATGAATCTGTTATTTAGCGGAAAAACATTGTATATTGACGACCTGTCGACGCTACCCGATCAGCGGGGTAAGGGCTACGCGGGGCAATTGCTGGACTTTGTGATCGAGCAGGCCCGGCAGATGGGCTGCGTGGCCGTTACGCTCGATTCAGGGCACAGTCCGCAGCGTTACGATGCGCACCGGCTTTACCTGAACAAGCGGTTCAACATTGTCAGTCATCATTTTGCGCTGAAACTGGATTAGGCCCAGCGTTTACTCATTTCTGAAGTCACCCGCTAAACGACAACAACCGTAAAGGCGTCTTGCCGGCTTATGCAAAAACTACTATTGATTTGTGCCGTTCTGTTCACCACTGCGCTGGCGGCCAAACCACCGAAGAAAAAGGATTACCTCATTACCATCCAGACGGACTATGGTCCGATGCGGCTGATTCTGTACAACCAGACCCCGAAGCATAAGGAAAATTTTATCAAGCTGACCGAGCAGAAATTTTACGACGGGCTGTTGTTTCACCGCATCATCGAAAGCTTTATGATTCAGGGCGGTGACCCGGCCTCCCGCGATGCCAAACCGGGACTGGCGCTTGGCAATGGTGATGTCGGCTACCGCATCCCGGCGGAGTTTGCCCCCGAGTTATTCCACAAAAAAGGCGCCCTGGCCGCGGCCCGCGATAACAACCCCGAAAAGGCATCGAGTGGTTGTCAGTTTTACATTGTACAGGGCCGGGTCTGGGATGATGCCGCGCTGGAAACCCAGCTGGCCCGCATCACCCAGTTGAACGGTCGACCGCCCACCGAAGCGCAGAAACAGGTGTATGAAACGCTGGGCGGCACGCCCCATCTGGACGGCAATTACACCGTTTTCGGCGAAGTTATCGATGGACTGGCCGTTGTTGACAGTGTTGCCAAACAACCCCGCAACGCGGCCAACCGGCCCGATAAAGACATTCGGATGAACGTCTCCGGGCAGTGGGTGAAAAAGAAAAAAATTACGAAGCAGTACGGATTTACCTATTAAACGGGTCGCTGGCGATACCGCCTTTCTCTTTATGAAAAAACGGATTCTTATTACGGGCTCCAATGGTCTGCTGGGGCAAAAATTAGTGGAGCTGTTGACGCAGCAGCCCGACATCGAACTCATCGCCACCGCCCGCGGAGCCAACCGGCTGCCGGAAAAGAACGGTTATGAATACCGGTCGATGGACATCACCGATCGTCAGCAGGTGCTGGACGTGATTGCCGAGACGAAACCGCAGGCCATTATTCATACGGCGGCCATGACCAACGTCGACCAGTGCGAATCCGAGAAGGACGCGTGCTGGGCGCAGAACGTGAAGGCGGTTGAGTACCTGGTTGAAGCGTGTCGGAAAGACGACATTTTCCTGAACCACGTCTCCACCGATTTTATTTTTGACGGAACCGCTGGTCCTTACGCGGAAGAAGCCGAGGCCAATCCCATTAGCTTTTACGGCTGGAGCAAGTATGCCGCCGAAAAAGTGGTCATTCATTCCGGTATCCGCTGGGCCATCGCCCGGACCGTGCTGGTCTACGGTATTGCCGCCGACATGAGCCGCACCAACATTATTCTGTGGGTGAAAAAATCGCTGGAAGACGGCAAAACCATCAAGGTGGTCACGGACCAATGGCGGACTCCGACGCTGGCCGAAGACCTGGCGATGGGTTGCTGGCTCATTGCCGACAAAGAAGCGGAAGGTATCTTCAACATCTCGGGTAAGGACTTCCTGAATCCGTACGAAATGGCCATCAAAACCGCCGACTATTTCCAGCTGGATAAGTCGCTCATCACGCAGGCCGACTCTTCCACGTTTAGCCAGCCCGCCAAGCGACCACCGCGCACCGGTTTCGTGCTGGAAAAAGCGGTTACGGTTCTGGGTTACGCCCCCCGTAGCTTCGACGAAGGCATTGCGGTGCTGGCCGGACAAATCAACGCCACCGTGTCATGAAAGCCCTGCTGACGCTCGCTCTGCTGACCATTGCAACGGCGGGTCTTGCGCAAACGACTGGCCGAACACTGCCCCAGTCCGTCACGACGCGGCAGGGCGTTACGCTGCGCGTGGGCGATGATCTGCGGCTAGGGGAAGGGAGTCTGCCTTCGGGTTGGTATAACCATATTTTTACGTCAATCAGCGCACTGGATCAGCAGAAGGGGCGGCTGGATGACGGGTATGCGTACAACCACTCGACCATCCGGGAGTTTCGGGAAGTGGGTTCAGGAAATAACCGGCGGCTGATTGTGCTGGTAAGGCCCAAAGGCGGAATTCAGGTTTACCCCAAAGCTGTTGATATTGAGTCGGCCATCGCGACCAAAGAGGTTATTTCCGTAAACGGAACGGCGATTAGTAAGTTAATTAAAGCGGCTGCCACCAAAGGCGCCAAGATGCTTTAAGAACGTATGCGTATTGCCTTCATCACCGATTTGCACGTTGGTTCCGAAATGGAAAAGCCGCAGGGCGTGGATGTGCGTCAGAATTTAGTAAAAGCGCTGGCGTTTCTGCCCGAAATTCGTCCGGACTATCTGGTGATTGGTGGGGATGTCTGCTACCAAAGTGGCGACCGCGCGATCTATCAATGGGTTCGTCAGCAACTGGAACCGCTGTCGGTGCCTTATTACCTGATTGCGGGGAACCACGACGACTCGGTCATGCTGGCGGAAGAACTTCATCAAACGGAGTTGCTGCACGGCGATGAGGTGTATTTTGCCCGAACGTCCGGCGGACGGTTGACGCTATTCCTGGACACGGCTAAAGGCTGGTGCTCCGATCGGCAGCTGCAATGGCTGAGCGACGAACTGGCCGACGTAGCCCATCCGGTGCTGATCTTCATGCACCACCCGCCCTTGTTGGCCGGCGTTGGGCATATGGATGCCGAGTATGCGTTTCAGCAAAGTGACCGAGTGATGAACCTACTGCATCACTTAAAGGTGCCGGTGACGGTGGTGTGCGGACATTACCACGTCGAGAAAGTAGTGCAAAGCGGCAACGTAACGGTGTTGATTACGCCTTCGCTGTTTTTTCAGATGAAGCATGACCCGGTGAAAATGGTCATTGATCATTACCGGATTGCCGTCCGGGAAATCAATCTGACGCCCGATGGCATGACGAGCACCGTGCATTATTTATAAAACGAAAAACGCCCGATAGCCTCGGGCGTTTTTCGTTTTATAATGTTGTTAGCGTGATGAATAGTTCGGCGCTTCCTTTTGAATCTGAATGTCGTGGGGGTGACTTTCCCGCGCACCGGCTGAGGTAATTTTAACAAACTTGGCGTCCTGCAGTGCTTCGATGGTCGGGGCTCCGCAGTAACCCATCCCGGCTTTCAGACCACCAACCAGTTGGTACATGATCTCGGCCACGCGTCCTTTGACCGGCACCCGGCCGACGATACCTTCCGGCACCAGTTTCTTAATGTCGTCTTCGGCATCCTGGAAGTAACGGTCTTTCGAGCCTTCTTCCATCGCTTCCACCGAGCCCATACCGCGGTAGGTCTTAAACCGCCGTCCTTCGTACAGAACGACTTCGCCCGGTGCTTCTTCGGTTCCGGCCAGGAGCGAGCCAACCATGACGGTGTGCGCACCACCGGCGATGGCTTTCGTGATGTCACCCGAGAACCGGATACCACCGTCGGCAATCACCGGAACTCCCGTGCCTTTCAGGGCGTTGGCGGCATCAACCACGGCTGTTAGCTGCGGCATACCGATACCGGCAATGATCCGGGTTGTACAGATACTACCGGGACCAACCCCAACTTTAACCGCGTCGGCTCCAGCATCGGCCAGGGCTTTGGCGCCCGGTCCGGTGGCGACGTTTCCGGCAATCACTTCCAGTTTGGGGAATCGTTCCTTAATGCCTTTCACGGCATCAATGACCCCTTTGGAGTGCCCGTGTGCGGTGTCCACGCTGATCACATCCACACCCGCTTTAACGAGGGCTTCGATGCGCCGGATCAGGTCAGGCGTCACACCCACGGCGGCTCCAACCCGTAACCGGCCCAGTTCGTCCTTACAGGCATTGGGGTGATTTTTCTTCTTCAGAATATCCTTGTAAGTGATCAGGCCAACCAGTCGATTGGTGGCGTCGACGATGGGCAGTTTTTCAATTTTGTATTGTTGCAGGATGCTCTCTGCTTCTTCCAGGGTGATGCCTTCGCGGGCCGTGATCAGGTTTTCATAGGTCATGATATCCGTCACCGGTTTGGTGAGCTCGGTCTGGAAGCGAAGGTCGCGGTTGGTCAGGATACCCGTCAGTTTTCCCTCGGGGTTAACCACCGGAATCCCGCCGATTTTGGCTTCCCGCATAATGGCGAGCGCATCGGCCAGCGTGGAACCTTCGGTCAGGGTAATAGGGTCGATAATCATCCCACTTTCGGAGCGCTTGACCTTACGGACCTGCTCGGCCTGCGCTTCAATCGTCATGTTTTTGTGGATGATCCCGATGCCACCTTCCTGCGCCATGGCGATGGCCAGTTCCGATTCCGTCACGGTGTCCATAGCCGCCGAAATCAGCGGAATATTGAGCCGGATGTTGCGGGTCAGTTGCGTGGTTGTCTGCGTATCGCGGGGAAGAACCTCGGAATAAGAAGGCAGAAGTAATACGTCGTCGTAGGTGAGTGCTTCGTAAAGGAACTTGGAGGAGTCTAAGCTCATGGCAAATAAACAGGATATGCTATTTGCCAGGCAAATATACTAACTTTTTTTTATTCTCACCCATGCCGTTGGTATTGTTATATAGATTGTGTTTATCGTTATACTAACACCAAAAGTAGGGGTAACTCAAAGTAATTTAATTGAAATGATTTTACCGTCCTTTCCAACCTGCACCTGACAATCGTCGAAGGAAGGAGCCGACATGATGGGCCGGTAGTTGTTGCTGAAGCCGTACGGTTCTTTAGGAAGTCCGAACGCTTTTTTATCCATCTTGCCGTTTTTGTTCACATCGTGGTACAACGCGATGGCGTATTCGCCGGGTTCCACCGCAAAAGTAAGTCGGGTTGGATTGCTTTTGACGGCAACGGTCTGCCGGTCAATCGGCTCGCAACCCGTAGGAAATCCTTTGCAGCGTTTGTACAACCCAACGTACAGGCTACCGGTCGTCTCCTTGATATTTTGAACTTCAACCGTGAGGGTTGATTCAGGCGCACCCGTTTCAAAGCTGGTCAGTAAACCCAGAGCCAGCAAAGCCTGGCTGCAGACGATCATTCCTTTTTTCATTCCCTTTTTTCTGCTTAACAATCAACGTTATTAACCAAACTCGTGATCCATCTATTTGGTTTTAGCGGGAACGTTATCGGTTGACGAAGCTAAAAGGGAAAGGCCATGATCAGGCGATAACCTGGTAGATGGCTATTGCCTGGGCTTTGTTTTTTAACGTTACTTCACCCAGTGGTTCGCAGTCAAATGAGTTTCTGATCCGTTCATAGGCCGTTTGACTAATAATGATCTGTCCTGCCTGAGCCACAGATTGCAGCCGTTGAGCCGTGTTCACCGCATCACCAATGACGGTATAATCCAGCCGCCGGAGCGTCGCTGAGCCAATGTTGCCCGAAATCATTTCGCCGGAGTTGATGCCAATCGACACGCGCGGCATAGCCCGGGTGGCGTCGTGTTTGTCCTCCATGCCGTCGATATGAGCCCGGACGGCCAGCGCGGCTTCGACAGCCCGGTCGAGGTGATAATCACCCCCGAAAACCGCCATCACCGCGTCGCCCATAAATTTGTCCACCCGGCCGCCGTGGGCAATGATTTCCTTAACGATGATGTCGAAGTAATGATTGATCAGCTGCACGACCGCGTCGGGACTTTCCCGTTCGGTGATGGCCGTAAAACCGCAGATATCAATGAAAACGGCCGTTGCCTCAATACTTTCGTTAAAAAGCAGCGACGACTCAAATTCGCGTCGGGCCATAAAATTGAGGACGGCTTCGTCCACGTACATCCGCAGAATGTCATTCTCCTTGATGGCCCGCAACGTGTCACGCAGTTGGTTAACGTGTTCGATCGTCTTCTGCATGGTTTTTTCCAGATCCTCGAAATTGATGGGCTTGCACACAAAATCAAAGGCCCCCCGATTCATAGCCGTGCGGATATTATCCATGTCATTATAGGCCGAAACAATGACCGTTTTAATGACCGGGTTTATCTCCGTCAGTTTGACCAGCAAGGTCAGACCGTCCATTTCGGGCATGTTAATGTCGGTCAGTACAATGTCGACATCGGGATGTTGCTGAAGGGTAGCCAGCGCTTTAACGCCGTTATGGGCAAAAATAAATTCG
>Ga0325400_1004288_pt1 | contig 13186 bp, 6 predicted proteins | sample PopdelMetagenome_2_FD_205662 | JGI IMG/M metagenome (GOLD analysis project Ga0325400, IMG submission 205662) | Populus deltoides microbial communities from Bellville, Georgia, United States - Xylem-PdKOR-R1 | ecosystem: Host-associated > Plants > Phyllosphere > Stem > Wood/Secondary xylem...
AGAATCACTTGATAATAATATATATATATATATATATATATATATATATATATATATATATTTCTAATGAATTGAGATTTACTTTCCTTTGATATGATATTGCTTATATTTCTTTTTCCTTTTTAAGTCATTTTTTACCTTAATTTTCTTATTGTGAGGATTTTTATGCATGTTAAATTTACTCTTAAATGACTTTGTTAAATATTTTTTATAAGCTATGGACGGTATATAAAACCCATTTTGGTCTAAATAAAGTTTTTAATTTTCTTCTTTTTTATCATAAAAACACTTGAAAAGAGCATTTACTTGACACTTTCCTGACTTGTATTTATACCATATGGAGCTAGCGTCAAGTTTAGGCATATCTTGTGAAGAAGGAAATCCAAAACCTTTCTTCTTCATGTTTCTTAGATTTATTTGTTTTTCGGTTATTTTTTAAAGTATTTTTCACTTAAAATATATTAAAATAATTTTTTTTAATTTTTTAAAAATTATTTTTAAAATCAGCGCATCAAAATAATTTTAAAACACTAAAAAATATTAATTTAAAGCAAAAAAAATAAAAAAATTAATTTTTTTTTAAAAAAATTTTAAAATGTAAAAACAAATAGGTTTAATAAATATCTATTAATTAAATACTAATGTTTTCATTAAGTGATAAAATGAATATTATTATCTACGATAATATTTAAGTCTGATATGTCATGTTAACAAGTAAATGGGAGAGAATATTTCCTATTAAACTAACTCTTTTTTTTTAAACCATGTACAAAATATATATAAATCTCTTCGAAGAACCAAATAAAAGTTTTTTTTTTTTACATATTTTTCATGGTATTTTTTTTTATTTAGATCAAGGATCTTTGTTAAATTAACGATGAGATCATATCATTATACAAAACTCTAAATATTGTGGATTATTCAGTGCACATACATGTGATGTTCACTCTCTTATATTTTATTATCAATCTAATGTTTAAAGTTTTTTTTTCTTCTTGATATTCAAACTTTTTTTTTGTCTATTTGCATTTTTTAGGTCAAATTAAAAAACAATTGAATTAAATTTGTTGAATAAGAAAAAAAATTAAAAGATAGAGGATCAAAGTAGAAAAAATACCACAAATGGATGATGGTTTCAAAGTTCTCACAAAAAAATTATTTTAACCTTGAAACTTTACATATTATTTCTATTCGGCCCTTTAATATTTTTTCAATTCAATTTTAGTACATAAATTTATTTTTCTTATTTTTTTTAGTTTCTAGTTTGAGAGAGGAAAGAAAAAAATCACTGAATTTCAGGGGTAGAGAGAAAATCAGCTTTGATACCGATTTCAGATCAATAAAATGATCAATCTTGGAGTCAAACAGATCAAGCTCGGGAAGATTTTTATTTTCAGGTTGATTTCAAGTTTTTGTGCTTTGTTTTTGTTTTTAAAGATCATTTACAAGTTTGTCAAAGCAAATGACATGTTATTCATGCCAATTGAAATTTAAGTTGTTCACCTGAATTGATTTAAAAAAAAAAAAAAATTGGGCCTGCTAGCATGTCCTTTCTAAATGGGCTAGGCCTAGTGTCTAGTCTTATTTTTTTCTTTTAAAAAATTATATATTTTTAATTATGTTTTTTTAAAATATTTTTTTAATTTACATTTAAATTAATCACTTCTCTATAATTTTTAATTTTTTGTAGTGACCTTGTTTTTTAATTATTTTGTATGTATTTCATTTTTGAGAAGTTTATTCTATTTCATCTATAATTGTTTTAATGTTTTTATAATTCAAATTTATTTTTAAAAATTATAAATATTTATTTTTTAATAGTATTTGTAATAGGTGTAACCTTGCAAGATATTTTTTTTTTCTTTTGATTGTATTCAATCAATTTTATCTTTGATTCTATTTCAACTATCATTTGAATAAATAAAAAATTGATTTTAATTGACATGTCGTTGAACACAATTGAGTAAACGACTTATATTTCAAGATCAAATATCTATATCTACATCCACATCTTAACTTTTCTAGATAAATAGTTAGTTATAATAGCCATCATCATTCCACAAAAATCCATTAACAAAATTCCCATGTATCTAAACCAAAAAAAAAAAATTGATTCTTATGAGTTTTATTATTTAGTTTGTTAATCTGAAATTCAATTTATTTAATGATTTTAGAGAGAAAGAAATTTTCAAATCTTACCAAAATTCTACTAGAGTTCTCTTTATTTAGGAACAATACCTAAAATTATTCCACTTAAAAATACATATAAAAATTAATAATAACCAAATACAATAAATTCTAATAATTTATAATCAGAAACGAGATATGTTAAGTTATTGCATTTATAACGTAACTTGTTTAATTGTTATTTTTCTAAAGGACTACGACTCTCATGTTATATTTATAAATAATAATATTTAATAAATACCACATTTAAAAAATACAATAAGATGAAAATATATTATTTCATCAATTTTTTTCAATTAGTATTATTATTTCAAAATTTATAAGTTACTGGATAATGTTTTTAAAAAATCACTGACGGATGAACTGAATTCAGTCGAAGTCAAAAATCCCACAGCAGTACTGTATCTATCGGAGGACAAAACGGCAGAGATTCTTGGATTGTATAAGCAGGAGGGCCCACAATGTACTGTTCAGATCCATAAAAAAGCCCACCATGATTCTGACACGTGGGCATCATTACCCCTTCCCAAGCTTCTGGTGCTGGCTGGGTTGTCAGGTCAATAATTCAACCTCTACCCCATATTTTAAAATGTTTCAATGTTTTCTTCTTGTTTCTAAAAGGTTACTTTGTTATAAAGAAAAAACAAATACGGTAGGGGTTTTAACAGTGTTAAATACAGTAGTTTTATATCTTTGCTGAAAAATTATTTTTATGGAAAAAAAATCTTAAAAAATGAATTATTTTTATGATATTTAATAGTGATATGAAAAATAAATTAGAAAATATTTTTTAAGTGTTTAATTATACCATGAAAAATAAGTTAGAAAATAACTTATTAATATTTTAATATATTTTTCAAGTTTATTAAAAAAATAAAGATCAAATCTGATAGATGAAAAGTTAAAGGAAAATGAAACAAAAAAAGACTTCAATTTCATATATTACTTCAAATAAAATAGATAACAATAAAAAGATTTTGGATCAAATTTGATAGATAAAAAAAATTAAAATATGATGAAATTGAGAAAAAAATGTAATTTCATAAATTATTTCAAATAAAATAAATAAAAATGAAAGGAATGGGAACCAAATATAAATAAAAAATTCAAATAAAAAAGAATAAGAAAAAAAATAAACAACAATAAAAAATAAAAACCAAAGTTGATACAAAAATCAAATTAAATCAAATTCTAAGGGATGAAATTAAAAAAATAATTCAAAATAAAATATATAGTAATAAAAAAATCACTAAATTTGATATAAATAACAAATAATATAACTTCTCAGAACATTTTATATCTTCTAAAAAGTGTATTTCACCTAAAATAAAAGGAAAACACTTTTCTGAAAACCGTGTCAATTTTTTTTGACCGGAAAGATTTTTTTAATTTACTAATTTTTCTAATAGTAAATAAACATGAAATATTTTGGAAGATAATTTTGCAAATAATTACTTTTCATAAAACAAACGGGGCCTTGAATTAAATGCACTGTGGATTGTAACAATAAAATGATGATTTTGCTCTTATCACCAAAAACATTTGGCCTGACTATTGGGAATATTATGATCTTTTTTATATATATAGTTTTTGCATAATAAAATTAATAACTTACCTTTGTAAACAAAAAATATTTAACTGGTATCTATAGGCAACTTAGACTTTATTTTTTTTGAAAGTATTGTAAAATGATTTGATTATCCTTATAATAAAAATTTCTTTAACTAGTATTCATGGGTTTTTTCATCATTTTCATCTTATTTTTTTTGTTATTATCAAATTAAATGAGAAACACTTTTATAATTGAATAAATATAAATATTATTAAAAAAATGACACGCTAGCGTATAAGTTGCATCCGTTCCGCGACGTGTGCATGGTGGTGCAATTGTAAGATTATTAAATAGCTCAATTTTTTATTTTTTTTAATTCTTATGGATTTTTAAATATTTATGAGAGATATTATAAACTATGTGGGGGTGTTTAATGGTCAAGAGTAAAATTGAAACCTCTTAGAAACTGTAGGGATAACATTGAAAAAATTTATACAAAGGAAGAAGTAGAAAATTTATAAGGGCAAAAATAAAATTACCCTTTATTAGATTTAGCTAAGGGAAGTGAACACTGTCGTTCCACCAGGTATCTGTTGTTGGGCTGTCGTTTTACAGGGATGATTATTGACAGCAGGGTGCGTGGACTGGGGTCCAAGAACAAAGTAGGCTGAGAGGCCGATTTATTGTTTTTGAGAGCAGAGAAGGATCGGGAATTAAAAAGGGGCTTGACCGTAGATATGTTTGGGAGTTTTTTTAAAATATATTTTATTTAAAAATATATTAAAATAATATTTTTTTTATTTTTAATATCAGTATAAAAAGATAATCAAACTGCTATTAATAATATATTTTAAAAATTACAGCGAACCAACTTGCCTACCCAGAATAACACGTGAGTGTGAGAAGCACAACATTTATTTACACTTAACCATCCTACTTCTACACCGTTTTTTTAAACAATAAAATTAATAGCAGTTTGATTATCTTTCATTATTATTATTATTATGAACATGCATGGGTAATTACGAATAAATAAAAAAAGGGTCATGCTTACTATAATTGGGGTTTACTAGGGCGGTCCATCTGGCTATCATTGTAGCATTTACCATGCTTGTTGAGAGCTCAATTCATGTGGTACAAAAATTTATTTTATTAGATCCAAGTCTGTAATTACTCATAAAATAAAAATAATTTAAAAATATTATGTTGGTATCAGTAAAATGACACATCATCATTTGTCAATGGAACCATAAAATGTGCATCTTGATTTGTGTGCATATAAGTTCAATCCACTTAGGTCCTTTATTCCACCCCATTCTTGTTGATCGCTTATACTAATATTTTACAACTTGCCTCTAAAATGTGTATGAGACCAGAATTCATGTTCTTATCTATAATACCTGATACTTAAAATCAATGTAGGAATATAGATATTTGTCTTTAACTATTGATTAATAAGTTAAAACAGTTATGGTCATTTGGTCATAATCAAAGAAACAAAATTTTCAAATGAAGATAGTTTTGATGTGGACTATAAATGATTTTCCTGCATACTGGATGGTTTTGGGATTGAGCACATATGTAAAATTAGCCTATCCATATTGCATTAAAAGTAATAAGGCCTTTACCTTAATGAATGGGGGCACAACTTCTTTTTCTTATTGCCACCAGAAATTCTTGTCAAGTCATTATCGATATATATAAAAAAGGACTTCTTGAAAGGGATGTTGCAATGCTGGTATTGTCGAGCAAAGAATTATATGATGTAGTCTTGCAATATGAGGATATTATATTTGATTTTCAATTTGGTAAGAAGAAGTTTCCTAATTTTAGAGTGACCTGTAATTAGAAAAAGCAAAGTATTTTTTGATAGTTTCTTTATTGAAAGAATAATATCATTCATCATAATTTGGATGTCAAGCATATCGAAAATAATATGTTTGAAAACATTTTTAACATGATCATGAGCTTAAAAAAGAAAACAAAAGACAACATGAAAACTATGATAATTTTTTTTTTTGGTGACTGTTAGAATATGAAGTTGCTTGATAATAGGTTACATATCGTAAAGCCCAAAATCAACTTTGCCTAAGATAAAAAAAACATAATTTCTTGTATATTAATAACTTAAAAATTTATGATTTCCTGATGATTATGCTTCAAACATAGCTAGATTGGTGCGTTTGAAGAAATGCATATTGTATGTAATAAAAAATTATGACTACCATGTGTTAATGCAAACATTCGTTCTAATTGTTTATAGGGATTTATTGCAAAAAAGAATATGAGATGCACTCACAAAGATTAGTTACCTTTTTAGAGATGTTTGCTCGACCAAGTTGCGTTCTCAACATATTGAGCAGCTTGAAATGAACATCATCAAGACAATATGTAAAATTAAAATGATTTTCCTTCCTTATTCTTTGACTCAATAAAGATCTACCTATACATTTAGCATATAAAGCAAAAGTTGCAGGGCCTGTGCAATATAAATGGATATATCATTTAGAGAGGTTAGGAATTATATGCATTCTAAGTGTGTAATGTATTTTTTAAACTTTTAGTCATTCAATTTATGTTTACCTTCATGCAAGTACTTGTTCAATCTCAAGAAAAATGTTAAAAACAAGATGCATGTTAAGGTTTTGATATGTGAAGCTTATACTGTTGAAGAGATTTCAATATTTATCTTATATTTTTTTAAGCCTCCTATAAGGAAAAGAATCAGCCACATTCCAGGACATAATGATGATAATCAAATGAGTGAGAATTTGTTAATATTTTCTCATCCTAGTTGACCATTGTCGAAGAATGTAGTTTTGAGAAGATATCTAACAAACATCGAATATAGACAGGTACATAATTATGTGTTATATAATTGCAATGAATTGAGACCTTTTTTTTTTCCTGTCAGTAAGTCAATTTTACATTCTTTAATTATTTTTCTCATATATTCTCATTTAAATAAATTCTCAATAACTTTCTTATAAGCAATATAGTCAATTTTTGTTATTTCAAATTTTTTTATCTTACCGAAGCTCAAAATTTCCAAATATAAGATGAACAACTCGCCATATGATTTAAAACATAATTATGTAATAATTTGTAGCTACAATGGTCTATGGACAATCCCCTTCAATCAATTACATCATTTTGGATTTTTACCTGTACTTGGAAAAAGTCATTGAAGTCATGGTCTTAGCTCAAAAAAATCCTATAAAGTTTAGGATTTTGATTAGGTTTGCCTTGATGCAAAATAAATTATTAGGGAGTTCATATCTTAAGGGCAAGTTTTAATCCATTACATGAGGGGTAGACTTTTACCTAGTCTCAAAAGAGTTTATGATCTGCTCAGTGACCACTTTTCATAAAGGCATTATAAGAGTTTACAAGGAGTGATTAGGGCACAGTGTGCCTACCAAGTATATGTTCAGCTCATAATTGGATATTTCATGAATCTGAACCTTGAATGAAAGTTATGAGGTAGATTGATACTCCTCACCTAATCTAGAATTGAGTTTATTAGAAAATTAAAATGCATAAAGGTATTAATCCATACCCAATGTGTGTATAAGCAGTATGTAAAAAGATTCATGAGCAATACATAAAAATACATGCTAAAATTAAATTATATAGACCAAAAAAATCAAACAAGCAAACAAACAAGGCTCAATTTGGCCAGACAAGTCCCTAGTGGAGTCATTATCTTGTTGTGGCACGACCACGAATAGCGAAGCTACCTTCTGGAATCAAATGATGTTTTTGGTTTAATCATAAAGTTATGATTTAAGAGAGTTGACATCTTGTCGCACCCTTTGATTCTAGGAGGCAGCTTTGCCATTCAACATCGTGCACATCACACGGCAAAGTGTATTACAAAAATCTAGAAAGAGTCACCCTTTGATTCCATGAGACAGCTTTGCCATTCAACATCGTGCACATCATACGACAAAGTGTATCATAAAAATCTAGAAAGAGTCATGTTAAAATTGTTAAAGAGGGTAACAATGAAGTAACTTAGAGAGATGTATTTCAATTAAATGAGTTAGTTGAGCTGTATCAATTTACTTTATCTACCAAGTTAGAAGAAATTTCAAGTTTTCATGTCACTGAGAATACTTATGTTCATATTGATATTGACAAGTAAAATGATATATTAAGTATCAATGGACATACAAAAGTTAATATAGATGAAAATAAAAGGATCGAACAACTTCAGTTCAAAGAAGATGGACATGAAGATGATGAAAATAAAATGATAAAAAATCAGATTAAACATGGGATTTGAACTAATTTTAGATGTAAAACATCGTTGTGAAATTAAGACAGTTCTTGTCAGTATAATGCATTGTATTTTGTATATTGATTAAGTGTTCATTGTTGTGGTTTTAATGAGTTGCTATTGAATAAGTTATGAATGTCGTTGTTGTTGCTGGTGATGCTATTTAATTAGGCTGGATAGGGATTATAATCAATATATATATATTGCAACTTTACTAATGGAATCACTAATGCAAATTAAAAAAATTATTAAATAATTATCGATGAATCTGTCGGTGTGTACAAGATAACCAATAACTCACCGATGGATGCTAAAATAGTTAGAGAATTACAAAGAGTTTGGGGAAGAATTCATGGAATTAGAACCAATCGATGAGTTCACTGATGGAACTACATTCATTGGTGATCTTGTATTGATCGATGGACTCATTAATGGATGCTAAAATAGTCAAACAATTACAAAGAGTTTGGGAAAAAAATTCATAAAATCAGGCATGCCGATGAAAATACTGACAGATTAAAATTCATCAGTGAATTTGAGGGTTTCATGAGATTTTTTGAAATGATCGATGGATTCATCAATAGTTTTAAATTTTTTTGTCGGTGAGTTCGTCAGTGATGTGTTGACGTGGTTAATGACTATTGAACCACCAACATAAAATTTTGTCGTTGAATTTAACTCAGATATGTCAAGACAATCCTTAGCTTTTTCCCATTTCCCTTAAAATTAACTTTTTCCTCCCTCAACTATCCTCTCTCTCTTCTACTAGATGGTTGATGGTCTCTCTCTCTCTCTCTCTCTCTCTCTCTCCAAAATCAATGATGATGAAGCTCTCTCTTTTTTAGATAGCGTCACAACTCTCTCTCTCGCTCTCTACACACACACACACATATCCACTACTTATGATTTGATGTTTACCTTTTTTCCTTAGATACAAATTTACATTTTTACATGTTTGTTTCAAGTTAGAATGCATGTTTTTGTTTGTTTTGAGTTAGAATAAATGTTATTAACACTTTATTTTGTGTAATATGGAGTGTTAATTGAATTCTCTTTCTAGGGTCTAGAGTAATATTTGGAAAAAACGAGTAATTAGTTGTAAATGGTTTAATGGGCATGCAATAATTGTTAATTAGAGTGCAAACATGGAAGAATTAGAATTTAAGCAAAATAAAAAGCTTAATTAATTTAAAAGCTATATTGAGGATTTCATGTCTATTTAATATGTTGATATGAATAATCATGTTTTTGTAAAAGAGTTTCATTTAGATGTGTGAATTTTTATGGTATGCGTGTTAAAGGAAAAAAAAGTTGTAGACTTTAAGTTGTGGGAAAATTTGAATTACTAAATGTGTTAAATTTGACCAAGTATGGATTTTTTTTATATAATTGTTGGATTATGTGGAAATATATTTAAATATTTAATTGATTAAAATAAATGTTGATACTTATGCTTGTTAGTGATGCTTGTGGAAAATGATTTGGTTTATAGTATTTAGTTATCTATATATTTTTTTTAAAAAAACTTTGATAGATCTCATTTAAAGGAGGTGTTACCAAAATCTTGTTATAAATGGATATATGCACTAAAATGAAAAACCATAAACCATATATTTAGAATTTAAGTGAATATGTTTAATTTTTTAGTTATATTGTTTAGATGTTGAGAAAAATATTTAGGGTCGAAACAAAGTGGTTGCGCCTCTTAAAACAGTAGTGTTTTTGAGCATGCAGTGTATTTAGGTGCCTAATCATGAAGAGGACTTGATGCATATGTTAATGACACAGTACAGATCTGGCGTCTCATCTACTAAAGATCCTTATTCTAACAAGTTAATTGTGGAATGGAAGCTGAATTTAAGTACGTAAGAAAATTTATTTTCTCCAAACATAAAATTAAATTAATGGTTACGCATTCATATAGTTTGGAGTTAATTAATTGATTTTAGGTTCACAAATATAAAAGTGACGCGAACAATAACATCAATAACGAAAGCATCTATGGAAATGCCTTTGTTTCAAAAGAGCCACCTTAGAGATCATCAAAAATGGATGCCTATAGTTGAGACTTGGTGGAGAAAGTTTAAGGTTAATACATATATAATCAATACTTTTAGTTAATAAACATTTTTTTAAAAAAATTAGAAACTAATTATTTTATTCAAATGATTACAAGGAAAATTTTTGGTGGGATGTTGCAAAAACTCTAGGATTTCCAAATGAGTCTCAGGAAATCATAGCGCAACTTGGTGAGTTTTAACATGTTATGTTTATAATTTTTAATAAAATTGCAATATTTTTTTTATCATTATATTGTTTTTAGTTTAACTAACTTAAACTAGGTTGTGCGATTTCTAGTACAACTCGTACATTTATGCTAATAAAAGAGTGGAGTTAGATGACTTTAAGTGTTGAAGAATTTTAGACCTCTCCACATCACTAAGAGTAATTGAGAGAGATATCTAGAGTTCTTCATATCAAAGGATTTTAGGAGGCAGTCACAAAGTGGATCCTTAAACAAAAACAATCCATTAACAAGCATAATAGTGGGTTGCTTCCTTTTATTAACCATGCAAAACACATGGTAAGAGCCTATTTTATTTTGCAGGTTACACAGCTTAGACACAAGCCAACTCTAATGGAATTATATATGGAAACAAATATAGAGGGAGGATATACAGAAAGGTGTAGAGGTTTATGGACAATCAAGCCAAGGAGTTCATTGTAAGTAAAATTTGAAACCTTTTGTATATTTTGTTGACATATTTTTGGTGATATCTTTAACTTTTTTTTTATGTGTGTAGGAGCAATATAGCATCGACATGCGTGCCCAACACGGGGAGGGCATTTCAACACATCTAGAACACAATTTAGAGTTGTTGTTGGAGGCTAAAGCAATTGATAGACTCAACAAGAATCGAGTTTATGGTATCTCTATGACTATAGTTCAAGATATGAGGCTGGGTTGTAGTGTCTCAACCATATACACCTTACAATCCAGCTAGAGACAACCATCACCACGGTTAAGGAGTTGCTTGAAAAAAAAATTGATGCTTTGAGGGTTGGAATGAAGGCAAAGTATGAAGAACAAAGTAGGAAGTAATGAGAAGAGATGATGACATACTTGTCCATTCATTATCCTCCTCCTTTTGGACCTCCATGGGATTTTTCTCCCTCTCCACTTGCACCTTCAGCTCATTTTTTATACACACACATTTGCAATTGGTCTTTTTTATAGTTAAATCAATAATATAAAATGTCACCATTCAATTCAATTTAGTTGTTTAATGTGAAATTATTTAATAGTATTTTTAAAAACTACTAAAATACCAACAGACATAACAATTATGTTGGTGCTTTTGTTAGTAATATTGATGTATTTTCCTAGAAGAATTATAGAGAGTTGTGAGCTATTTTGATATTAACCAATAGAACATATTGGTCGGTGTGTCTATCGGTAATCTGTTTGTGACATATGATATACAAATGGATTTGTTTGTTGACATATCCATTAGTAAATATTATTGATGGATGTGCTGACAAACAATGGTTGATGCCTATTTTGCATCACCAATGACAACAAGTTGTCAACCTATCTATTAGTATATAAATCACCGATTGAATTGCTGACAAATATAACATCAATGACAAGACACTTGCTAACGACATGTTTTCATCGATAAGTCCATCAATGATTTTGAGACCAAAAAAAATAAAGCGTCATATTTTGGGTGATAAGAATGATTTTTTTTATTGTTTATGTTTTTTTAGCTCATATTTATCAGTTTAGTTTATTGTGTTGGAATCAAAATTGATGTTTTGTTTTGGATTGTGGTTTTGGGTGATAAACATGATTTTTAAATTTTTTTTTATCTTAGACTTCCTAGTTTAGTTTGTTGTTATGGAATCAAAATTGACGTTATTTTGACATATAAACTAATTTTTTGCTTTTGGTGTTTGCGTGTTGTTTAAGTGGCAACTTTTGTTAGCTCTCGACAAAATTAGGGAGGTGCTATTGTTTCTCTTTTGTTTAGACTGTTTTTTTTTGTTTTGGCAATTGTAGAGTTGTTGCAGATAACGTTTTTAGTTTCCATTTTGTTTTCAAGTTGTTGTCATTTATTTTTGCGAGCTTTCTTTGAACATGATTTGCTCTCTGTAAATGCTTCATCAATTAGGTTTGTCTTCAGGTTTTTTTTGTTCGGTTTCCTATTTTGGATGATCTTTTGTTTTCACATGATTTGCCCCTTTTCTTTTGTCGGTTGCATTTTTTGTTTGTCGTTGTGTTTTCATTTCCAAGACTTGAGCTATATTTCACTGGCGTTTGATTAATCTTTGTGTTTTTATTTTATTCAAATATTTTGCTCTTGCTTTGTCCTTTTTTTCTTTGCCTTCTTTCTACATTTATTAGAGAAGGGGAGCTTGCATGGGTTGTTGTGACCATTGGATGATTGATTCTTGCTTTCTATGCTTTGAGTAGGTTTTTGTATTTTAAACCAAACCTCATGCAAAAAAATCTGTAGTCTCCCATAAATTTGATGCGAGATATGATTAAAAATTGTTAAAAATCCATATCTTAATTGTTAAATATTGGAGCTAAGATATGGTTCATAACAATGATAAGTTGTAAACTAGATTTATCAATGCAATGGAGATAAAGAATCCTGAATGGAAAGGTAAATATCTTTTAAATTTCTTTATGATCGCATTACCAGTTAAAAATAATAATTGTGTTAATTAATTGTTTACAAGGATTGGTTTTTTCTATTTGATTTAATTATGTCAAAAAATCATCTCAACCTAATAGTTTAAACTTTTAGGTGAGGTCTCAGGATATGATTTATATTATTTTCTAACACAACCCCCTCAAGTAAAAACCATTTGGGCTTGAAACTTGCACATGCCCACATTACATTGTGCTTAATGTTTATCAAATAAATAGGGATGGTGAGATTCAAACTCGTGTCCGCTTGGTTATCAAGGCTCTGATATCATGTTAAATAATCATCTCAACCTAATAGTTTAGACTTTTAGGTGAGGTCCTGATTAGTACTTAAAAGTGCATTTTTATCAAGGTTTTATATCATCATTTTGCACTTGAAGTATCAATAACTCCTTAACTAAAGCATGTTTTATAATAACATATCTAATAATATAAGATACCTTTA
>Ga0325400_1004290_pt1 | contig 13184 bp, 6 predicted proteins | sample PopdelMetagenome_2_FD_205662 | JGI IMG/M metagenome (GOLD analysis project Ga0325400, IMG submission 205662) | Populus deltoides microbial communities from Bellville, Georgia, United States - Xylem-PdKOR-R1 | ecosystem: Host-associated > Plants > Phyllosphere > Stem > Wood/Secondary xylem...
CCAGTACGCAGGTCAGCCCCAGGCTTAACCCGGATAGATTGAGCAGGCTATACACGCGCTGGTTGATCAGGTTCCGCCAGGCGATTTTTAAATAACTCCAAATCATAGCACAGCTTGGTAAAGGATTTTCCGGATCGTGTCCGGTTTTTTTTAGAATGGATGGCCCTTGGGCAGTTTGGGTCAGGCGGCTCTGTTCCTATTCGGTGCGCAGGCTTTTCACCGGATTCATTAGGGCGGCCTTTACGCTCTGGAAACTAACCGTCAGCAGGGCAATCGCCAGTGCCAGCAGACCCGCCAGCCCAAATAGCCACCACTGCATGTTAATCCGGTAGGCAAAGTCCTGCAGCCACTGGCTCATGGCCCACCAGGCAATTGGCGTGGCAATCAGAATGGCGATCAGGACCAGCTTTATAAAATCACTCGCCAGTAGCTGAATGATTCCGGTTACACTGGCGCCCAGCACTTTGCGCACCCCAATTTCGCGGGTTCGCACCTGCGCCGTGTAGGTTGCCAGCCCGAACAAGCCCAGACAGGAGATCAGAATGGCGATCGAGGCAAACACGTTGAACAGAACGCCGGTTTTTTGCTCTGATTTATACAGGTTATCGAACGAATCGTCCAGAAATGTATAGACGAACGGGTAGTCCGGGTTATACTGCTTCCAAGATCGCTCGGCTGCGGCCACCGCCTGTCCGGCGTCTTTCCCCGTCGTTTTCACGTAAATAGCCCACATCTGGCGCGGATTGTAGTAGAAAATGGCCGGTTCTATTTTCTGCCGCATGGAAGCAAGATGAAAATCTTTTACAACGCCGATGATGGTTCCCTTCTGGTTCCAGAGCCGGAACCGCTTGCCGATGGGGTCTTTAAGGCGAATCCGTTTAACGGCGGTTTCGTTGAGAATAAAATAGAGTGAATCCGTTGCGCTGCCCCTGAAGTTACCTCCCTGCAACAGCTTCATTTTAAAGAACGAAACAAAGTCCTTGTCAACGGAAACCGGCCGCACGAACATGGTTTCGCCTTTTTCTTTGCCGTCCCACTCATTATCACCGGTCTGGGCACCTACGTTGATGATGTTGGAGCTAGCCCGGGTCACCTCGGTCACGCCCGGTTTACTCAGCAGGTCGGCTTTCACGGCGTCGTAATGCTGGCTCATATCGTCCCGCATAAAGAAACCAAACACATGGGTTCTTTCGTAGCCAAGTTCTTTCGAGCGGATGTAGGCCAGTTGCTTACTGATCACAAACGTGCTGGCAATCAGAATAACCGAAACGGCAAACTGCGTCACCACCAGCACTTTCCGGAACAAGCCTTCGCTCAGCCGGGCCGCTACTTTCCCTTTCAGCGCCTTGAGTGGCTCAAACGAAGACAGCAACAGGGCCGGATAAATACTCGACGCCAGTAGCGTCCCGGCAATGGTTAGCCCAATGATAAGCCAGAGGTGATAGTCGGTAAAATCAATCGCCAGTTCTTTCCCCGAAACCTGATTATAAGCTGGCAGCAGAGCGTACATCAGAGTGAGCGCCAGGCCGGTTGCCAGCGAAAACAAGAGGACGGTTTCAATCAGAAACTGCAGAAAAAGCTGGCTTCGGGCGGCCCCGACGATCTTCCGCATACTCACTTCTTTGGAACGAAGCAGCGCGCGTGCCGTCGAAAGGTTCACGTAATTGATGCAGGCAATAACCAGAATCAGCAGGGCAATAACGGAAAACATCCGCACCGTCTCGATGCCGCCATTGGTCCCGTCTGCTTTGTAGAGGTGCATGGCAGACAGTGGTTGCAACAGGTAGGTAAGGTCCGTATCGTCGGGTTTGTTACGCAGGTGAATGGCCCGCAGTTTCTCGGTTAAGGTGTTAATCGACGCTCCCGGCTGGAGCAGCAGGTAGGTTTCGTAATCAAAGGTCGAAAAGTCGTTATCCTGATTGCTTCCGTCGACTCTGGCCTGGTACGTAGCTTTAAAGAAGCGGGACAGCGGCAGAATCATGTCGCTCTGAATACTCGAATTTTTCGGAAAGTCGCGAATGACTCCGCTCACCCTGAAAACCTCTTTTTTGTTGACACTCAGCACTTTGCCCAATGGATTCTCCGCCCCAAAGTAGCGTCGGGCCGTACTTTCGGTCAGCACAATGGAGTAATCGTCCGGAAACGGTTTGGCCGGATTGCCTCTGATCAGATGAAAATCAAACACCGAAAACAGGCTCGGGTCGGCGAAGTTCGTATGCTCCTCGTTGAAAGTTTTGTCCCTGTACTGAAACAGCGTGTAAATGCCGTTATAGGACAGCCGAACGCCGTCTTTGATTTCGGGCAACTCCTTCTTTCCCATCTCCGCGATGGGCGCGACGGTTGCCATCCAGATTTGCCGACTGCTTCCCGTACCGGCCCAGTTCTCGAGCCGATAGAGCTGATCCGCCCGCTCGTGAAACCGATCAAAGCTCAGCTCATCCTGCAGCCAGAGCAAAATGAGCATGCCCACCGCCAGACCGACCGTCAGCCCCGTCATGTTGATCAGCGAATAAAATCGGTTCTTCAACAGGTTGCGCCAGGCGGTCCTGAAATAATTGCGTAACATAGCTAGATTCGGTTGTAACGTGGAAGAATGTTTCGTTGCTATTCGCTGCGGAGCGATTTCACCGGGTTGATCAGGGCCGCCCGGATACTCTGGAAGCTCACCGTCAGCAGGGTGACCAGTAGCGCGCCTATTCCGGCAACGACAAAGATCCACCCTGAAATGCTGGTCCGATACTCGTAGTGCCGCAGCCAGTTGCTCATCCCATACCAGGCCAACGGCGCAGCGATACAAAAGGCGATCACGACCAGTACCACGAAGTCCTTTGACAGCAAACCCCACAGGTTCAGCACGCTGGCTCCCAGTACTTTCCGAACCCCGATTTCCTTGGTGCGCTGTTCGGCAACGAACGAGGCCAGTCCGAACAGGCCCAGGCAGGAGATGAAAATAGCCAGCCCCGCGAAGAAGGTCGTCAGCGTCCCGACGCGCTCTTCGGCGGCAAACTTCTTCCCGAACTCGACATCGGTAAACTCATAATCAAACGGAGCCGAAGGAATATATTTTTTAAAGGCGGCTTCAATGGTGGCGACCGACTCACTGACGCTTTTGTTGGACGCCAGCTTCAGATCGATCCAGTTCACGTTGCTGTAGTCCATCAGATACACCGTTTGCTTCACGGGTTTGTAAGGCGACTGCATCAGCATGTCTTTGATTACGCCAATCACTTTGTAGTCTTTTGCGTTCTCGCCCTCGCCCCAGCGAACAATCGTACCGACCGGATTCTTCAGCCCCATAAATTTGACCGCGGCTTCGTTGAGAACCAGGCCGGACGAATCCGTGGCAAACTGCCGCGAGAAATCCCGGCCTTCCTTGAACTGCCAGCCCACCGTTTTTCCAAATTCATGCGTCACCCAGATCGTGGCGAAATCGGTATCCAGATTCGGGTCTTTTCCCGGCCATTCAAATCCTCCGCTGTTGGACCACACGTCCGTTATCGGGCTGGACGATTCGGCCATCTCCTCGACCACGCCCGCCTTTTTGAGCTCGGTACGTAGCAGATCAAATTTGCCATAGAAATCCGGCGATTTCATTTCGACCATCATCAGCCCGTTTCGATTGTAACCGATGGGCCGGTTTTTCGAATACTGAATCTGGTTGTAAACAATGATTGTCCCGATGATCAGCGCCAGCGATACCGTAAACTGAACCACCACCAGCACTTTACGGGGCAGTGACGCTAATCGACCGACCCGAAACGTGCCTTTCAACACCTTGACCGGCTGGAAGGAAGACAGATAAAAGGCGGGGTAACTTCCGGCAATGAAACCGGTGAACAACGTAAAACCAACGCCAATGAGCCAGAATAAAGGGTTATTCCACAGAAGAGTCATTCGTTTGTCGGCCACCCCGTTAAACCAGGGAAGCGTTAATTGCACCAGCAGCAGGGCCAGCACAAACGCAAAGCCGACAACCAGGAGCGACTCGCTGAAAAACTGATTGATCAGTTGGCTACGCACGGAGCCGACCGCTTTCCGAATCCCGACTTCCTTAGCCCGCTTCTCGCTCCGGGCCGTGGAGAGATTCATGAAATTGATACAGGCCAGCAAGAGCACAAAAACGCCGACAAAGCCAAACAGCCAGACATACTCAATCAGTCCCCCTGTTTTCTGCCCGTTCACCCAAACCGACCGTAAGCGCCAGTCGGCCATCGGGAGGAGAACTATTTCCGCCTTGTACTTCTGCTCTTCCTTCGGTAAGTTACTGTATTTAGCCCGGATGATGCGTTCGTTAACCGTTTTGAAATCCGTATGATCCGCGATCTGGGCGAACAGCTGAAATGAATTATTGCCCCACTGCTCCTCCGCCCGTTTAATCCAGGGTTCCGAAGTAATGTACAAAGACCAGGGCGCGATAAACGTCAGTTCCTTGAACTTGGTATTGTACGGAATATCTTCGTAGACGCCGGTTACTTTCACCGGCATTTTATTGTCGATCTTCAACAACTGGTTCAGCGGCTCGGCGCTCCCGAAAATGGCCCGGGCAACAGACTCGGAAAGCAGAATGGAATTGGGATCTTTCAAGCCGTCCCGGGTTCCTTTCACCATCTTGAGAGACAGCATCCGGGGGCCGTCGGCATCGATAAAAATGCCGGGCTTGACGATTTTGGTCTCGCCAGCCGTCAGGATATGCTCCCCCTCCCACGAGGCCATAGCCAGGTACTTAAACTGGTCGCCGTAGCGCGTCTGGAGCTCCTTACCCAGCGGAAAAGGAATAGCCGGCCCGGTGTATATCTTACCGTTGCTGGTCTGGTGCTGAATGACCTGCGCAATGCGGTCGTAGTTCTGGTGGTATTTATCAAACGACAGTTCATCGTAGATCCACAAGCCAATCAGCATGGACACGGCCATGCCCACGGCCAGTCCCCCGATGTTGATGGCCGAATACCCTCTGTGTTTGACCAGATTACGAAAAGCGATTTTAAAATAGTTACGAAGCATCGTTGGGTTCACTAAATAAGTTGTTGAATACGGACTTTGTCTTTAACTGGCTGGCAACCGGCTTTGGTAGCCCCGCCCTTTTCCCGGTGAATCCGGCGAACGAAACCCTTCTAAATGGCGGTTGCGCCCTTGCTGGTGGCCTGCCCCGCTGGGTTGAGGAGGTTATTCGCTCCGCAAACTTTTCACGGGATTGACCAGCGCGGCTTTAATGCTCTGGTAACTGATGGTCAGCAGCGCAACGGCCACCGCCAGCAAACCAGCCACCACGAAGACCCACCAGGACAGATCAATCCGGTACGCGAAATCCCGCAACCATTGATCCATCGCGTACCACCCAAGAGGCGTAGCAATAAGGACGGCGGCCAGAATCAGCCGGAGAAAATCGCGCGACAGCAGCGCTACAATACTGGCAACCGACGCACCCAGCACCTTGCGGACGCCAATTTCCTTGGTCCGCTGAAGCGTGGTGAAAGCCGCCAGCCCGAACAAGCCCAGACACGCGATTATCACCGCCAGACCCGCGAAAATGCTGAACAGTTCCCCGATCCGCTGTTCGGACTGATACATCTTGTTAAACCGCTCGTCGAGAAACGAATACGAGAACGGGCTGGCCGTTTCGGCCTTCCAGGTTTGTTCCAGATTACGAAGCAGGGCCGGTAGGTTGTCGGTCCGGATGCGCAGGGCCATCTGATAGGAGTCTCCGCCATAGAGCATGATCAGGGGAGCAATGCGCTGGTGCATGGACTCGAAGTGAAAGTCCCTGATAACCCCGACCACCGTGTAGGTGCGCCGGTTTTGCGGACTGCCGTCGCCAATGGTTGCGATGCGCTGCCCAATCGGTTTTTTCCAGTTAAACTGCCGGACAGTGGCTTCGTTGACAATGACCGCGGCACTATCACCCGAAAACGTTTTTGAGAAGTTGCGCCCCAGCGCCAGCTGAATACCCAGAGTAGGCAGATAGTGATCGTCGATCCGGTAGATTTGCAACCGGTACGGCGTGATTTCGGCGGGGGCGTTTATATCCCGGATCGCGTCAAAGCCCTGGTTGGAATTACCCGCTGGCAGATACCCCGCCAGGGTTACGCCCACAATCGGCGCCTGTCTTTCCAGTTCTTTCTTGAACGCATTCAGTTTGTCGCCCAGCACGTAGGTATCGTGCAGAATTAGAACCTGTTCTTTTTCGAAACCGACTTTTTTGTTCTGAATAAACCGCAGTTGCTGATAAACGACCAGCGTGCTGATAATCATGGCAATGGAAACCGCAAACTGAATGGTAACCAGCGTATTCCGTAACCAGCCGCTCCGCATTCCGGCTTGCAACCGGCCTTTTAACACGCTAACCGGCCGGAACGACGACAGGAAAAACGCCGGGTAGCTGCCCGCCAGCAATCCAACCACCACACAACCCACGAGCATGTAGGCAACAAAGCGGCCATCCAGCAGCGCACTGGCGTCAAACTGCTTATCAGCCAGCTGATTAAAGATGGGCAACGCCATCACGACCAGTCCGCAGGCTACCAGAAGCGCCAGAAAAGTGATCAGTACCGATTCGGACAGAAACTGGCCAATCAACTGCTGCTGAACGGACCCCAGCGCTTTGCGGATACCGACTTCTTTCGCCCGGTTGGCTGACCCGGCCGTACTGAGATTCATGAAGTTGATGCAGGCGATGAGCAGGATAAACACCGCAATGGCCGAGAAGATGTAGACGTACTTAATATCGCTGTTCGGCTCCAGTTCGCCCTCCCTCGCCGAGCCCAGATGAATGTCGGTAACTGGCTGGAACTGCAGCCCAAACCGGTCGCCTTTGCGGAGGTATTCGTCATAGCTTATTCCCAGAAACTCCCGCACTTCGGGGCCCATGTACTTTCGCACAATCTGGGGAGTCTGGGCCGCCAGCTTTTCAATCGGGTAGTCTTTCCGCAGCAACAGGTACGTGTTGGCCCCACTGGCCAGCCACTTTTCACCCGAACGAAGCGAGCGGTAGGAGCCAAAAAAGTCATAATGAAAATGCGAGTTGGACGGCACATCCCGGCAAACGCCCGTAACCCGAAAAAGGCCCATCGTTCCCATGGTCAGGCTTTTGCCGACGGGGTCGCTATCACCGAAATATTTTCGGGCGGTCGATTCGGTAATGACTACCGTGTTCGGTTCGTTTAAAACCGTCTTCCGGTTTCCTTTCAGCAGCGGAATCGAAAAAATCTCGAAACAGGTCGAATCGGCAAACACCACCCGTTCCTCCTTAAATTGTTCCCTGCCGTATTTAACCACAAAGGTCCCCTGTTCTTCCAGCCGCGTGAAGGCTTCCACGCCCGGATAGTCGTGCTGGATGGCAGGTCCGGCGGGGGAAGGAGCATACGCCATGTCGATTTCGCGGCCGCCAATCCGCCCGTGCAGCGTCATGCGAAAAGTGCGGTCAGCGTTCGCGTTGTAGCGGTCGTAGCTTAGTTCGTGCTGCACAAACAGGACAATAAGCAGGCAGGTCGCCAGCCCGATAGCCAGTCCGGCGATGTTGATGGCCGAAAAGCTTTTTTTTCGCCAGAGACTCCGCCAGGCGATCTTGAAATAGTTCTGGAGCATATCGAACGGTCCTGTTTTGTATGGTTCTTCTACTGGTAAACGGCTTTGAGATTTCCGCGCTATTGATTCAAAATTGCCGGCACTTTCCTCCCTATCTCCCAAACGCTTCGGGCAAATCGCCCGCGCCGGTCGGCCAGGCAGGAACGGGTTGCTCCGTTACTCCGAGCGCAAGCTTTTCACCGGATTCATCAGGGCCGCTTTGATGGATTGGTAACTTACGGTCAGCAAAGCAATTGAACTTGTCAGCAAACCGGCCACGGCGAGCACCCACCATTCCAGATCAATCTGATAGGCAAAGCCATTCAGCCACCGACTCATAACATACCAAGCCGCGGGAGAAGCGATGAGCATGGCCAGAACAACCGGCTTTAGAAAGTTAGCCGAAAGCAAGGCCACAATACTGGTGACTGAGGCCCCTAACACCTTACGAACGCCGATTTCTTTGGTCCGCTGTTCGGCTGTGAAAGCCGCTAAACCGAATAAGCCCAGGCAGGAAATAAAAATGGCCAGAAAGGCGAAAGAGTTGGATAACTCACTGACCACCTGCTCACTTTGGTACAACTTTGTATATTCCTGATCCGAGAACTGGTACGTAAAGGGGAAGCTGGGATTCAGGGATGTGCAGACTTTTTCGAGACTGGCCAGGGCTTCCCGGGTTTTGCCCGCTTCGGTCCGCACCAGAACGGCACCCCACCGTGGACGTTGCCGAAGCCGAATGACCAGGGGCTCAATGGCCTGCCGCATCGAATTAAAATGAAAGTCTTTCAACACGCCAATGATGGTCCCCTGGCGGCCGCCCCAGCTTAACGGTTGGCCGATGGGCTGCCGGTATCCGATCTTTTTCAGCGCCGTTTCGTTAATAACGTAATTGACCGTATCCGTTCCGTACGCTTCCGAGAAGTCCCGCCCGGCCAGCAAGCGCAGATTCAGGGTTTTCACAAAGTCGTAGCCAACCGCCGTATTGGAAAAGGAACTAAACAGGCCAGGATCTTTCCCCGTCCAACTCACATCGTTTATATGATGCCCGAGGCCAGTTGGCGCTTCTTCCATGTAGGAAACGGTGATGATACCATCCAGTTTATCCGCTTCCTCTTTGAAGAGACCGTACTTGTTGACCAAGTCACCTTCCAGAGGGATATACAGCAGGTTTTCTCGATCGAAGCCCAAGTTTTTAGATTGAAAATAAGCCATCTGGCGGTAAATCACGATCATGCTCACAATGAGGATAATGGACAGCGAAAATTGAAAGACCACCAGGCCCTTCCGGAAAAACAGGGCTCCTCCGCCGAACTTTAACGACGGAGCCGCGCCCTTCAGAATCCGAACCGGATTGAGTGATGACAAAAACAGGGCGGGATAACTGCCGGCGACCAATCCTGTCAGTCCGAGTAGCCCCGCCAGACCAAACCAAAAAACCGGCTGGGCAACCGGTAGCACCAGTTGTTTGCCGGTGAGGGCATTAAACGCGGGCAGGAGCCCGACCACCAGCCCCACGGCAATGACAATAGAAATAAGGGTAAGCAGAATGGCTTCACTCAGGAATTGCCCCATCAACGCGAATCGGGCCGCTCCCACCACTTTTCGGATGCCAACTTCCTTGGCGCGCTTCTGGGAACGGGCCGTACTGAGATTCATGAAATTGATGCAGGCGATGAGCAGAATAAACACCGCAACCAGACTAAAAAGTCGTACGTACTCAATGCGCCCACCGTCGAGCCGCCCGTTTTTGAAGGTAGAACGGAGATACTTTTCAGAATACGGCTGCAGTCCCAGTTCAACCCGGTAGCCGGGCGTTTTGGGACTGTAGCGTTGAACAAAACCCCTGATTTTGGCTTCGACTTTTGCCGGATCGGTGGGGTTACCGTTGCGGTCGGCGCGTAGTTGCACCACCGTAACCGGATCGCGGCTCATCCAGGTTGTAGCCCACGCGTTTTCTTTGACAAAATCACTCCAGGGCATCAGAAAGTCGAATTGCAATGACGATTGAACTGGTACATTGCTAAAAACGGCGCTAACGATCAGATTGCTCTTGTTCTGGTAACGAATGGGCTTTCCGATGGCTTTTTCCGGACTTCCAAAAAAACGCTCGGCCATTTTCCGGGAAATAGCAATGCCGTTCGGTGTAGTTAGGGCCGTTTCCGCCGTTCCTTCTAGTAGCGGATAACTGAACATTTTGAAAAAATCCTCTCCGGCGGGTGCTCCCTGCATTTTATCAACCCGATCGCCAACGGCAAACGTGGCGGCCCTCACCCCCTCCTGACTGCTGGCGTACTGAATTTCGGGAACGACGCGTTTAAGTTCGTCCGCCAGCGGGCCCTGCGTCAAATAATCGGCGTCCACCTTGCTGTCGAAAAAAGCCCGTTCGTAAATCTGATACAGGTGTTTACCGTTAGCGTGGAAGCCGTCGATGCTGCGCTCATCCTGCACCCACAACAGGATCAGCAGACTGCACGCCAGACCCAGTGCCAGACCTAGAATGTTGATCATTGAAAAGGCTTTGTTGCGGACCAGATTACGCCGGGCGATTTTGAAATAGTTTCGGATCATGGTTGGGTTTATGGGATTTGTTGTTGCATCCTCTCACGACTGCTTTCTGACCGCAAACGGAAAGCCCAGCACATCGCGCCAGTAGGGCGCCCGCTCCGCCCCCATCCGCCGGACCTGGTACTGAAACCCCTGCACCTCCTCCAGCAGGTAGAGGGCGCAGAAAAGCTTGAGTAGCCAGTCGGCCAGACGGGGCGGTTGAGTCATACTAGTTAAGCTACTGATTGTAAAGACTTAATTATTCATTCTAAATTCTTCGTTACTCTGAGCGCAAGCTTTTCACCGGATTCATCAGGGCCGCTTTGATGGATTGGTAACTTACGGTTACCGCGGCCACCAGCAACGTTGCCAGGAGGGCAATCCCGAAAATGCCGGGGCCAATTTCAATGCGGTACACGAAATCCTGCAGCCAGTGGGTCATGACCCACCACGCCACCGGGGCCGCCACCCCGAAGGCCACCACAATCAGTCGGAAAAACTCCCGGCCAAACAGCCAGAGAATGTCGCGGATGCTGGCGCCCAGCACTTTGCGCACGCCAATCTCCTTGGTCTTCTGAGCCGCCATAAACAGCACGAGTCCGTACAGTCCCAGGCCGCCGATGACGACCGCAATGCCGGCGAAGAAATTGACCAGCTCCGCCATGGTCTGCTCCTGAACGTACGATTCCTGCAGCTTCTCATCGACGAACTGGGCGGTGAAGTAACTGTCCGGATAAAGCCGGTTGTAATTGGTTTCCAGTTGCTCGATAACCCGTTTAAAGTTGCCGTTATGCAATTGCAGGCTGGCGTAGAAGTAGCTGGTCGCGCGGGTCGTCATGAACAGCGGAGCAATGCCGCTTCTGAGGTTATCCTGATTGAAGTCCTTCAGCACCCCAACCACTTCAAGTTCCCTGCCGGTATGCACGATTTTACCCAACACCTCCGCGGGCTTTCGGACGCCCAATGCCTTGACAAACGCTTCGTTGACCAGCACTTCGCGGGCCGTGTCGGCGGGTTGCAGATTGCGTCCGGCAACCAGTTTTAAGCCATATACATTCAAGTAGTTGGCATCAACAAACTGTTGCTGGGTGGTAAATTTTTCGGGCTCGGGACGGGTGTCAAATTTGACCATTGTCTGACTGATCCAGCCCGACTGAGGAGCCCCGCTGACGGAATAGCTCAGCTTTTGTACCTCCGGAATGGCCATCGCCAGGTTCCGTAACGTGTTCATTTTGCCGATATCCTGCTTCGGCGTAGTGGGCAGCCTGACCGTTAAAATGGCTTCCTGACGAAACCCCAGATCTTTGGTCTGAATGTACCGTAGCTGGCTGGCCACGACGATCATGCCCACAATCAGCATCTGCGAAATGGCGAACTGGGTGACGACCAGGCTCCGCCGTACCGAAAAACCGCCCACCTGCCGGGTCGTGATCCGTCCCGCCAGCGCCAGCGCCGGTTTAAAGCCCGCCAGCACCAGGGCCGGATAAAAACCAGCCAGGCCAATGACGGCCACAACGATCAGCACCAGCCAGCCCACAACGGACAGGTCGTAGTAAAAGGTAAACCGAAAGGCGCCGTGTAACTTTTCCTGCGCCAGCTGCTGACCCGCCTGAAAAATCAGGAGCGCCAGGGCCGTCGCTGCGAGGGTAAGCAAAGCCGTTTCGCCGATGAACTGCCAGAACAACTGTCCCCGGGTGCTGCCCAGCACCTTGCGGACGCCCACCTCCCGGGATCGATTGAGGGCCTGGGCCGTGGCCAGATTGACAAAGTTGATGCTGGCCGTAATGATCAGAAAAACGCCAATGGCAAACAACGACCAGATCAGCCCCTGACTTACCCCGCCGGTGTCGGTCGAGAAGTGAATGTCACGCAGCGGCTGCATCGGAAAGCGGGTATCCTTAACGCCGTGCGGCTTGTACTTCTTCACGAACGATAGCATCTGCCGGTCCCAGTCCGCCCTGGTAAACTGGTTGCTGAGGCTCACAAAGCATTGCGTGTCCCCGTTGATGTTATCGAAATCTTCCGGCATGGGTCGACCGTAGAACTCCCGCAGGCTGGCCCACGAAGCCATGATTGCATAGGCAAAGTTGGTGTTGTCCCGGTAACTTTCAAAAACGCCGACAACCCGGGCGTTCATGACGGCGTTGAGCTTGAGAACTTTGCCAATCACTTGCGTTGTGCCGAAGTACTTCGTCGCGTTTTCGGCACTGAGCACTACCGTGTTGGGTTGGGCCAGTTCAGCGGGTCCGCCCGCGATCCAGTTATAATCGAAGATTTTGAAGTAAGCCGGTTGCACAAAAGCACCCATCTGGTGGGCTTCCCTGAACTTCCGGTCGGGGCCGCTGGGCATCGGAATCGCCACTAACGGATCCCGGTATAGATCAATCATCGCGAGATTTTCGATGGCCGGCTGATCGTTCCGGAGCGCTTTACCAAAGGCATAGGGAACACCCGATACGTCGAAAACGCCTTCGGGGGTCACAAATTCGGTCAGGACCCGGTAGATGCGATCATAGTTTCTGTGGTGTTTGTCAATGGCATAATGGTAACGAACCAGGGCAAAAATCAAGAGCGCAGCCCCAATTCCCAACCCCAACCCGGTAACGTTGATGAGGGCATATGTCTGATTTTTTACCAGGTTCCGCCAGGCTATCTTGACATAGTTCAAAATCATGAACAGGTTGAGTAGAGGGTTAGGAAATAGTCATTTCTTTGAGGCCTGACGGCAACGAGTTTTCAAAACCAGGCCCGCCCGGTTTGACGGGCGATTTCGCGCGCGATTCCTGCGCTATAGCATGCCCCGTCCATAATCGTTTGCGGCCCAATTGCTTCGAACGCGCCCAAAGAGCTTTGTTGCATCGCCAGCCGCTCGTTGTGGTTTGGCTGATCAAACGCCTTGCCAAGCTCAAAAACGGCCATTCAGGCCATTTTAGGCGGGTTACGGAGAATGGGTTGTACGATTTCGGACAGTCCGTTGTCCGGTTGTGAACAGGCTTTTCATCGGCGCCGGTCTGATAACCATTGACTCGCTGCCGGCGCCAGAGCGTTTGGGCGGGGGGCAGCCCGTACGCGTTGCGGCT
>Ga0325400_1004292_pt1 | contig 13182 bp, 8 predicted proteins | sample PopdelMetagenome_2_FD_205662 | JGI IMG/M metagenome (GOLD analysis project Ga0325400, IMG submission 205662) | Populus deltoides microbial communities from Bellville, Georgia, United States - Xylem-PdKOR-R1 | ecosystem: Host-associated > Plants > Phyllosphere > Stem > Wood/Secondary xylem...
AAAGCCTAAAAGTAGTTTAATATGGTGCATTCTTAGTTTTCAATGGAACCACGAAACGTATATGTTGGGTTATGTACAAATGGATTTAATCCATTCAAGTCATTTGTTACAACACCATATTCTTGTTGGTCGAGGATACTTATCATTTACAACTTACCAATTAGGATTTGTATATGGCTGAAGTTCATATTCATATTTATGGTCATAGTCCTAATAGTCCCAGTAGGAATATAGTGTTTGTCTTCGACTGTTGATTGATATCATCTGAGACTTTGACATATGATGTCTCAAGAAAATAGAATTTTTAGATGAAGACAGCTTTGATGTGAATTATCAATGATTTTCTTCCATATGAGATGGTTTCTAGTTGGAGCTCGCGTGAAAAATTAGCATGTCTATACATTATGGAAAATAACAAGAACTTCATATGAATAAATGGTAGTAAAAAAAAAATCCCACCGGAGGTTCTTTCCAATTGATCACAAATATAGAAAGCACAGGAAGAACTAATTTGTAAGTAGAGTTTAAAGGAATGTTGCATCAACAATACCGTCAGATGAAGAATTCAATGACTTTATGTCGTAGTATGAGGGTATTGTATTTGGTTTTCAATCTGTTAAGAAGAAATTTTCTAGTTTTGATATGGCCTATAATTTGTTAAAGCTAAGTATTTTTTAAGAGCTTCATTATTTAAAGACTAATCTCCTTCGTCATAATCTAGATGTCATGCATATAAAAAAAGAATGTGTTTCAAAACATTTTTAACATAGTGATGGATGTGAAAAGGAAAACAAATAACAACATGAAGGTTAGAATGAATATTCCTTTTTTTAATCACTATATGAATATGGAGTGGTTTTATAATGGGTCACATATCATAAAGTCCAAAGCCAGCTTCGCATTATACAAGAATGTACAATTACTTGTTTAGCAATGACTTAAGAGTGTATGTTTTCCTAATAGATATGCTTCAAACATATATAGATTGATGAATATAGAAGATGAAAAATTATGTCACACGTGTATGTGCAGCGTTGCGTTGTCAGGATCAAGGAGTCACCACCTAGTTATTTATTTTAGGATCACAAAAGACTCGAGTGGACTAGTTTTATTTGAAATTCAAGGGTAAGAGACTTGTTGTGACTAACAAAGATATTAACACCACTAGTGTACTTTACCTGAGGTAAGCAGTATTGTGTGGTCTGGATGTGGTTTAAAGGTGTTAATGGATTCCTAATTGGTGGTTCGTTTATGGCTTAAAATAAAGATTTACGCTCATGAATAAATCTGAAATTTTAAATTTAATATGGGCTTATATGCCCATGTAAATTCTTATAGAAATAATCCATATAGGTGGCCTGACAGGGTTCATTATCCTGGAAAGCGAAAGTGTTTTTCACAACTCATATATTGTGATGAAAAATACTCTCAATTAAAATTGGTGAATATCCAAAATAATTATGAAAATTTTTTAGTCAACTCCTAGTATTTAAATACTAGGCTACTAATAGGTTTAACATTTTATACTAAAATTATGGTTAACCCTATAGGATCCCTCCATTTTTAGATCTATTATAGTCAACACTTGAGTAGGTGTAATTGAGTGAGTCATCAGAATACTTGTTATTCCTTGTGGTCTAATAGGAGGATTTTCCCCAAAGTTTTGTGAATCGAAGATAACTGGAGTTGTTGGTGACAGTAACATGGTTAGCTGATGACTAGATGTCCCTTCCCCAGATGGCACTCATAGGAGTTGCTCGAGTAAGCTAGCCATTTGAGCCATATTATTTTTATCATCTTCCAGCTCTTTTTGGTAGTGGGCCTAAAAGTGGAGCCCTCTCTTTATTTTCCATCATTTTGTGAAGCCTATTATTATAAACTCTAACAAGAGGACCTATATTTCAAATACCTTTTATACACATTCCATAATTCATAAATGTATATGGATGTATAATTATACATGATAAGCTATGTTGTATACTGATTAGCTATACTCTAGGCTAATATATAGCCACTATTTCTATATAAATAAGTAGGGTTCTGATCCTTTTGTAGATGTCAAGACAATTCAATCTGAGCCAATGCTTAATAAAAATATACTAATCACAAAGAGATATTTCTTAAAAAGTTGGGTCTATGTTTTTTTCTTAATACTTTATGAAAAAAAATTACATTTGAAAGCTAGTATACTCATTATCATTGTTTATATAGAGAAAGGCAAAGCTTTTCTTTTTTATGTCCATAAGAAAAGCAGCAGTCTTAGCCATACTTTGTTGATATCTTGCATTTACGCACTTTAACTATCACTTAAAAATCATGATTTTATCAAAATAGATTTCGGTTCAAAACCAAATTCTTTCCTTCAATCTTCTCAATCAAGATAAGTGGGCTACCTTGAAGGAAAAATTAAGGGCTATTGAGGGATTTGATGCCTATGACCCAGTTAGAGCAGTTGAGATATGTTTGTTGTTAGATGTAATAGTGTCCAAGAAGTTTAAGGTGCCATAATTTGTCAAGTATATGGGACTAGAATGCTCTAATAAGCACTTAAAGTCATACTGTAATAAAATGGCAAAAGTCATATGCAATTAGAAGTTGTTCATCCATTTCTTCCAATATAGCTTGATCGGTTTTGTGTTAAGCTGGTATATGACCTTGGATAACAAAAGGATCAAGAAATGGAGTGATATTGCTGATACTTTTTTGAAACAATACAAGTTCAATAATGACATCACTTCGGAACAAACGAGCTTTATAGTGATGGAGAAGAGCAACAAGGAAACCATAAGGGAGCACACTCATAGGTGGAAAAATAAGGCAATGCATGTACCTTTGTTAGAGAAAAAGATGGTGACTCTATTCATCAATATTTTCAAAGCCCCGTATTATAAGCATCTGATGGGTAGCTCCGCTCAATATTTTAATGATGTTATTGTTATTGCTAAGAGAATAAAACAAGAGATAAAAACTAGTAGAATATCATAACCTATTAAGAAGAAGTGGTTTACTAGGAGGAAAAAGGTTGCTGAAGTGAGCATTGTGGAAAAAGGGTATAAAAGTAAGAGGAACTACCAAAGCCAAAGCTACCAGACCTCGTCTTCCCAAATATCTAATATTAACTTTGGTAAGCCTCTTTTGGTAAACCAGACCACTAACCCGCTAAAATCCCAAGCTGAAAATAATCCAAGAAGAGCCTACCCAAGAAACCAAGAATAACTAATATCAATATCTATGCCCTTAGGAGAAATGTATGTAAAACTGTTAAGTATAGGTCATGTGGCCCTTCTTCTATTCCACCATTAAAGTCTCTACTCCCAAATTGGTATTGTTGCTACCTAATTTTTGACTCATGTTTTGATAAATTTTCAGAAAAATTCAAAAATAGCGAAAACATCGAAAATCCAAAAAAATATATGTTTTTTTTAATATATTTGCATCGTTTTTAGCATTTTCAACATCGTCTTAAAAGAATTTAAATTTTCAAAGATATTTGGAACGCGTTTGACTTTTAACGTGTTATTTTTAAAATCACTGATTTTTCTCATTCGAGGCGATGTTGATAAGAAAATCCAAAAAACAAGAAAAATCAAATTTACAAAAACAAAAGAAAGTTAAGGAACCAATTTTGAGACCCAAGCAATATTTTTACCTATAAATACTGGTCTCCATAACACATAAAAGGGAGGGGGGCAATTTTGCAAAGAGGGAGAAACACAAAAACTCTAAAAACCTTAACCCTAAAAACCCATCTTTACTAAAGACCCAGCTGCCCCCACTTGGCAAAAAGAAGAAGGAGCGGCGGCCCCCCTACTTCTGACTTTTTTTTCTTCTCCCTCAACCAGCCACAGCCGATCTACCCCCCACACCAGACTGACTCAATCTTCTCCCCTCATCCGAAGCCTCCCCCTTTCCCCGAGCTTTTGCTCCATTTTCTTCTCCTCTCTCGGCCAACAACACAGGCACAAGCCTCCATTTTGCCCATAGCCGTCACTGGTTTCTCTCTCAGTCACTTCGTCTTTCCCTCTCCAGCCGGCTCAACTTTTCCCCATTTCCTCTTATTTCCATCCCAGTTGTTCCCTTCCAGCACAAGATTTTCCCTCTCTGGCAACATAGACAGAGACCGGCTGCTGCACCTGCCCACAGCAGCCAGCCACTACATTTCTCTCAACCGGTTGTTGCCGCAAGCAGCAGCAGCGCCGTCCTTACCAGTGAGCCAACAGCCCACACACGGCAGCGCCAGGGCAACACTCTTCTTCATCTTCTGCAACCGACTTCCTGCCAGCCTCCTCCCTCCGGCAACGCTCGTAGACCCAATAGCCTCCAGTGGTGGCCCGATCACAGCGGTACCTACAAATCAGCAGCCATCCTTCCTTTTTCTGCCAAGCTACTCGAAGCGAAGGGGAAGACAAAAAACCCATAGAAGAGTCGATCTGCAGTGAAGCAGATCTAAAAGAGAAGAGAGAAAAGCATATCCGAAAACCATGAAAGAAGATTAAAATAGTTTGCCTGTTGCGTTGTTTTAGTATTTTACAGGTCATCGCTGGCGAGGAGGGGAAGAAGAGAGGAAGCTGCGACCGACCCTCCTGCGCACCTGGGTTTCTTGTGGCGGCGTGTGAACCTACGTGCTGCCAGTGGTGGGGGCGCGTGGAGGAGACGCGACGCCACTCTTCCGGTGGTGCATACAGCCTTCCCTGCAATTCCTGGAGTTTTAGGGGTTATTTTGTAAATTTTAAATTTTTTTAATGTAATTTTTGTTTAGTTTTGAATTTTTTAGTGTAATTTTTGTTTAGTTGATTTGAATTTACATTTTTGTATTGTGGATGTAAAGCAAAAAAATAAAAGAAAAGAAAAAAAGAAAAGTATAGTGAAAAGAAAATGTGTGATTTGTATTTTGTTTATGATTTTTTTTTTGTATGATAAAATTGCAAGAATAAAGAAGAATTTAATATTTTGATTTGCTCACGGATAAAGAATTATGAACTTACACGTAAGTCATATTTCTAAAATTCGATGACAGAATAGAATCTTTAAAACTTCTTTAACACATCAAGTCCACAAAGCAGCTTACCTCAGGTAGGGTGTATTAGGGGTGCTAATACCTTCCCTAACCACAACCAGTTCCTTACCCGTGAATCTCTGATAAGACCAGCACCCAGGTTTCCTAGCAGCCCTCAATTAAATACTAGGTGGCAACTCCAACGAATCAAATCAAAAAACGATAACGAAAAATCGCCAAGTCGATGCCGCGCGGGTGACCTGCGACAAGTACCATATTGGAAACCCTGACCATAATATTAATGCTTGCTTAGCATTCAAAAGGAAGCTTTTGCAATTATTCAAAGCATGATAGATAACCTTTAAAGATACCCCTAACACCATGCTTCTAGTAGTAGGGAAGTAAATGTGGAGTTTGGAAGGAAGAAAAGGAAGGTTTTAAGGGTAATCATGGATAGGATGTATGACATGTTGTTGTAAACATGGTGTTTTCCAGTAAAAAATGAATTAGGTTCAAGAAAGAGTGACAATTTTTGTATATTCTACGAGGTAATGGGACATAACATTAATGGATATGAAGCGTTTAACCAGAAGATGATAAAAATAATGACTTATGGTCTATTACAAATAGAGAATAAGGAAAAGGATGATGTCATAGGCATGATAAGTCTTCAAGGGAATAAAGCAAAAATATACAGGCTTTAAAATACCAAGAGCAGTCCACCAAAACTCATCGTGACAAGGCTTGTCGTTTCCTATAATAGGAACTATAATGCATTGCCTTATAATTACAAAACTTCTCCCAGTATTAAGGGTTTTGCTCCTATGTTCTAAATCGAGATTGATATCTTAACTCAAAGTGTGAGGTGTTATACATTGAAGAAATAGAAAGGTAACAAAAAATCAAAGGCAAAGAGGTTGTAGATGCCATCAAATATATGGAAATAAACAAACTTGAGAGTTAAGAAGATGCTGGTGAATTCTTAAAGTTGATGAAGTATATTGAGAAGTGTGGTATAACATCTGAAGAAAACCCATGCCAGGATATTCCTGATGTATCTTATCATGAGTTCTAAGCCACACCACAATACAGTACAAAAAGTGTTGAATGAGGCATAAATGTCCCAAGACATTGCCTATAGGACTATGAAGCATCTGGTCGGAAGAATCTATGTGACAAATTACTTATACTTCACTAAAGACGAGCTCAATGCTATAGGAACAGGTCATAATAAACCTTAATACATCATTGTGAGGTGTAAGGATTGCACATTGGAAAAGTATTGGTGGACAACGATTTAGCTTTAAATGTACTCCCAAAGCATGTGCTGGATGAAATGCCAGTTAATTCAATGCATATACTGCCAAACACCATGATAGCTAGGGCTTATGATGGTTCCCCAAGGCAAATGGTGGGACCATTGAAATAAAGTTGTTCATCGGCCTGCAAGTGCTCTTAGTAACCTTATAAGTGATGGACATTTATCCATCATATAACACGTTATTAAAAAAGCCTTGGATACACGCCACTAGCACCATAACATCATCCTTACATCACTGTTTAAAGTATATTATGAATGGAACATTGGTGACACTTAAGGCCAAAGAGACCCTAGTAATGGTGAAGAATATGGCAATTCCCTACATAGAAGCTGAAGGGAGTAAAGATGAAAATCTCCATGCTTTTGAAATTGTAAATACATAATGGGTGCTAGAAAACACAGTATTTTTAAAACCGTTAGAATGATGGCCAAATATTTCTTAAAGCATAGACTTTCTTTCTAGTATGAGCCAATCTCTAAGAATCCTAATAGGATAAGTTCGATAAGGTTGAAGGTTATTTATGTAATGCACTCGAAAGATAAGACGGATATCCCTACCTAAGGCTTGGATGCTATAGGAATCAACGCATTGGAACAAAACAACAGTAAGGTCAAAAGTTCTAGTGAGAAAGGAAAGGATATGGAAGGAAAATAATTGTTACCATAACTAACTATTCACACCGTGGAAGAAATGTCTGCAAAGACCTTTGTACGAAAACTAGCAAGTAATGAAAGGTTCCAAAATTAGACGACCCAAGAGGCTCATATAGTCTTTTAAAAGTAAATGACAATGTCATTTTGGTGTGCTTTTATTCTTTCTATATTTGTCTTTGCTTTCATATCAAGTTGGCAATGTTTGTTGAAGATGTCAACATATGGTTGTCTTTGTAGTTGATCTTTTCTTTTCTATAAATGAGATCATGCATTTCATAATTTTTTCATTCTCTTTATCTTTGTAAAATACAGACTTACAATAAAACACCTTCTGCTTTAGGAAATCTAAAAGTGAATCATTCAAAAAATCACAAGCACATTACACTAAAAATGAATGGTCAAATTTTGATGAGTACACAATTGCAATGAAAGAAAATGAATAGGAAGAGGATGATGTAAAAGAATTCACTTGGTTAGTAAAGCAGTTGGAGCATGATTAAATACTGACAAAAAAAGAATTAGATATAATTAATGTCGTTTGTTACATGGCAGGATGAAAGAGAATTGAAAATAAGGACTCTAATCACTGCTAGTGAATGGTAAAACATGATCTCATTAATATGCGAGTGTATTGATGTGTTTACTTGGTCCTACACAGATATGACTGGTTGTAGCACATAAGGTGCCATTAAATAAAGAAAGAATACCTATCAAGGTGAAAGCCGAGATAGAAAAGCAATAAGACCCTAGTTTTTTAGAGTTGGTTAGGTACCCATAATAGGTATCTAACACAGTAGTAGTTCCCAACAAAGGTGACAAAATCAAAGTCTGTGTAGACTATAAGGATTTAAATAAAGCAAGCCCAAAAGACAACTTTCCATTGCCACACATCGATGTCCTGATTGATAAAGTGATGTGAAGCTCGATGTAGTCCTTCGTTGATGGTATCTCTTGGTATAACCAAATCAAATTGGCCAATGAAGATAAAAAAAAGACAACCTTCATTACTCCATAGGGAACCTTTTGCTATAAGTGATGCCATTCAGATTGAAAAACATTGGGACCACTTATCAAAAGACAATGGTAACTCTGTTCCACGACATGATGCATAAAGAAATTGAAGTGTATGTGGATAATATGATTGTTAAAACTAAAGAAGGGGAAGACAATTGTTAGAATTTAAGAAAGATGTTTGAAAGGTTGAGAAGGTATCAGTTGAAGTTGAACCCTATAAAATGCTTATTCGGGATAAAATCTGAAAAGCTACTTGGATTAATGATGAGTAGCCAAGGTATAGAAGTCGACCTTAATAAAGTAAAAGCAATTCAAGTCATGCTAGCTCCTAAAACAAGGAAAAAAAAAAGTAAGAGGATTCTTGGGTTGTTTGAATTACATTGCTCGATTTATATCTCAAATCACAACAACTTGTGACGTAATATTCTGACTCCTTTGAAAGAAAATCCTAGGTTATGGAACGAGGAATACCAAGAAACTTTTGATAAAATCAAGTAGCATTTGCAAAGTCCACCTTTACTAGTGTCTCCCATTCTTGGCCAACCATTGATTCTATATCTGACAACAACTGAAAAAAACAATGGGATGTGTACTCGAGCAACATAATGAGTCTGGTAGAAAAGAGAGAGAGTAGATTGCGAGTCCAAATACACAATGGTAGAAAAACTTTATAGTGCACTTGTATAGACTACAAAACGACTATGACAGTACATGTTGTATTACACTACATAGTTGATTTTAAAAATGGATCCTCTCAGATGTATCTTTGAAAATCCTTGTTTATCAAGCAGAATACCAAGATGGCAGGTGTTGTTGGCTATGTATGACACGATGTACATGATAAGAAAAGTCGTGAAAGGATGTGTTATCATTGATCATTTGCAGACAATGCAATTAAAGATTATAACCTTTGAATTTTGATTTCTCAAATGAAGATGTTCTGGTAGTAGAAAAAGAAGAAGAATCAGACTGATTGACAATGTATTTTGACGTAGAAATAAATGTATATGGCAATGAAGCAAGAGTAGTGATAATTTCTCCTAATAGAAAGCAATATCCTGTTTCGATCCAGCTTTAGTTTAAGTGCACCAATAATACGGTTGAGTATAAAGCTTGCATCCTTGGATTAGAATTTGTATTAGAATTGAAGGAAAAAAAATTTGATGTTTATAGAGACTCAATACTGATAATTTGCTAAGTGAAAGGAGAATAGCAAACAAAAGATAAGGAGCTGAAATCATATTAAGAATATTTGTCCCAACTAGTAAAAGAATTTGACAAGATAAAATTCATTTATATGGAAAGAGAAAAAATTAATTTGTTGATTTTTTGCTACTTTAGCTTTCATGACAAAAATTGATTTTGGGAACAGAGTGCAACCTATAAGTATTGAAGTCAGAAATTCTCTAACTCACTATTGCTCAATCGATAAAGAAGTGGACAAGAATCTATGGTATTATAATATCAAACAGTTTATCTAACACCGGAAGTACCTCTTAGGGGCATTCAATATAGATATGAAAACCTTGCAAAGGTTAGCCATGGATTATTACCTCAATGTAGAAGTGTTATACAAGAGGTCATCAGATGGAACATTGTTAAGATGTTTTGATGGGATAAAAGCAAAAAACGCTCCAAGAAGTTCACGAAGATATTTATGCAACTCATGTTGGTGGACATATGACGACTATGAAAATACAGAAGTCAAGGTATTTCTTAATGACCATAAAAATGGATAGCATAGAATATGTCAGAAAAATGCCATAAATGTCAAGTATATAGTCATAAGATAAATGCGCCTCTAGCTCCTCTATTCAATTTGACATCTCCATGGTCATTTGCAATGTGAAGAATTGATGTAATTAAACATGTCATTCAAAAAGCCAACAACGAACATTAGTTTATCCTAGTGTCCATTAACTACTTGACAAAATAGGTGAAAGCTAATTCATATGCTTATATAACCTAAAAGATAGTGAAGTGATTCATTGAATGAGATGTAATTTGTCAATATAGAGATCCTGAAAAGATAGTGACTAATAATGCTCATAACTTCAATGGAAGAATCATAGTAAAGCTTTGAACAAAATGGAAAATCAAGCACTCAAATTCATCTCTATATAGGCCAAAGATGAATATTGTTGTAGAACCTGCCAATATGAATATCAAGAAAATTATGCAGAGGGTGGTAGTCACATACAAGGAATGATATGAAATGCTCCTTTTTACTATACATGCATATCACACCACAATAAGAACATCTTCATAAGCTACATCTTATTCCTTGGTTTACATTATAGAAGTAGTAATACCGCTAGAAGCGGAAATCTTATTTCTAGGGGTACTGATGGAATCAGAACTTGAGGAAGCTAATTAGGTCAAGATGAGATATGAGCAGTTAAATCTTATCAGTAAAAAGATGTTAGCTACAATCTATCATCACCAGTTGTATCAACAAAGAATAGCTAAAACATATGACAAAAAAGTCAGACCCAAAGTGTTTTAGGAGGGAGATCTAGAGCTGAGAAATATCTTACATCTACCTGACAAAGGTCAGAATAAGTGGGCACCAAACTAAGAAGGCCCATGTATAGTGAAGAAAGCATTCTTTAAGGCAACTCTGTTATTGATAAGAATGGTTGTAGACGATTTGCCTAAGCCTGTGAACTTTGACTCTGTGAAAAATATTAAGCGTAGTGTACTTATCTTCTTTAAATCATAAAATTTTGTTATTCCTTGTTGTTATATCTTGTGCATTTTGAAAAAGATCTCAAAAGGCTCAACAAAAAAAACCCTTTTCAAAAATCATTTTCTCTTAAACAAAGTATTTCAAGATTTGAAATTGGCTAACGATTTTAAGAAAAATCAATGATATGTCAAGTTCAACGATTCACCTAAAAACTCCATAGGAGATGGCTAAATATCTAGATGAACAACTCAACCATCAAAGTTTGTTGTGCAAAAGCTATATGAAACAAAGACGATGAAGTTTTCATGAGTCATGAACTCGCAAAACAATTTCGTGGAAATCGATATGGTAATGAGGTTAGAATTTATCAGTCCTAACCAATCTTGCTTGAAATGAGGAAAGACCACTTTTTATATCCCTTAGAGATAAAAATGTCACTTGCAGTCTCAATTTGAGCTAAAGTAAAGTTTTTTTTCTTTGTTAGATAATTCTGGCTAAGATCACACCCTACATCGAGGGTAAGTATTAGAAAATGATGAAAATAAAGGTATTTGAGAATGTCCATTAACGATGAGAAGTGGTCGGAAAACCCAAAAACAAAGTAGAATACCTATGAATGGAATCAATGAGGTCTTGATTAAGGCTGCATAATAAGAAAGTCTAATAAACCTAAAAAGAAAAAGAAAAAAGCTTTGCTAAATGATAAATCTTGAAAAGACACACAAACAAAAGCTTCTTTTGTGGTTTTGACGAACAAAGAAAAGGAAATCATTGAGGAACTTGCAAATGGAATAGAAAATGGCATTGGTATTTTAATATAAGCAGATACAAAGATTTCAGGAAAGAAAAGCTGATTAGTTGTTCAATCAAAGGTTTAGAATGAAAAGAAAAATCTGGAAAGATCCATTATCTCAACTTCTAAAAGTGAAGGTCTTTGATAGCATAACATATGCTGGAAGAATAGCAAAAAAGTATGAAAGGGTATAAAGGAGTGAAAGTGATCATAAACCCATAAGAACCCTAAAACACCATTTAAGCTTGAGTTGTGAACTCCTTTTCTTTTATAGCTATAAAACTTAGCCTTCATTACGTGCATTGAAAAGTCTATTCAAATCAAGCAAGTGGGAAGGACTAATAAATAACACTCTCAAATGTAAAGAACCATTTATGAGAATCATGATGAAGTGAAAAAGTATTTGTCTTTGTTTGCATTGAGAAAATCCAAACACAAAACTTCAAACAAGTATCTGATCTTTTTTTTAACCTGATGCAAAATAGGTCATCTCCTAAACCAATCACTATGATGAAATATCTTTCTTCAAAGATTAATTCAAATCCTAAGAGTTGCATGAATGTTGTTATTGCACATTTCATTGAAAAATCTCAGGTTTTCGAAAAGACAAAGTAAACCTTATGAAATCTATATTAGGAAAAACACCATAAAAGAAAAACCAAAGTGTGTGTCACAAGTATTTGAAAAAAAAAACACACAAAAAATAATGTTGTCATAAGACATAGAGTTTTAATTCATTCCCAATTAGGAAAAATGTGATAGCATTCATTACGACCTAAATATTCACAAAAGGAGAAGGCTATAAAGGCAGCTTAATACTCAAATATAAAAGTAACTCGAATATACTTTCTCAAATAAACTAAGAGGGTGGGCCGACAAGGGAGACCACTTCAAAAATTACAACTCTCACCAATAAAAAAAGAGATTATGAAGAAAAGGGGGGCTATATTTCAAAAGGCATGCATTGCATATGGTTAAGCCTCAACTTTGAAATAGTGTTGGCACATGATTCGTCAATCAAAAGGAAAGGCAGTGAAATTTATATAGGTGAACAGAAGCCGAGAAATGGCAAAGTCATCTCATCCATAAGGTATGGATAATTAAGATTATAAGACAACACACTTATTTTAAGAGTTTACCCTTGGAGGGTATTTTGTTTTAAAGTTTGTCTTAGACAGGTTTTGGATAGATCAAATGTAGATCCTAGTATTTGGTTTTTGAAAATGGTAGGTGATTAGTACTTAAAAGTGCATTCTTATTAAGGCTTTATATCATCGTATTGCACTAAAGTATCGTTAAATTCCCTAACTAAAGCATGTTTTATAATAACAAGTATGATAATATAATATATCTTTAATTTATGGTAAATGCTTGTTTTGAATGCAGGTATATCTCACAATTCAAAGGATTGATTAATGTGATTAACTATTGAAAGTGAAGAGACAAAAAGAGAACTAGGCTAAGAGAAGAGATGTTGGTTCAATTCCAAACTGGAACACCATTTGGTTATTTGATCATAACTGGAGTTGTAGAACTCGGATTTAGGTCCACTTTATATGGATGGAAAGATAAGACACAGACCTAAAAATTTCATGAGGGTCCAAGACTCAATTCTGCCGTTTTCAAGTTCAAATCTTAGAAACAACGGAGAAGTCGGAACCTGTCCTGCAGCTCAAACACTGTTCGGTTTTCAGCTCATATCTTGAGTTCTAGAA
>Ga0325400_1004295_pt1 | contig 13179 bp, 3 predicted proteins | sample PopdelMetagenome_2_FD_205662 | JGI IMG/M metagenome (GOLD analysis project Ga0325400, IMG submission 205662) | Populus deltoides microbial communities from Bellville, Georgia, United States - Xylem-PdKOR-R1 | ecosystem: Host-associated > Plants > Phyllosphere > Stem > Wood/Secondary xylem...
AGAAGCAATGGATAGACATGATTGGATTATTCATGACCTACCTGTGGATTTGTGTCATGGCTTGATTGAGACTGCTCTGCCCCATTTAATTTAATTTCTTAGGGTGTTAAGCCTCGATTCACACACACAGAAAAAAAAGAGATTTGGTTTCGATCAACAAGCAAGATGATTCAATTTCTGTCAGCCTTATATGTAAATATATAATTCTATGTTTAAACCATGTTATGAATTTTGATTGGATATTTATGTGGTATAAACTTTAAAAGATTGGTCTCGTGGTAAAGGAGATATGCTCATTTATTGACTATATGGGTTCAAACTTTGAAGCTAATATCTAGGAAAGGTTAATATTTTTTTAAGTGTATCAGCTGATGTTCGTGGTGCGCTCATAAAATCATTTATAAAGACTTAGTTTTGCTCAACTAGAAAGTTAATCCACTGCCAGAATATTGTATATAATTTAAAGAAAATAAATTGTTAGAAAAAGAATCATCAATGATTTTTATTCCATTGATCATATAATTACTGATAGATTTATAAATATAAATAGTACACCAAACAAAAAAAATTCATCAATACTAATTCTTTCAATAAATTCATCGATGATTATGGAATATTGCTAACATAATAATAAACTGTAGGTAAGTCCATCAGTAATCATATGCATATTATCGATAAAATTAAACCATTAAATAATTATATATAACAATGGAAAGTCCTGTAATTTTTTTTCAACTCTCTTGAACTCTCTGAAAGATTTAATCGGTTGGTCATTCTGTTAGTGATTCAAATTTTATTAGTAATCTTGTTAGTATTGTATTTAATTTTTTTAAAAAAATTAAATAAACAATACCAAAAAATAAAAAATAATTTTTTATTATTAATTTAAAAATATTGTTGAATATAATTTATCTAGTGGATAAAAGCTGGAGGAGGAGGTGAAGGCAAATCTTCATTGAAACCAGAAGGGCGACGACATTGACCACAAGTACCAGTGAGGGCTGTCAATAGCTGCCCAAGAACATTCACTTTATCCCTCAGTTCGGCTGTCTCAGTTCTAAGATAGGTCGTCTCTGTACTAAGTTGGGTCGTCTAAGCTTGAATCAATTCTCATAAAATAGCTTGGATGACCAAAGATTATTGACTCGATCCCTATTGCGAGGTCCCAATGATCAATACACTATGTCTCCCCAACTATCCTCGGTCATAGTATTGAAGATACCGTAAACTTAATTTCTATCAGGTCCACTAGTAGATCTGGTCTTCAACCACAAATCCAAATTGAATTTTGGATGGTTCGACGGATCGTCCACATATCTCTCATGTAATCAGGTCTATATGTTTCCTACATAAAAAATTAGCAAATAAAAAAAAAATAAGTTTAAAAAATTGATATAAGTGTTCCAGATACACTCTGATATGTATAGATGTCTAAAATCCCTCCACACAACCACATCTTCCTAGCCTAAAAGACCTTTATCTTTTGCATAATTATTTGATTTTTTCTGGGCCTTGTATTAAAAATCACGCAACCTGGTTTGTAGAAAAATATTATCGGTTAAGATTACAAAAAATAAAATTTTAACATTTAAAAAAATATCACAATTTGAATTTAATGTTACTTAATGGCGTTGTGATTCCTCCATATTGTCATGGCAATGATGTTGTCAACCTCCTCCCAATAAAATTTTTCATTACACATCAATTTCATAAATTAATTAGTTTATTAAAATTAAAAACTAACCATATTAATTTTTTTTTATGTATATACTATTCTTGAACTCTCCAAACCAAGTATCAATCACAAGCTTCATTCAAGATTTTTTGGAAATCTAACTCTACTAAAACAAAATCATTTCCATCGATGATTTCATCGTCCATGTTATCGTGAGAGAAACCTTTATATTTATAAACCTAAAATTCCATTCGTTTATTGAAATTAATTATTAAAAAATTCATTTATAGTTGTTTAATTTTTTATCATCCAGGAAAGGAAAACAAACTTGTATGTTGTGGTCAGACTTCCATTAAGCAATATATTTCCCAATGTATACATCATGCTTAGTAAGGACACCCTTTCTACGGGTTGCCCTCACTGTCGACGAGTCTACATTAAGAGAGGGTGCTTGTGCCTGAGATGCCTAGTCATGATCGACATCTAACGGCTCACGGTCATAAAAAATGTTGTTAGAAGAACCAACAATACTCATATCTGTATTACTCTCCAATGACCTTCTTTTCATCATCTAAATAAATTTGATAAGTAATAACATTATCACTATATTCTATTTTAAAAAACATTAGTAGCACCTCCCTTATACGAGAGACTATCCAAAATTTTAAAACCAGCATTTATTGACTATATGGGTTCAAACTTTGATTATAATATTTTAAAACCAACATTTATGCATCAATAACTCATGTAATCCCCAAACTACTTGATTTTATTTATGTATTTTGAAATCTTTGTGGACAATTACAAGTTACAAATTGAAAGAACAAAATTTTCTAAAATGGAAAAACTTTCAGATAAGAACAATAGAAAGATTTTCTAATAATTTTTCAATCAATCTAAAATTCATCCTAAAATCATCTCCATAATCGAATTTTCCAAAAACAACAACAATCAAATCAACTACATTCACATTACATATATAAACATTAATAAATCATCACAATCAACACTCACTCAAAAAACCATTAAATTACTATCAAATATACAACAATTAAGAAAAAACCACATAATATTGGAGTATAAAACAAAGAGAGAGAGGAGTGATTTACTTAGAGAGAGAGGAGGCTGGAGAGAGAGAGAGAGAGAGAGAGAGAGAGAGAGAGAGAGAAATATTGCTAGGGAGATAAAGAGAGGGAGTAGAAGAGACGAGGATCAGGAGAAAAGGGAAGGATTTAATGCGGAAAAGAAAAGAGAGAGGATAATGGAGGATTTGATGGAAGTAGAGAGAGAGAGAGAGAGAGTTTTTCGTTAGTAATAATGACACATCATTTATTATTGATGGATAATGAGATATTTAATAATTTTTATAGTTCATTGGTAATTTTATTGGTAATTAAAAATAAAAATTTTTTAGAACCCCCTAAAATTTTCCAAACCCCCTCTAAGATTTTTCGATGAAATTTTGTTTCATCAGTTATCTGAATTTTCAGTTGCAAAATCCTACAAATGTTTTCCAACTCTTTGGATCTCTCTAAGAGACTTAGTCTACCTGTAATATTGTTTGAAATTATCAGTGGTAAAGTCTTGTATTCCAACTTTTTGGAACTCTTTTAGTCTATCGATAGTTTTGTTTGTAATTCTTAATGGCAAAGTCCTGTAATTTTTTTCTAACTCTTTAGAGCACTCCAAGGTACTTAGTCCGTTGGTAATTCTGTCTAAAGTTTTCGGTGGTAAAGTCCTGTAATTATTTTTCAACTCTCTCAAACTCTTTGAGGGACTTGGTCCATCGATAATTTTAATGATATTTTACACTCCATCGGTATAAAACAATAATTTTTTCCCCAATGTTTTTGTATTTCATATCAAGTCAATCTGTAAATATAATAAAATAACAAAATAGTAACACCAATTCTGTTCAATAACATAATAATAAAATCACAACAATTAATTTTCTAATTGTGTTAATAATAGTTCATTGTAAAGCAACAACGTATGAAAAAATTACATTAAAGTCAATTTATAAAATCAATTCAAAATCTTTTTAATCAGAATTATCATCTTCTTCTTCTTTGAACCCTTTAGTAGATTATTTCCCGGTATTATCAATACTTGATATTTAATTTGTTATTTTTAAATATTTTTATTTAGACAAGTTAGTTTTTAATGAAAAATAAGATAGCTAGGCTCACCCAATTGTTTGAACAAATTCACAAGATAAGAACATCAGGTCAAGGCTCCCCTTCAATAAATAGAACACTTTTGATACTCATGCTTCTCAACACATTCCTATAAACCTTAAAATTTTGGATGCACCACTCGATTTCTACTCACATCCGATATGAGACCATAATACTGCTAGGTCATTTAATCTAGGATTTCTATGAGTGATATTTAATGTTTAGCCCCTGAAATCTCCATATCTGTGTGTGGTGACACTGCTACATCAAAAGACAAAAAATGTTCCACTTTTGAGCTTGCTATGGTAAAAGCTTTAAAGCCAATAATTGGGCTAAAAGTTGAGAAATTTTTGCAATTGAAGAGTGTTTAAGGGCAATTGAAGGAATGAATTTGTATGGTTCTATGAAAGCATTTGAAATGTTTCTAGTATCAGATATTGTCATACCATAAAATTTCAAGGTGCCTAAATTTGTTAAGTATATAGAAGTTGAATTCCCTAAGACTCACTTGAATATCTATTGCAATAAAATGAATGAAGTAATTAAAGATTATAAGCTTCGCATTCATTTCTTCTATGAGAGTCTGATTGGTGCTACCTTGACTTGGTATATGAACTTGAATGAAAATAAGATCAATAAATATAGAGATTTAACTAAAGCATTCATGCGTTAGTACAAGTTTAATATAGAAATGGCTCTAAGCCAATTTGAACTTCAAAGCATGATGAAGAGAAATAATAAGTCCATCAAAGAATATACTCAAATATGGTGTGGAATGACGACTTAAGTTCACTATCCTCTATTAGGAAAAGAGCTTACTCTATATTCATTTACACCTTTAAATCTACATATTTTAAACACTTGATTGGTAATTAATCAGCCCATTTCATTGATATTGTGACTGCAACGAAAATGATTGATCAAGTCATAAAATAAAGAAATATCAGAAATTAAACAGTGAGGTTTTGCACCATGCTAAATGATGAATTGGAAGATGATTTTCAAATAGAGAGTATTGATAAAAGAGATTCTCATTTTACACCTCAATATCTTACCAATTATCACAAACACTGTTGAGTTTTATGGCATCATCAACCTCTCAAGTTTCTTCATCTAATATTGATATACCTCCACTGCTAAGCAGTGCTTACCAATATTTCTTGAGTACCAGACATATTTCTCCTATCCTGTCGAATGCCATACAATCACCATACCTAAGGTGTTATAATCAAAATATGAAATGTGAGTATCACGATAAGATTTTCTACTATTCAATTGAAAAATACAAGAACTTTATTTATCAATTCTGGAAGTTAGTAAGGCAAGGACATGTTGCATTTATGAAGAATAATGGTACATACCTTGTCATCATCAACTCGGTATTGACATAGCAAATGATTGGAATAGATAGCAGAAGCCTACTAAATGTTGTTAGATCATGAATATTGGATGAAGAAAAATGAAAATCAAAGGAATGTTGCATTAAGAACTCTCTTTTTTTTGTTTATTATTGAGCTTTGTAACTAAAGCCATTTTACATTCTCATTGATGAAATCAGAACTTTGTTTCTCTTAAATATGTTTTTCCTATGATTTTAGGATCGTGTCACATCTTTTAATGAAATTTGTTATTTTCTATGTCATATGATTGTTTAGACATTTGACATTTTATTTTCATCTATTATTAGATAAATATAATGGCAAATTCATTTAAAGATTCTTAAAATTGATCAAATTCCAAGACATATCATATGAGTGCTAAGGGGAAATCCTTCCTTTTGAATCTTAAAATATTTCCTCCCATATTTAATAACCTTTAAAAATGTAAAATCTTGCTTCAAACCCTCTTTGACCCTAAAATACCATTTTTTACTCTCAGTGAACCTCAATACTGAGAATATTGCTTGAAATAATATAATTTTATCTAAAATAAAATCAAATGATTTGATGTCTTAAATAATAATAAACAATGCATATTCAAGTTATGAAACCACCTATCCCACCAGTTTTTTTCTTAGGTTAACTTCATGGTTTTCCTTATCAGTAATGATATGTAATAAGTTTAGGATTTATCAACATGAACATATTTAGATTTTAAGATAAAGAAACATCGTCTTTGTTATATCCTTTAGAAATAAAATTTAACTCATATTGTCCTTTTGTGAGCTTTAAAAATATTTTTCTTAGATAATAGCTCAGACTAGAATCACTTCTCACATTGGACATATGTTATAACGTTTTAAACAATCATGAAATCCTTCTTATAGAAAGAAATAAGAAAATGTGAAAGGGATGAAAATATTATAAAAGAGAGCGAGAAAATGCTCAAATGAAAAATAAAATGATCAAATCACATACAACAAGAAAACATAAGAAAGAAGATGAAGAGTTCTCTAAATGTCCCTAATGATGGTGCAATGTGCAAAGTCCAAAAATTAAAGATAAAATGTCAATATAAAGCACAAGATGTACTTTGAAGAATTGATATTTTAGTGAGATTGATATAAAAAAAATGACAAAATCCAAATAGCATGCCTAAAATATCTCCATATAGAATAAATGATCTTATGTCTTTGAACCCTTAAATACCTTTTGAGCCTTATATCCAGTTCTTTTGTAAACATGAACCACATAGCTTATATTACGTGTTTTAAAAGCCTTTTCTGATCAAGAACAATTTATTTATATTGATAAGTCTTGTTAAAAAAATACAAAAGAAATTTTTTTTAAAATAAAATCATGATTTTTTTTGTGTGTTGCATATTATTTTATTATGGCAATGAATCATAGTTTTTCAAATAGATTCATACCACATGAAGCAAGATGCATTTTATAAGCCTAAACTTTCTTTTAGAATACAACCTTTTTCTTCTTCTTAAAATAACCCTTCACTTGCTGAAGAATCCATTCATCTTGCAAAAGATAGCCATTTTCTTGGGATAACTATTTTCTTCACAATCCTAACTAACACTAATTTCATCATATACCCAATCTAAAAATTGCTTCATAGCACTTGAATGACATGTTTTGAGCTTTTGATAAAATAAATAAATGTACAATTCATGAAAATACTTTCAAATTTACATCTCAATGATTTCATTTTAATAATGGAACATACATAAACATAATCATTAAAATTTATAGTATGGTCTCACGGAACACAAAAGATGACTTCTTAAAAAACAAATTATAACAAAATTCTTACTGGTTGGATTTGTAAAGTTTTTGGAAAAAACAATAATGATGATGATGCATGTCTTTTGATGGATACTGAAAACATAAATGTAGCCGGATCAGCATGGAGCATTCTAGTTTGAAGAACCCATTGCATTAGCTAATGATGAATTCCAACATAAACAGTGAATCGAAAAATAAACATCTTATGATGCATGTGTGTCATTTGATGGTTACTAGAAAGATAAACACTTACAGATCAGATGGGGGCAATCCAATTTGGAGATGATTATGTGAAGTCCATCACAAGTCATGAATGGTAGAATAAACATTTGATAATGATGATAGGGGTGATGAATGCATTCCTTTATGTGGCTACTGGAAAGATATATGCATTTAGATTAGTTGGGCGTAATTCAAATTAAAGAGATCTTTTGCAATGGTAGTAGCCAAATAATAACTCGAAGAACTATATCACAGGGTATGAGTGGTAGAAGACACATATGAGAATGATGGTGATGCATGGGTGTCTTTTAATAACCATTGGATTAATAAACATGGTTAGATCAAATGTGGGCAATCCTATTTAAAAAATGAAGAAATCCATGGTGATAACATGCAAAATACTGAAATGAAAAACTACTTTATTGGTTGTGGTGTTAGTTTTTTTTTATTATGATAATAGAATATAAGCAATATTGAACAAATATTCTTGAATAACACTTAGGGACAAAACAAATACAGGCAATATGAGCCAAGTTAATATGATGTACTAATTGCGCCCATCCAGTGATTGAAAATAGAGTTATTGGAAAGATGAATTTATGGTGAGCCTATATAGCACTTGTTTCCAAAAAAAAAAAAAACAAAAACAAAACAGGTGAGCCAAGGCTAGAAGTCTTTGAAGATCCATATGACATAAAAAGAAGATTAAGCTTCAAAATATAATTTTATGTTTTCCCCATTGACTCCAAGAGGCAAGCTCTATAAATAAAATCAAAATAAATTGTTGATACTCCCAAACTAAATGTTCTAATAAGATGTTAATTTTTAAAAGCAATGTGCATGTGTGAAAATTTATGTCAATTTTAACTTTTAATTTTTAATATCTTTATTGACAATATTTTATCGAGTGTGATCCAAAAAAAGAAATTTTTTAGATCAAGCCTTGCCAGTAGGTCAACTTGTAGATGAACCCTGTAATAAGGAGATCAAACCTTACTGTTAAGAAGTTCAGCCCAACAATAAGGAGAATTAGCCTTGCCATCAGGTCAATCAAGAGATCAAGCTCTGCAATCAGGAGAGCCAACCCTGCAATCAGTATATCAAACCCTGGAATTAGGAAGCAACCTTGCAATTAAGAAAAAGATGCCCTACCATCAAGAAGTTTCAATTTCAACCTTATTGTAAAGAGGTTTATAGCCAAATCTTGTAACCAAGTAAGTCAAGCTAACTTGTTTGGATTTCATATTAAGGTTGGTAACCTAATAATTGGACCATGTTTTACAATTGAGGTTGGTCACCTGACAATTCAACCCATTTTGCAATTTTATAATAAGGTTAGTCACCTGATAATTTGACTTATTTTTATGATAAAGCTGGTAACCAAACAATTAAACCCTATTTTTTTCGAGGATAGTCAACTCTAAATGACCATTTTTATTTACATGGACCCCAAGTTGATCCCTTTTCATTTGAATGGATCCCAAGTTGAGCCTTTTTTTTTTATTTACATGGATATCAAGTTGATTCTTTTTATTTTCTTATGCATAGATCTCTAGTTGACATATTTTCATATGGATCCCAAGTTGATCTTATTTGCATAAATCCTAAGTTTATCCTTTTATAGATCCTAAGATGATCATTTAATAAATTCAAAGTTGATCTAGATTCTAGGTTGATCATTTTTTATATGAATCCTAATTTGATCATTTTGATATCGATCCAGAGTTGATCCTTTCATTTACGTGGATTCTAAGTTAATCCTTGCAGTTATATGGATCCCAAGTTGTCCTAATTTTACTTAAGATCCTAAATTGATCTAATTTACATGGATCTTAAGATGATCCATTTCATTTGTGTGGATCCCAATCTAATCTTTTCATTCATAAGCATCCCAAGGTGATCACTTTATTCTTTATATTAATCCCAAGTTTTATCTTGTCATTTATCTTTTTATGTAATTATTTTTTTCTCAACAAAACTTACAATATAAAGTCAAGGAAAAGTGTTTTTCCTTGTCTTTGTATCATAAATCTTGTAAAGAGAGGGTAACTATCATCACTCAATTTTTACCCTTGTTTTCAACATATTTTTTTTAAAAAAATTGGAAAAACAAAAAAATACCAATATTCATAAAAAAATACATTTATGGTCATTTCATAATTTTAGACCATTTCACGTATTGTTTTTTTTATTGATAAAGTTTTAAAAAATAAAAAATCCAGTAGAAAAGAAGAAAAAAGAGAAAATCAATAAAAAAAGAGATTTTTTTTAGTGAGTAAAATGTAATTGAAAAAAAGAAACAAGAACTAGTTTAGTTTAAAAAATAAACGGAAGGGGAAAAAAAAGGAAAAACAAAGTTGTCTTATGAGAAGTGAACTCTTTAGAAAATCAGGAAGGTAGAAGAAATCTCTAGAAAATCTAAAAAGATAGAAGGGTTGAGAAGGTTCATTATAGTATAAATAGACATACACACATCACACACAGTAACATCCTAATAAAAAAAGACCCCACATGAAAAAACACTCTCTCATTTAAAAAAAAAGCAAAATAAAATAAAAACAAAGAAAAGAAAGGCAAAAAATCATGAGCTCTCAGACGAATAAAAACTACCAATATAATTAACCTACTCAAAGACAAGCCACCATCCCCTACTGTGAGTAACATTGTCACTAGCCATGGATGACAATAGAAAAGGCACAACCCCTACAATTATGACCTCTTAACACCAGTAACAATTTTTAATTCCTTCGTGAATGGTAGTAAGAGAGTCTCCACCTGCTTCAGGAACTTCTTCTATGGCCAACACTTTGATAGACAATCATTACCCCCGACACAACACCTGACAACAAACAACATGATCCTAACACTAGTTGCGACCACATCCCCTCTCTACATCGTTCATTCTCTTTATCAACAATAATCATTGATTCCTACACTGCCCTTATGAACTCATTCAACAGTCAACACTAGCACCAACAACTGTGACACACAACCTGTAGAGAGAATAATTATAGAGGAAGAAAGGTTATAATAGAGAGAGAGAGAGAGAGAAGAGGGTCGAAGGTTTGGAAGGCCAGGTCTCTCTCTTGAGCAGCGGTGAGAGTCACTGCTAGTATAGAAGCAAAGAGGAGACAGAGGAGCTTTGGATCCATCTGCTCATGCTCCTCCAGCAGTGGCGACATATGAAACCATGCGTTGATAATGGTGGTGATGTGTGGGTACACGCTCTGCCATTGTTCCAACAGTCCTCCAACCTTGATTTCGTAGGTCCTAGACACGCCAAACACCTTGGAAGGTCGATCCGTAAACTCAAATTATTTTTTTGACAAATCGCTAAATGCTGTGAAATCTAGGACAAAATGCTCATAGTTGTGCATATTTGTTTTTTTAACTATTTGGACATTATTGATTTGGATTCATGTGTGTTTGTGATTTGCCATGATTTTCATGAATATTGGATGGACATGAATATTATGAGAATTTATTTTAAATAATTGAAATTATTTTGTTAGGGGCTTGTTAAATTTGTTGAATATTGGATTTGGTTTTGTTTTTTATGTGATTGAATATGGATCGATTAATGTTTAATTTGTTTGTTGATTGGGTGGATAAGATAAGATGGTTGAATATAGTCATGAAATTTGAATTTGAGAATTTTTTTTATTATTGTGAAAAAGTTTGTGATGAACATTATATGGACCAATTATTTTTAGATGAAAAAACAAAACATTGTTAATAATAATAATTGATTACTCAACCCAAAATGGCATGGTCTAATCTTAGGCCTTGTCTTCCGGATGTTGATTAATAAAGAATAATAATAATAATAAAATTGTGCTTATACTGGTTATTCCTATTAATTGTTAATTAACTCAAGATGGAATTGTTTTATACTAGGCCTTATCTTTTTATGTAGATTATCAAGTAATAGAATCAATTAATATTTCATCAATGAATTAATTGTTTCCATTAACTGTTAATCAACCCAGAATGTTATGGTTCAATATTGCCCCTGTTCTTCACATGTCATAAGTGAATAACAGTATCAATTAATTCTTGATCTTTAGAATATCAATTAATACAATTTTTAGTAACCACATAATATTTTTATTTTACAAATTTAATTTGATATTCCTATAATTTATTAAGTAGCCCAAAATGAAATGGTACAATAGTGGGCCTTCTTGGGACGCTATATAATGGATAACATGAAATTTTCAAACTATATTAAGCCTTTTAATATGTGTGTGTGTGTGTTTGCCATTTCTAAATAACCTAAGATGGAGTGATCTAAAATTTGACCTTGTTCTTTAGACATTATTTAGTCAGTTGATCATGATCATGAATAACTCAACCTTATATTAAATGATTTTATCATCTGTTAAAAGACCTAGGATGGAATGGTCTCACAATAAACCATGTTCTTTGGATATTAATTAACATATAATAGAGTCAATTAATATAGTCCACCAAATAACCCAGGAAGGTAAGGTCAAACATCGAGCTCTATCCTTTAATGTTGTTTTGTGAATAAAAATAATATCTTGAATAATATACATATCAATTTAGGAAAATTACATTAAAATACTTTTATCATTGAAAACAAACAACAATGCAGTTTACCTTTACATAATCATCCCTTTACCTAGAATCTTTGAAGACCAATTAGGGTTTCTAGTTGCCATAAAACTAGATGGTGACTTTTTTTCCTGTTTTACCCTTTTTTTACAAATAGCTTGCCTTATTGTCAACATACGACAAATACAATTGATTAAAAAACTATATTACTTGATAAATCAAAATAAAGTTGTGAATGCTAACTAAAAACTAAAGCAAAAATTTGATTTTTTCCTAGCAAAAAATAAAAGATAGATAAAAATATAAATATTTAATATCAATTGTCCTTTCCAGTATATATATATATATATATATATATATAGACACAAATGATTTTTAAATTTATAATGCAAATACAACTAATCTGTCTTACAATTAACAAGAAAAAAAAATTTAAAGATAGATTATAATAATTTCTTTGAAGTATTATTAAATTATAAAAGCCCTAAAAAAACTAATTACTATGAAATAATATTTAAGCTAAGTAATTTAATAAATAAGAGAGAAGATATTAATTAAAAAGTAAATAAAAATTAAAAAAAGGGATCTAACCTAGCGGTTCAACTTTTTGAAACCTCTCGATTCAACTTCTTGCCCATCCTTGGTTTAAAATCAACCTGTATAGGATTTGTCTTAACGTGATCCAGTCAACTTGACGAGTCTAAAGAAAATCTGGACGATTAATAAAAAAAACTTGGTTTGCCTTTAAAAAATAGTGACAAATTGTATTGACATAGATTTCAAGCTTAACCTGTCGAACCCATGATCCGGATAATAGACTCTACTAAATATAACAACTTTAGTTTTTTTTTTAAATTTATTTTTATTTAATTATGTGATGATAAAAATAGACACTTATAACTAAATACTAGACGGTTATTTGCTATTTGGATAACATAATATTGAAGTTCAATTCAAAATCAACAATGAAATTGAAAAAAAAATAGCAATAAAAAGGGGCAACTCCTTCCCGAGAAGCTGGTCAGTTCTTTTAGTAGAGTAGATAATGTTTCTATTTATTCAGAAATGAGAAGAAAAAAGAAATAATTTATTTATGACTAAACTCCCCGTAGCTTTAGCTTTAATTTTATTTGCATTGCTATTGATTAAAGTCGCGATGAACTTCAATGAAAACACCTTTCACATATAGCGTGGTCTAAGCCAAGAGACAAGAAGAACTATTTAGAAGAGTAAAAGTGGATCACACTTCATAATTAAACACAACTAAACGAGGAGTGGCAATGGTGGTGCAGTATATTGGACCACAAGGTTGCTGATCACTTGGCCATTCATTAGCAACAAAATGTGGGTC